>Ga0182004_10005316_pt1 | contig 10488 bp, 10 predicted proteins | sample Sormic07211540_1_FD_120479 | JGI IMG/M metagenome (GOLD analysis project Ga0182004, IMG submission 120479) | Endophyte microbial communities from Sorghum bicolor roots, Mead, Nebraska, USA - 072115-40_1 MetaG | ecosystem: Host-associated > Plants > Roots > Unclassified | place: USA: Nebraska...
AATGGACTTTGATGGAAAGATGGGCCTCCTGCATGGCTGCTTGTGTAGATTAAGAGTACAATGTATTTGATAGGCCCAACGTGCAGAGATTTTTTTATATCCAACTCGGCTCTACGGCCTTATATTAAGGGACTCTCGTTCAGCATAATCGCAAGCAGCCAAACCAAGTACAAAACTCTAGGAGGGGATCTGTCCACATATTGGATTGACCCGGGTCCCAACTCAACTCTTTCCTAACGTCGGCTCGTGTGTAGACGAGTTACAAGACCTTGGAACATTACAAATTTTGAGACATCTAATAAAATGATTAAATAGGGCGAATAGACCTATGGTCAATGGTAGGTCAGTCCAGTGAAACGCTACCCACTAGGATCTAAATCCTAGTGTGATGCGAATGTGGTGTGTGTGAGTTGTGTGCATCTAAATTGTATCTAATCAAAAAAAATGACTAAATAGATAAGCACAAAGGTCTCTGAAGATATTTTACCACCAAACGCTAAATCTCTGGCCTGCGACGCTGGGCTTCCTTCAAATGGCAGGAGTCGGTTTCCACCTCTATCTGAATAATGCCGAAACATTCAGCTGCCTCCAGCATGCGCCTGTTTGCAGGCTATTGTTTCTGCCATCAATGCATCATGTATCATGTCTAGGCGTCCAGCCCCAGCTAGGACCGGTTGGCCTTCATGGTTCGTCACGATGAAGCCCCAAGCCCCGTCCTTCGTGTCCTGTATGAATGAGCCGTCCACATTGATCTTCAGGTATCCCTAAGCAGGTGGTCTCCATCCCAGCAGTTGGACTGAAGGCAGCCTTTCATGGTGGGTGTTCTGTGTTCATGCTCTGAATATCCGCCACCACTGAGACTACAGCGCACGCCATCGCCTGGTATATCGGCATGAGTTCTCCAGCATTCACCTTGTTCACCATTTCCAAAGCAACACTGCCACCCGAAGGCAAATATCATGCCTCATATTCAGCACCCTGAAAACAAAATCTTTAGAAGAGACAGCCTGCAGCAAACTTGCTCGCTCGGCCTCCAGCTGGAGTTCCCGCCAACAGTGCCTAGTCGGCTTGCATTTAAGAAAGCAGTGGCCCCCATCCTCATCATATCTGAAGCACACCGGACATCTAGTATCCAACAGAATTCCCCTTCTTCTTTGAAAGCCAGACTGTTATGAGCCACTCGTCATAGGAAAATTGTTTGATTTTGGGAGTGGCCGGTAGTCTCCAGATATTGCTTCCTTCATTATTGTTTCGGGGTGCGGAGCTCTCTCCTGTTTGACGTGTCATCAGCATTTCTTCTCTATTTTCAAGAACGCGGTATGCCGATTTGACTGAGAACATGCCCTTTGGATCAAAGTGCCAAGCGACAAAATCATCAAGGTCGCATTGGACTGGTATTACCAGAATATTGGTCACATCTTCTTCCCAAAATAAATCCTTAATGAGCTACTCCCAGAGACCAGTGTGAGGATCAATCAATTCCGAAACTTTGGATAGTAGGATCGAACCTCGGGGGGTTCTTGGTCTTCTGGTGATGCCTGCTGGAATCCAAGGATCTTACCAAATTCTCACATTTTGCCCATTCCCTATCCTCCAAGCTTTCAATCCGCGGCATACTTCTCCACGTATATGAAATCCCAGGACCTTCTTTTGCCTCCATTATATTACCATCAGATCAATACTTGGCTCTCAATAGTCGAGCACATATTGAGTCAGGTGTTTGAATTAATCTCTCTAAATTTGTCATGAAAGCATGGCCAGGTTAAAAAGGTGGAGGTCCCTATACCCGAGTCCCCCTTTCTCCTTTCGACTAGTTAATTTCTGCCATGACACCCAATGTAGCTTCTTATCATTATCTTGTTGTGCCCACCAATACCTGCATATCATCGAGCTTATCTCATCACAGAGTTGGTGAGATCAAAACATGACATCGCATAGCTCGGTGTAGCCTATGCTGTTAATTAGAACCTCCTTTCCAGCTTTGGACAACAACTTCTCCTTCCACCCCTGAATGTGTATCCAAACCCTATCTTTCAAATAAGCAAACATCTTTGAGCATGATCTCCCCATGTGGACTGGTAATGTTATGTTCGGGAAAACATATAAGCGTCGGGATCGTGGCTGACCAGGGTTGGCGTGTGTGTGCACGGTCACCACGACGGGGTGTCCATGTCGTTTATGACAAGTGGATAGTTAGGGATATTTATCAGATTTGGTTAGTTATATTTATTAGGAGATCTAGTTTGTTAGGAAGTCCTCGTTATGGAGTCATGTAAGGACTATAAGAGTCCCCATTGGTTAACGAGAAGGGTTAAGCCCAGGATTGAGATTTATATCTCCCTAAGGGCGCCTGGCTGTGCTTTCCTGTCCGTCTGCCCTGCTGCTGCTCGTGATCGACCTTCGATCATGGCACCAACTCGCTGCCAGGTCTCTCGCGCTCACGCTCCAATCTCTCCGCCCTACTTTCTACGCTCCAAAGCCCGACGTTCTACCAGGTAACCCTAGGTACTTCTCACTTCTCGCCTCATGGGATAAATCCAGAATAGATAGGAAAGCTGATTTTGTAGACTGTCCAAAGTTCTTGCTAAAAAGCACTGATGATTTATCTTTATTGATTATCTGCCCTGATACACTTGCAGTACATGTTGCAGGTGACTTGCATTCTCTTCATTTGCTTTTAGAAGAAGCACAGAGTCATCCGCAAACAACAAATGAGTGATACTTGGAGCAGATTCACATATGGTCACTCCTTGTAATTTTCCATCATTTTCTGCTGCATTAAGAAGCGCCGAAAAACCTTCATCACAAATGAGGAATAAATATGGAGACAAAGGATCGCCTTGGTGTAACCCTTGCGAAAGGATGATTTCATTTGTCAGTTCACCATTCACCTTAATCTTATAGGAAACTGTGGTTACACACTTCATTATTAGAACAGTCCACCTATTATTGAAACCCAATTTTTTTCATCAACCTTTGAAGAAAGTGCCATTCAACACGATCATAAGCTTTGCTCATATCTAGCTTCAGAGCTGCATAATAATTAATCCCCACCACTCCGTTTATTTTGCAAGTAATGTGTCAGCTCATAAGCAATCAATACATTATTTGTAATCAACTGCCCAAGTACCCACTTCACCACTTGTCCAATAGAGCCTCATTCATAGTCCTGGTGTCTTATCACCCCTAAGCCCCCATAATCCTTTGGAACGCAGATATTCTCCCATCTAACCATGTGGTACTTAAATTTATCATTGGCGACCCGCCAGAAGAATTAAGGACCTAATAGAGTCTAATTGTTGATGTATTCCTGCTTTCAGGTTGTACATCCCCATAATGTAAAGAGGAAGGCTGCTCAAAGATGAATTGGTTAGGATCAGTCTACCCCCTGAAGACATGTGCTTTCCTTTCCAGGGTTAAAGTCTTTCCTGATTTTGGCCACTATCCCACTTAGAGCCTTAATCCCCAGATGAGCGTCAGATATGGGAATACCAAGGTACATCATAGTAGATTCCCAATTGAACAATTAAGCATGTTTGTAACTTTCTCCTGTTCATTTCTTTCAGCCTCTAGTACTAGAACTTCTGATTTGTGATAATTAATCTTTAAACCAGTCATCCACTCAAAGCAATACAACAAAATTTTGAGGCACATAGCTTTCATTTTTTGTTGCTTTCGTTGCCTTGAAAAATTCAGTATAAACGAACATGTACTGGGCTAAGGAAAAAAATAAAAGAAAAACAGCAGACAGTAATCACCCACTAGTAAAGCCACAGAAAAAAAAAGATAACGCGTCATATGTAAGGAGTTTCTGGGAGCACAAAACATAGAGACAACTAGGTGTACAGTTAGCTTACATATACGTCTGAACAGGTTGATGTATTAATTGGACCACATACATAACCAGCACTAGTAAAAGGCATCGCGCCCAATCCTACTACATAACCAGCATCAGTAAAAGACATAACTGGAAACTCTGATTTCGGCTGGAACGTCCCAGTAAGTAGCCCACAAGCAACAATTTCAGTGCTTATTTTCAAGTGTTGACAACTCTTTGAAGTAAGGAACATATGGAGTGATGGACCGATAACCAGTTCCAAGAGTACAAAGTTGACACACTTCCTTGCTGTCCATGTTATATGATATCAGCTCTAGGTTAAAGTGATGAATAAGAAATACCAAATTGTGATCCGGATGAATTGCAACCACTTCGAAGCCATTGATCGTTTGGCCAGTTATCTTTCCAAACAGCTTCAAAAAGCTTACAGTGTCCTTCAGGACCCATTCTTCTGTATCATAGTCCTCAAGAACCCATATGAACAATTCATTATTCTGCTGTTCTGGGGAGATGTCATCATGACCCAGGTCAGCATGGTAAATCAAATGCAAACGACCTTGGGACTGGCCAACATAATCAGAACACGTCCGGAACTCATTGCCCTCCTGAAAGGGCATAGGGATGACCTTCCTTGTGTTGCCTTCCACGTCCATCACAGCTATCTGATTCCCCTCATACAAGACCGCATACAGCATGCCATTAGCATATGCGATGCCTAAGCCAGGTGCTATGCGAAGCTCACCCCAGTCACTTCTGACAGGACTCCACACCCCAGATTTAGATGAGTAGATGTGCACTGGAATTTTGTCTGCCCTGATCTGGACCAAATGGAAGTGGGAAGAGGCAACCGGATCGAAAACCAAATAGGCTAACGACAGCCATTTCATGTCAGGGTCGGGCACAACGACCCATTGCTCAGTCGCAGGGTTGGACACAATATAGCTCTTGCTAAGTGATTCGCCTGATACCTGGAAAAAGTCAAAGAGGAGGAGGCCATTGCAGTCATCCAAGACACAGATGTTCACAATGCCCGGCAGCTCAGTCAGGAACGGGAAGCAATGATCCACAGGACGCGGGGGTCTCCCTAACATGTCGATGAAATGCACACAGACTTGGCGTCGGAAGTTGTTGCTGTCACCTCCATCACGGCTGCTATCTTCACTATCTCCATCATCACTGTCACTGTCGTCGCTACCTCCATCACCACTCCTGTCTTCACCATCTCCATTGGCACTGTGGCTATCGTCGCAGCCTCCATCACTGTTGCTGTCTTCACCATCTCCGTTATCACTGTCGGAATTTTTTCCGCTGCCACCACTACCGCTGTCTTCGCCGTCTCCATCATCACTGTCATCGCTGCTTCCATCACTGCCGATGTCTCCACCGTCACTATTGGAGTCATCAACGCAGCTGTTGACAATGAGGAAGAACCCTTCTAGGGTTTGGGGTAGCTTCTTGCGGTTGAGGGGGTCAGTGATGAGGTCGCGCCAAGCCTTGGAGACGCACTTGCAGCGGCAGAGGGACTTGATAGGGACACGGGAGAGGATCTCCACGAGGGGGTCGTCAGGAAGGCTGGCGCTGGCCGCCGCGGCCACGCTCCTATTGGAGCAGTCCATGCCGCCGCGAGCAATCTGCAAACCGGCAGATCAAGACAAGAAATTTGAATGAAGAGTATGCGCTTGCAAGAGAGAAAAAATGCAGCATCGGGGAGGCAAGCGGAACGTACCAGCCGCCGGAGATGGTCGGAATTGACGACGGCGCAGCTGGCCGGTGCCGAGGAAGCAAAAGCAACCGAGGATTTGGGGAATTTCTAAGAAGAGAGAATTCCTTATTTGGCCCTGTAAACATAAATAATTCCTTAGTTGGCCCTCTAAATTTGGAAATTTCCTATCTGACACTACTTGTATCTTTGGTGCTAAAATGAGATCACCGTTAGTTTGGAGGTCTAACGGTGTTAAACTAAAGGTAAAAAAGACTAAAATGCCCCTCAATATACTGAATGTATGTGTACTGTATAGGACTGGATGTATATGGACAATATATATGTAATGTATAATATGACCTTGGCAATACTTTTGACACACAACAACATTGTGGACAGCCATAATAAATATAAATTCAAGCATTAAGATAGCAATCTTAATGATATCTTAATGCGATCTTTTTTATACTTCTTAATCACTATCCTAATGCTTGAATTTGTATTCATTATGGCTGTCCATTGTGTTGTTGTGTGTCAAAAAATATTGCCAAGGTCATATTGTACATTACATATATATGTATTGTCCATATACATCCAATCATATATAGTACATATACATTTAGTCCATTGAGGGGCATTTTGGTCTTTTTACCTTTAGCTTAACACCGTTAGACCTCCAAACTAACGGCGGTGACATTTTAGGTACGAAAGATACAAGTAGTGTCAGATATGGAATTTCCATGTTTACAGGGCCAAATAAGGAATTTTGTATCTATACATGGCCAAATAAGGAATTCTCTCTTCTAAGAACCCTATCACCTCCCGCACTTGTGCTGCCCCGTTGTGAGGGGAATGGACGCTGGACAGTGGAGACAGTTTTTTTTTGCAAAATGAACTTCTGAGCTGGGCCTAACGCCTTAGCTGATGGCCCACAGATCTTCCAATCCTCTCATCACTCTGACCCTATTCTTTTTATTAAAATTGTTGTATATTAATAGGGCACATATTTTCCCCTCAAAAAAACAGAGGACATATTCTTTATTTTAAATATTTTGCATGAAGAAACCAAATATGTAACTTAGACAATTCTTCCATAGTTCCATGTGACGTTTTCTTCTTGATACAACAATACCATATCGAAACAGAAGTGAGAAGTGCAGCTTGAACATGTAAGCTGACCTGGCTTAATACACCGGAAATGGAATGATAGATTTAGCAAGGAAAAGAATGGATGGCAATTGCAGTTAAGCTTCGCTGTTTCCATTCGTACGTGAACATTATGCACTATCTACAACACTACACAAGTCTGTGCAACAGGAACAAGAAGAGAGATATGACAGTATTTGTGCTATACAAAATCTGGATGCATGAAATAGAATGGCTTTTACATTTTCTCCATCAGCCATATTCCTACTAAACTCAAAATATTAAAAATTTGTGTAGCTCAAATGTCAGCCTTAGAAAGTAAGCATTTAAAAACAAAGGCACATGAGTGGGAGAGTTTGCTAGTTTACATGCAAAATCTATTTTATTATATTCTAACATGTAATGGACTCAATATTCAGCCTTCATCATGTCATCAGAAACTAACATGGAGAGGATCCACAGTTCAAAACTTATAGCAGTAAATTGAGTTCTTTTGGCATTTGCATTGAGTTTCAGTTGAAGTGCCTTCGAACACCTCAAGTATCATACTTCACGCAGAGTTGACTTTAAAGTTAAGATAAGTAGCTGTAGAAGTAACATATCAACTATTCAACTATCAGTAGGCCTATAGCTAAACATGGCAATCATTTTCCATAGCCCTGGTATCATGGAAACAATCAAGCAGCATCTATATATACAAGTTAATGTGGAAGAGGTTTAATTTTATCACCATGGGTTGCTAGCAACACCTTGGAAGAATTAAAGTTACGGTATAAGTAAACATGTAATGGGCTGAGCAAACAAGAAAAATCTCAGGTAGTAATAACTCACTAGAGAAGCCAGGGGGGATCCCATTCATAAAGAGACTTATAATTCTGGAAATACAAAGGTAGCATTTGACACATTTGACTTTAATGCAAAGCATCATATGGTTGGGCAACTGCATTCATCAAGATAACTAGATCGAAACCAAGCTTACATAGCACGTCTCACCAGGCTTGCAGTGTTAATTGGACCACACACAAGACACATCCAAGGCCCAGAAAAATGTATCACCTAATTCTACTAGATGTACCCAGTTGTTAACTACTCCATACTTGGAGAAGATCTCATTTCTGTTTAACATCCCAATAAGTAGCCCACAAGCAACAATTTCACTGTTTATTTTTCAAGTGCCAAATTCCAAGAAGTGTGGAACATATGCAGTGATGAGCTTATAGCCATGTCCAAGAGTGCAGAGATGACACGCTTCCTTACTATCCATGTTATACGATATCAGCTTTTGGTCCCAGTGCTGAACAAGAAAAACCAAACTGTGATCTGGATAGATTCCAACAACATTGTAGTAGATATGGCAATTCTCTTTCGCAAACAACTTTTAAGTTTACACTGTCCTTCAGGACCCATTGTTTTCTGTCATAGTACTGGAGAACCCAGATTAATAATCTGTCCCAGATCCATCCTGTATGACCAAAACCATCACAAATAATTTCCTTTTCACTGCAGATGTAGTACAAGCACCCTTGGAACTGTCCAATATAACCAGACATTGGCTACATGTCCCTGCCTACCTGACATGGTGCAGGGAAGATCTTCTGTGTGTTCCCTTCCAAATCTACTGAAGTTAGCTTCTTTCCCCAATATGAGAGCAGATGTAGCATGCCATTAACATAGACACCAGGAGAATAAGGTGCTATGCAATTGGAACCCCTGTCAATTGTGTTGTGACTCCATGCCTGAGTTTCTGATGAGTAGACACACACTGATGTTTCAATTCCCTCCACAAAAACTTGGACCAAGTTGAAATGGCAACGGACGCCTGGGTTCAAAAGCAAAGAGGTGACCATAGATTCAGAGATCATCTGATGCCATGTCAAGCCAGAGCTGGCCACAGCCACACATTGCTTAGTGGCAGGGTTGCAAATGATATAGCTCCCTGAAATGTCACAACCATTGTAGTGAACCGGAAAGAGGAGGAGGCCATTGCAGCAATGCAAGAGCCTGGTTTCCTCAAGAATGCCAGGCCCAGGCAGCTCAGTCAGATAGGAGAAGTCCACAGGACGCACGGATCTCTGCAGCACATCGATGAAACCATAGAATTGACGAGGCGGTTCCCTGTCGTCACTGTCATCCGTGCCACCATGTTCGCCATCTCCGTTGCCGTTGTCGCAGTCATCGCCACAGCTATCGCTATCACGATGCTCTTCGTAAGAAGAACCCTTCTAGGGTCTGGGGTCGCTTCTTGCGGTGGAGAGGATCGGCGATGAGGTCGCGCCTATGCCTTGGAGACGCACTTGAACCGGCAGACGGACTTGACCGGGACGCGGGAGAGGATCTCCACGAGGGGGTCGTCAGGGAGCACGGCGACCGCCGCCTCCGTGTCGCACATCCTCTTGGTGCAGTACATTCCACCAAGACCAAGATGCAAAGCGGGGGATGGACAGAGAGATGTGACGGGAAATCAGGGGTATGCCGTATGCGCACGAGAGAGAGACGCAGCAGCGGGGAGGCGTACCGGCACCGGAGATGGTCGGGGGCCGACGACGGCGGCGACGCTGGACGGTGCCGAGCTCGAGGAAGCGGAGCAGAGACCAAGCGATCCAGTTGGTGGGCCGTGGGCCGTGGGGGGTCACTGGTGAGGACTTGAGTATGCTCGAGGCTGGGCCTTTCTAAAACGGTCTGGGCTTCAAGGGCTGCGTTTTGTAAAATGAACTTCTGGGCTCGGCCAACAGTGCCTAGCTTATGGTCTCTCTTCATGATGGCTAGTGTGTATCTTGTTCACTTCTCTCTTCAAATGAATCTTGACAATGTTTTGTTAAGATTAGGAAAAATCAGTAAAATATATTATTAATAAAAGGAACCGTCTAGCTAATAACAGGTTGTTTTAGCCTCTCGTAATAACTGTTTTATTTTAGCCTCTCGCAATATCTATCTTATATTATACTAGTAAATAACGGGTTGGCAGGATTGTGAAAAATAGGTAAAATCTTGACAATGTTTTGTTAGGATTCAGAAAGAATTTCCTATGCACTTACACTGTCTTATTATAACTATATTTAAACCGACTTATTATTATTATTATATTTACAATGATTTCTTTAGAGTGATGTAATTTGAGAATAACACAAATGCATGCCAATATATATATATATATATAATTATTCACAAATTTTAGAAAAAAATACAAATTATTCCAATCACTATGGCATCCACCCTCCCAACCTTATACCTTGCCCGCGCCGAGGATGCTGGCCGATGACGTTTGCGCCTGGATTGGGGCAGCGACCATGGCCCACCGGGGATGTCCATGTCCACCCATTCCAGGGCGGCGGTGGTGGCCTGAGGGTGGCGGGAGAGGGAGTGGAGAGTTAGAGCAACTCCAACACTATCCTAAACTTCACTTGGCAGATCTTAGATTTAGATTTTGCCAAGTGTAAAACTCAAATGCCAAGTAAAAAAAAGAGGCTTCTCCAACAGTTAGCTATTTTTTTGGCAAATTTGGACTATCTTTTGATTCGTGAAAAAATCAGAGGGACTTTTATGCAAAAGTTACAATCTATTTAAGGCATGCGTGAGCGAGCGTGGTGCTGGAGCGTGCATGCTGAATGTGTGGACCCCACCACGTAGGCAGGATGCCAAACGCTCCCAACGCTCCCAAATTTGAGCCAGTTGGCTCTCTTTTTGCCAAGCATCCTACTTTGCCAAGTGCATATAGGGTAGTGTTGGAGGAGCTTTTTCCATGTTTTGTCAAAAATTAGGATTTGCCAAGTGCATATAGGGTAGTCTTGGAGTTGCTCTAAGG
>Ga0182004_10005317_pt1 | contig 10488 bp, 7 predicted proteins | sample Sormic07211540_1_FD_120479 | JGI IMG/M metagenome (GOLD analysis project Ga0182004, IMG submission 120479) | Endophyte microbial communities from Sorghum bicolor roots, Mead, Nebraska, USA - 072115-40_1 MetaG | ecosystem: Host-associated > Plants > Roots > Unclassified | place: USA: Nebraska...
CCTTGCAAATATGTCATCCTCATGGTCTCGCACTTCGCACCTTGCATCTGCTCACTCTTTGTGCGGTGGCCACTTGTCCCCACCAATCGACATCAGGAATACCTCACAACACATCTCCCGTTCGGCCTATGGATCTCCCAGTCGTTACATAGGCTCATCACACATGTCCCATGGATCTCCGAGTTACTACCTTGGATCTTCAGGGCAGCGGATTCCTTACCTGAGGCACTGCACGTTGTCAGGCCCGAGCCTGTTCACCATGGTGCCCCAGTCACCGCAACAGAACCAGTCGCAGCACGGTGGAGACTCGGAAACAAATCTGTCAGCTGCTGCATCAACTCAGTCATTCCGTCAGCTTTACCTGCAGCATTGTCCTGATTCTGACACGTCATCTCAGTCGCTTCCGGGGTGCTGATTCTTGCTGCAAAATTCACCATTTTAACAATGATGGTGGCTCCAGTAAGCTCCAATGAGAAATCTTATCTGGTACCAAATTGACATGTGGATCTGATCTCGTGAACATAATTCACCATGATGATAAAATAAGGTGTGACAACTGCTTGTAAGAAGAGAGAATCGGCAACCCCAGAATGTGAGCAATTTTACTTGCTGAGTGTACAGGGAGTTTGGAGTAGTTTTGGATTTGCCTACTTTTGAGGCACGTAATGCAGTCATAGGTTACTTCTGTTCAATAGTTGATGTGTTGCTCTATCTTGAAGAAGCAAATGCCCTTGTCTGGTTTCACGAGCGTTTAGCGTGTACTGATACAACTTTGTAGGAACCCTAGATGCTGTTTGTCTATTGATTTTTGAGCCTGTAATTTTTCTTTTGATTTAGTTCATATGGGCATTGAAATCTGAATAGAATAAATAAAGCCTTGGGCCTGGGGCACCTGTTCTCCCGTTAAGTATGATGGATTTAGGGCACCTGTTCTCCCGTTAAGTATGATGGATTTAATATCCTATAGTACAGATAGATACACCCCTCTGTTTCTAGGTACCACTTGTGCACTAACAGACTAAACTGCCATGGCAGCCATGAGCCCATGACCTGAATGAAATACTGAAAATGAAATCAGTTAAATGAACTGGTATACGGTGCACTCTTCAGCTTCATTCATTTTAGTGGTTGCTTGAGATCATTTTAGCTGAGTACAATTCAGGAATCGAGCATGTAATCATTTTTGCAACTGAACCCGGAATCAGGAGTGCATTGTTCAATAGGAATAGGATTAGCCCACAAAGTAAAAAAGGTTAACAAAATATGTTCACACCACGCGCCACTGAGGCCTTGTTTAGTTCACCCTAAAAACCAAAAAACTTTTTAAGATTTTCTGTCACATCAAATCTTATGGCACATACATAAAGCACTAAATATAAAAAAAATAAAAACTAATTGCACAATTTACGTGTAAATCGTGAGATGAACTTTTTGAGTTTAGTTAGTCTATAATTGGACAATAAATTGTCAAATAAAAACTTAAATATTACAGTACTCAAAACCAAAAAAAAAATCAGAACTAAATTCCTCTAACAATGGCCCACAAGTAAAAACAAAAAGATAAAAAGGACACGCGGATAAGCACACGTTGGACAAAGAACACAAGTAGTGTTCTGCACTATCCTGAATCTGCACTATCCATAATTATCCTGAATCCTCAGGTGAACTTGAAAGCTTCTCCATCATCATATTGGTAATGTTACCGTACAAAACTTATCCTCTCTGAGTACATCTGTAATTGAAATGAGAAAATGTCATGAAAAAAAAAGTTGGATTAGACAAGCATAACTGCACAAGAAACTATTGTTCATGCACAGGGACCATAACTCACTAGGTAATTATGCATGATGGTTGAATTCACAGATGCAATTAACTGTATACCTAGAACTTCCTGTTCATTTCCATAATGGTTCTGCTTATGGTACTTGGCCAACTGCAATTCATCGGTGACTTTGCTCCCAAGGGTAAAGGTTAGTTCACCACACGCATGTTTTTAACATTGGAACATTTGGGCACCATTGACTTATCTGAATACCATCTTTCCTTTACAAATATGTAGCTTCCTCCTGAAACTTGAGCAAGCAAAAACACGCTCAAACACGGGAAAACAGTAGCACAAATGACACAAGCATTCGGAAAGCACCTGGAAACAACTGCTCATACAGCAGCACTGGCACATGATGCATGAAGTCAAACTGTCGTTAAGACATGGACGTGAAACAGGCGTCAACTGTGCACAGTGTATGTCTCAATCTGAATTTAATATTTCTTTTCTTTCGAATATGCAGGATATCTGGATTCAATGAAGTAATCACACTCCCCCAATAGCTAACTGCAACATATTGCAAGACAAGTAATGATTCACATCTTCAACATAATATTTAGATAGTAAATCAGTGAATGAAGACGCAGAGATGAATCATGAAAATAGCTGCACAATGCTCCAGTAACTAAAGCCAACCAACACTTATTGCAATAATCCGGCAAAGTACTGACAAACAACACGAGAGCACAAGAAACCATATCTAGGACAACAATGATCAACTGAGACTACAAAATTGAAATAAAGATGGCCTTTTTCTCGAACCGGGAGGAGAGTTGACAGTCATCAAATTATGTTGATGAAATGTAGTATATTTAGATAATAGTATGAAACCAGCAGATGACCAGCATAGCAGAGAAAAGCACTTATACAGATAGGATCCTGTCAATGGTATAATATATACACTATGGTATTGGTCATTCCCTTCTTGTAAGTTCCCAATTGTTAAAAGGAAAATTGCATGAAGTTGTTCCTATATGAAAACTGGTTCTGTTATGCAATGCCACATGAGAAACAATCATGGATAAGTCTTCAAATGATTCAGAAAACATAGGAAACTCCTAAGAACTAATGACAAAAGGTTAAACCTTGGCAGAATGATGCCATTCTGCAGATTTGCATTCTCGGCTGCTAGCTTCTCCTTGTGCGACTCTATGAAATCTGAGCCAACTTCTTCAAAATGCTCATTATCATTCCCATTAGGGACGCAATAATCATCTGGTAAGCCCAAAACATCATATGTGTCATTTCCCGCTCCTGCATAGAACCAAATACATCTATGTAGCCTGTAGGCATAGAATGACAAACAGATTGCATACATGGATCCACTTGTGCAGAAGAAATTGGAAAATCAAGAATGGTAAGAAGATTAAAACAAAGACCTGATTTTTCAGTTAATGTGCCATCCTCCAAGCTCTTTATTAACAAGGATGTACCAGGGAACAACATTAAGTTTATGGTATCAAGTTGCTTCCTTTCATATTCTTCAATAGGTTTGAAGCCAAACCCTGATACCCATGTACTCACCAGCTCTGGAATTGCAGAAAGCACCAACATCTTTACATGGAAGGATTTCAGCATCTGCAATTAAAAAAAACACATAGAAGACTCAAATGGTTATCAACTTAATAACCACAAATAAGAACTGCAGGAAGAGGAATTTTTGAAGGAGGAGTTAAGATTGTAAGAAAAGAGCATATCAAGAACATACAAAAATAAAAGATAAAGTAGCAAGTTTTCTTAAAAAAAAGATACCCATTTAACTAGTGAGGATAAAATCCAATGTTCTCCAAACAAGGTACCTCTTCGATGGTGTTTATCAGTCTTCGGCACATTCCTTTACGACGATGCTCTCTACAAGTAGCAATGAAAGGCAGCTCAGCTGCTTTCATGCCATGCACTCTGCAAAGGCCATGAAAATGAATCTTAAGTCCTGAGTTCATAAGACACAAGGTTGTGTCAGAAAAAAGGCAACCAGTCTGAGAAAAGCCTCCTTTGGCAACATGGTTCACATCATGACACCATTTGTGACCACTAGGATGAGGATCTTAACTACATATAGTTGACAAGCAGTCTCAGAAAATAACTACCTTTTATGCTAAAAAAAACTACCTTTGCAATTGCATTGATAGCAGTTAGTTAATCTAAGAACGTAGGTCTGTTATAACTGTGATTCTGTAAAGCTTCATCCCATTTAAAATTTAACAAAGACGTTGCTGTTGAAGATCAACTGAACATGGATAACTTGCTGGCCATGCTAACGGGCTACTGTGCTAAATGTTGGATGACTTGTAAGTAATTGTTATCTCTGATCAGATCAGACATATCAGCTGCTATCCCCAGCATGATAGACCTATTTCATTTGTAAGCCTGTTACTTATTCACTTATAATAAAAGTGCTGCACGTCCTATTGTCAAACAAACACATTCATACTCATCATAACATTATGAAATTCTTGCAAAATCATAATCAACAGAAAAGTTTGAATATGCAAACACATTTAGGGGAGGGATGGATTTGTGCCAATCTTCAGGAAATGGTAAAAGAATCCTTGTAAGTCCATAACAGAAAGAAAATGTCCAAAATATTACCTGATAGACGCTGCACATAAGATCTCTTCACCTTTCTCCAAGATCACAGTGTAGAAGCCCTGATAATTTAAACGTGCATATTTGGATCTGGTTAGAGCAAAGAGTTTTCTGCATCAGTGGAGTCAAACTTTTGCAGATGATTGGAAAAACTAGAATAAAAATAATTGATAAGAAATGCTATATTGCCAAGAAAACAGTTATCAACTCAGCAACTTGATATGATGATATCCATCATCTTGGCATCGATTTTCCCCTTCTTATCGTATCAATAGTAGCATAACTGAAGTCATGTTTTAGTAGAAACCGGTGCCAGATAAACATGAAAAGCGCACCAAACACTAGGGCAAAAGAAGAAAATAAACAGCACAAATAAGCAAGCATATTACTATAACAAAAATCTATAGCAGTAATTCTCATTCATAAAGAGAAACATGGAACTTATTAATATTACAAGTCTGAGATTTTTATGACTAAAGCGAGAATGTGAAATCTTCTATTCTAAGTTTCTCGTCCTGTTCTTCAACTCAAACAATAGTTAACTGGTTTTTCTTTTGCAAACTGCAAGTACAATATGAATTCATCAGTATGATGTGCCATCAGGATATATCAACACACTTCAATATGATCAAACAATTTCATAGTATTGTTATTATTGGTTTCAGGACCAGTCTCTGTAATCCTTTGTGACAATGGGTCACCTTTAATAAAACCAGGTGCGAAAATCCCCCCGTTGATTGCTCAAAAAAAAAAAATTCCCTAACACTCAACTTACACAATGGCACTTCGGATTTACAAGTTTATGTTGATCATTCCTTCCTTAATTGTTTTGTTAACTCTAACAAGTTGCTAATCAGAGTATCAGACTGTTGCACTGAATTTTGATGTGCAATTAACACAAATGGAACTTAGAATTTGAGCAAATAAATAGTCAAAACAAAAACATGAAACTTACCCCTGATTGTACAAGACATGTGGTATCATGTTTATGCCAGTTCTAGTATCAACCATTTGAGCAAAACATTCCTCCATAAGAGTTAGAGCCACTGCTAATTTTGAATTGCATTCTATCGCATGGGCAATCTTCTGTACAGAATGCATCTTCTGCCCACCACTGTTGCACCTCAATATGGTCCATGAAAGCCCATCGCCAAGGGAACTCTCCACTCCAACACAACCATGCAGTCCTAAATATATCTGTTACAAAAAAAGGGGGCAGATAAAGCCTGAAGCAAGGAAATGAAGAAAAGGAACAGGACTTTCAACACAATAGCACTATTAATAAAGCAACTTGTTAAGTACACATATGAGATTGTACACTTTACACAGATCTTTCAAGTGGTAACCAGCTCAAATTGAAATGGCAGTCACATTCAAGCTTTGGAAGAATGGCAAAAGATTAGCACAAGAGGTAGAGCCAAAACAGGCCATATAATTCTGATATGGATGGCAGTTTCAGTTGCAAGAGTTGTGATAAGCTTCCAAGTCTACAACACTGAGTTATTCTGAAGTTGGTCTGTTACAGATAATATGCCAAATAAATCATACTACATGTAAAGACTCAATTATGATCCACCAGGATCAATATTCTTGTGAAGCAAATGCACACCTCTTTACAGTGTGTTCCACAAAACCACTCGTCTGAGTCCATTTCCTCAAAGGCTGTCGCCCCCATCTCAACACAAGTGTCATGGTCTGTCAGTAAACATTATACAAGGAAGAATACATCAAACTGATGGCAATAATACTGTAGGATAATTTCCTTTCCCCAACTATACCACATAGTAATTACTTCTATGATGAGACAACACACAGTGATCACTTTTATGCGGTACCAAAGCTGCTGATAAAACGATAAGCCAAAATAAGTATCAAGCAGGGCGCCAAAGCATTCTTGTAGATGATATTAAATGTCAAGTTTTTACAGGGAAAACATCTGGAAACAAATCAAAGCATCTAAAATTTAAGAGAACAAATTGCAGTGCTTACGTGCAGCTCCACATTGTAAGCACTTTATGATAGCTGAGAAGCTTGAGATCTCCTTTTCAGTAACTGGACAACCGCAAATACGACATATACAGTTATGGCAGTACCAACTATCATCTGGGAGCTCCTACATTAGAAAGAAGGATAATAGGAAAGCTTAGCTAAATCATTTGTAAGAATGCAACATGTTCATACAGCATAGCTACATCATCCGAAGTGAGGAGATATGCTCCATCAATATACATGATTTGTTCCCTTAAAGGTTAAAATGCCTCATATAAGATTCAACTTGAGGGAAGTTGCATTCTATTGCTTGATAAATTCGTTAAGAAAAGCATCTCACATGAGAAGCTAAAGTACCTTGACTGACAGGCAAGATTGATGGTATGTTGATGGGCAGTTATCACAGCAAAGTAGTTCACCGCCATCTCCACAGAAACCACAAGTATCGTCATTTCCATCGGCTGCTTCCACTTTTCTTCTGCATGCATTACTCCGCCTGTCCATATATTCGGCATTCCAAGCCTCAATTTGACAAAGAGTGAATGACTTTCCAGACTGAAGACACAGATTCAAGGAGGATCTAGGAAGACTGATCATAGCATGAGCCTTGAAGTCTGAAATTGATAACGTCTTGCTGCAACAACTACACAGAATGCCATCCCAGGTAACCCACCCATCCTTAAGTACTTCGTTATTCTCTGGATTTCGGTACTGCACAATATCTTTTAGAGTCACAAAACCAGTAGCAATCAACCAGCATAACACAGTCTTTCGTGCTAAAACTATTTGCCTTCCATCCAGGACATCTGTACCCCCTTTTCGTATAAGCAGTCTGCTGTCTTTTTTTGAGCTTTTCAGCTTCCTAAACTTAGCCTTTGAAGATACAAGCCTTAGTTCATTTTTTCGGCAGGAGCTGATGTCCCTTTTCTTCACAATAGCGGCGATCAAAAGGTCATCATCATTAAAATGCATCTCAAAAGGCCTTTTCTTTGCCTGCTTTTCAAAAATTTTAGACTTGCTCGCAATGGTGGGTTCCTTATGGCTTTGTGCTTCCAGAGAAGTACTGCACTCCACCATAGTAGCATTATGTTTCTCACATGATTTGACAACTACATTGCTGACATTAGAAACAGTAACCACATGTTCAGACAAACCCCTGGCTAGTGATTGCTTCCGTGATCTACATTGTTGCTTCTTGGCAGAGGCATCTTTCTTTGCATCTGACTCGGTCACAGTAGATTTAGCTACAGAACACCCATTCGACTCCGAAGGCATTGACTCGTTCCTGGACTTGACATGTTTCTTGAGCGTGCCATTGCCAACTAAACAGCTTCCAGATTCACTCAAAGGTACAAAGGGCTGCATAAAGCTCTGGGCATATAGTCCATTCAATCCAGTGGATTCAAAGTCATATAACCATCTGGACTTCTTCCGCACCCTTTTAACCAAAGTGTTGTCGAGGTTTGCTCCAGAATAAGAATGTGCTGGTTTAGCATTTAACTGAATGTGGTTTTCTGCTTGGCCAGAATCCTCAATGTCTATTGTCATCATATGTTGATGCCCAGAGCAGGGGCTTGTAGTAGTAGGCTTGTCTGTTGAGGGTCTATCGTCACCATAACAATCAACAAAACAGGTTGAACTGTCAACAGCTCTAATCCTTTTCTGCTTTTGCAAGGCAGTGATCCTCTTATCAATGAACACCACAGCCACAAAAGGATCCAGAAGCTGCCACCGCCGCAGAAGCGTGGCCGAGCCATCCACAGCCATATTCCCAACACTGTCCATGGCATCCACAAGGTCCTTCCAAAACTGATCGACGTCTGACCACTCCGCAGGACACTGCCCCAATTCCAACCCCCCGGCGGCACTGCGAAGCCTCTGGCCGCAGAGTCTCCAGGCCTGCGACAGCGAGGCCAGCACCGCCTCCCTCTGCGGCGCGGTGAAGTAATATGCCACCCTGGGGCGGTCCTTCCTTATCCGTGGCCTGATGCGCCAGCCGGCGTCCATGAGCAGCCGGCGCGCGTGCGCTTCCAACTGATCGGAGAGGTCCCTGCTCGAACTCCTCTTGGAAGAGACGACAGCTTTGCTGGAACGTGCAGCTCTGCACTTGGGATCGCGCCTTTTTCTGTAATAGTAACAATCTCCTGCTCCTCCAAGTTGCTGTCTTGCCGTTGACTTTGGTGCAGGATTCGCCTCGCTGCGAAAGAAGGCTTCTTGTGCTGCTACGCCGTGCTCTGGGCTGCCAGGCATGCCATTGCGGCACCCATGAACCACGGCCGGCGCCGGCGCCGCCGAGCAATCGCCATGGTCGGGTAAACCCAGGACGTGCTCCGCCACCGCCGCCGCCTCCAGTCTGCTAGCGGCGTCCTGCTCCTTGAGCGCCTCTGCCTCCCCTCCATCACTCGCGGCCATTTGACCCGATCGCCACCCCAGCCGGGGTCGGGGATCAGAGTAAAGTGGCCGCGAGAGGATGCGCGGCGGCGGGGAAATGCGAGGTCCGGTGAAGGCGAATCTGCAGCACCGGAATCAGACCGAATCAAATCAAGGCAGAGGTGGAAAGAATTGGGGATGGGAGTGGGTGAGCCGAAGGTGGCGGGCGGTGGCGGAGCATGGGGTTAGGGAACAGGAAGGTGGTGGCCCTGCCGTGGGTCGGGGAGATGGATGGTGACGGGAATGCGGTGTTTGGGGACCGCACCGGACCGGACCGGACCGGACATGGATGAGGATTGAGGAGTGTGCCAGCCATCCGGCTCCGGCCTCGCATGCTTCCATCTGCCGCCAAACTCCGGGGTCATGTGGTTTCCCGTCACTTCTCTTTTGTTTATTGCTAAAGGCTTTCTCCACTCACTTGGGCACCTCTTTTTTTGACATAAATTTATTTACTCGATAACATCGATCAAGTAATTTATTCAAAACACCGTAAATCTCCGGCTATCTATTTAACTTTCCCCGAGTCTGTTCGCTTGTCTTATAAACTATATTTTTTTATCAGGTAACAATGTTTTTTCTCATAATAAATCAACGAATTTTACTTTCAGTCATGATTTTTCAGACCAGCAAACAAGCCGACTAGACAAATGAGGCCTTGTTTAGTTCTCAAATTTTCTTAAGATTCCCCGTCACATTAAATCTTAGATACATGCATGGAACACTAAATATAGATAAAATAAAAAACTAATTGTACAGTTTGTCTGTAATTTGCGAGACAAATCTTTTAAGCCTAATTAGTCCACAGTTATACAATAATTATTAAATACAAACGAAAATGCTATAGTAGCAAAATCCAAAAAAATTTGCGAACTAAACAAAATCTGATTTTTTGCATGTAACAAAACCTACGTAAAAAAGAAGTATCACAACAACTTACTTATAACTTAAAATAGAGGGAGTACGAGCATGTTTAAATTTTTCTGTAGATGCTGCATTGCCTCGCCAAGCTAGAAATTGAAGCAAGCAATGTGTTTGGATGTTTTGCTAGTTGACATTGTGTCTGCAAGATTTTGCTTGCTGCCTTTAGGTGAGCTAAGGCCTTGTTTAGATCTAAATTTTTTTATTTGAACACTGCAGCACTTTATTTGTATTTAACAATTATTATTCAACCATGAACTAATTAGACTTAAACGATTCGTCTCGCAAATTATAGATAAATTGTGCAATTAGTTATTTTTTAATATTTAATGCATATGTCGCAAGATTCGATGTGACGAGAATCTTAAAAAGTTTTTGAATTTTAAGTGAAACTCTTCTCTACTTTATGCACATCTAGATCCTGTATTCGGTAGAGAAGAGTTTCACTTAAAATCCAAAAACCTACTTATTTTAAGTGAAACTCTTCTCTACTTTATGCACATCTCTCTGGATCGCAGATCCTGATTAAGATGTATTATTTCTAATACGAATAAGTTGCATTGTTGACCTCATGGCCTGTAACATGCAGTGATACACTCCAGGTTTAATCGCTGCAATGCAATGCAATGCAACGCAACCTTATTTTGATGATTAATCGATTGATGGTTGGCTGATTTTATTTCATCAATCAATATATTATAGAAGAACTGAAGAAACTAATCAGCATCGTCCGTTGAGTC
>Ga0182004_10005318_pt1 | contig 10487 bp, 9 predicted proteins | sample Sormic07211540_1_FD_120479 | JGI IMG/M metagenome (GOLD analysis project Ga0182004, IMG submission 120479) | Endophyte microbial communities from Sorghum bicolor roots, Mead, Nebraska, USA - 072115-40_1 MetaG | ecosystem: Host-associated > Plants > Roots > Unclassified | place: USA: Nebraska...
AGCGGCCCCCTGGGACATACAGTGCAGCTCCAAGCTATATGGCTCTGGCTTGACTAATTAGCAGGACCTCCACTAGTAGGGTGTTACTTTTCGGGTAGGCGTGAGGAAGTAACTTGGGTAATGGATATTAAGACGTCGGTTGCTCGGTACGCCATGGCTATGGGTATCGACTGCCAAGCACCCCGGCAAAAACTTGCGAGTGACATCCTATTAGGTGGACCCTGTGAAAGGTCTCGTAGTGTGACCCTGCCTGGTCACCTTGGTAGTGTTTTGGGGAGTCATGACCTCGGGGAAATGGGAATCACGACTTGGACTGAATGTGCACACCTCTGCAGAGTGTAAAACTGATATATCAGTCGTGCTCATGGTCACGAGCGGCCCAGACTCTCACATGATGAGCAAATTGGATTCAGTGGATACTTGGAGATGGAACTTGACGAGGTTGCTACCTCGTGTTTTGGCGGAATGGCTATTCCGTGTTGGCAGGATTGCTATCCTGTGTTAATAATTGGGGTTAATCCCTGGACTACAATAACTATTAGGATAGTCATTTAAAAGATGCTAATTACTACTTACACTAATTAAGGGTTGGGTTTATGCTACTCACAAATAGTAGTAGGTTTTTCTAACAATAGTCATAATTAAAAGTGATCAACTAAACTGCTACTGCAGTCAAAACCAAGTCAGCTTTACCTTGTTTTAAGCCTTGCATGTCATTACTTCCCGTCTGTGCTTGCTGAGTTCGACATAAACTCACCCTTGCTATAATCCTTAAAGGTTGCTCGGACGATCAGGAGTACAATTGCAATTTCCCCGAGGACTACCCTGAGTCGCCTGGTTGTTAGGCTCATGTGATTCTGCTGTTGACCTTCCTGTGGCAAGGTGGTCCTGCTACGTCGGCGTTTAGTTTCCCCTTTGTTATGGAACAATCTAGATTATGCTTCCCGTTCGTACCTTGATATTCAATTGGCTTGTAATAATGGTACTTTTACTCTCATTTATGTAATACGTTTGAACACTGTGTTTTGTACCATTGATGATGTCTATCCATGTGTGTGAATTTGAGATCCTAGCGCACATGTGATTTGGCACCCGAATGCTCTTTTACATCTGGGTGTGACAAAGAGCAGGTGAATTCTTTCCTTAGTGATTGTAATTTTCACACTTCTATGAATGTTATACTACCTAAGTGCTCTACCATTGGTTGTACATAGGAATATATTTGAAGAGGAGGAAGAGACACTGCTATAGAATGGCAACATTAGAAAAGTAACACGCATGAAGGTTTGGACGTCCGAAAGTGATCCCATGAATGTTCGGATGAATGTTCAGACATCAGAAAGAAGCAGTCATAACTCTCAACTCTATGAAGCTTTGGAGGCCCATGAGGACATTTTGGAAAGATCATCAAGTCCACTTTCCAATGCCTCAATCCTCACCTCATTTGAACATCGCAATCAAAAGTTATGTTTGAATTAATCAAGACTACTCAGAAGGTCAATAGTCTATCATGATAGAATGTTGGTTCAACATGTTGTGCAAAACTAAACCAATCTACAATGTTTTATGGTGCATGGAATACGTTGCTAGAAAGCCTTTGGAGTCTAGTTTCACACCCAAGAAACAGTTCATCATTTGGACTTCCCAATAAAAAGTTATGGTCAGTTTATTAAAAACTACTCTGGAGGCCAATAGTCACGTGAAACCACTTCGGGAATCCATTTCGAGGGGTCTTTCACATTGCCTTCCTTTAGAAACTTCATTTCGTTTTCATACCTATCTAGGAAGATTATTCTTAGTATAAATATCTGTATCTCTAAGCTATTAGCAACCTTTGATCATTGGATAAACTACATGATATTGCAGCTATGCTGCTGAGTGCCTTACTCATCCTTTGTTCTTCCTTGTACTTTTTGGACTTATAAAGTGAATCCTCTAGGTTCCCGTAGTTCATGCTCTATGGTTACCGTTCCACTGCACCATTTTGTGTGGATTAGCTCTAAATTGCTGTTCTGCGGTCGTTCAGAGATCGAGTCGAAGTCTTCGTGGTTTTGGTGTCTCTCTCCCTGTCACTTGGTCACACGCAACCTTTGTTAGGTATAAAGCTAGTTACCCACTGTTTGTAGCAAGTTTATCTTTGTTCTTTTGATCTACTGTCATGAAGATTGGGCCACCCTTGTACCGATTCATATCAGTACCTATCAACTAGTATCAAAGCTTTCATTGTTGTGGTAGGTCACACAATCATCTACATATTTACCTTTTATATATTGTTTGTTACTGATTTGTGCATCACATATAGTCTACTGAAAAAGCCACAAAAATCTCATAGCTCGTTGACGGCACTATTATCTTGTGATTTTTTGTGTTCATCAAGTTGCTAGTCACCATCTCTACATATATTGTGTCATGTTTTATTTGTTATCCTCACCCCTGTTAGTATAAAAAAAGAGAAAAAAATCAGAGAAAAAAAAGTTCAAAAAAAAGAAAAGAAGAAGAAAAGAAAGATCCAAAAGATAAGTAAAAGAAGAGGAAAGGGGTTGAATTGTGGTTTGCTTATGGAAAAAATCAGTTTACATATTCAGATTCTTGGTGATTTATATACCAGCAACATTATATGTTTTGAGCACATCAAATCACTTGACTTTTAGTACTGTAGCCTCCCTTATTTAGCCACCTATAGCTCCACCAAAAACTGAAACCAGGACATTCATCTCGTAGTCCTTGCGACCTCGAAATCACTTCTGTTGAGCTGCTACACTAGTACAATTCATTATCCTTGAGAACAAAAAAGAGCATTGGTAAGTAAGAGGTGAGGATATGTGATTCCACAAATTTACCCATTCCACTATATCTTGCATTAGTGCTAACATGTCAGGATCCAATTTGTGGTAGTCTTCATGGAGAAGAAGAACCTTGTGTTGCATAGGCTAAGTTGCATCAAATGGCAGACTCACTCTTGCAGGCCTTGGAGAGGATGCTTGATGCCCGCATGTCTGCAGATCGTCAGAGGGCTCCTTGACATCAATATGATGAATCTGGTGGTGAAAATTCTGATGCAGGACATGACCATTTTAGAGATGGTCGTGGTGGTGGTAGGCAGGCTAGTCAACATGGCCAAGATGGACGACGAGCTCATGGGTGTGGTTGTGACTATCATGTGTGTTTTGATGATGAAGAGTTTGATGACTATGCTCAAGAAGAGGGGTCTGTTGAGAATACCTTTGCAAATGATGGGCTGCATGGGCAGCACCATGATCATCGGTGGTGTGCTGATCATGGAGAGCATCATCGTGGTCGTCGTAATAGGGAAGACCTAGACAACATTGCTCGTGTCAAGTTGAGTATCCTGAAATTCATTGGAAGAGAGGATGCAGATGTATATCTTGAGTGGGTTGAGCAGTGTGATCAATTTTTCAGAGTGCATAATCTTTTTAATCAGAGACGTGTCAGTCTTGCTTCAGTGGAGTTCTCTGGTTATGCTCTGACTTCGTGGAATTAGATACAGGAGAATCAACTTATGTTGGGCCATGAATATATCAACACATAGGAAGAGATGAAGCAAGTGATGAGAAGATGATTTGTACCATCAAACTATCAGCGTGACCTTTGCAATAGGTTACAAATGTTGAAGCAAGAGAAAAGATTGGTTGATGAGTATTATAAAGAGATGGAGCTGTTGTTAGTGCGTGCTGGAATTAGAGAGGATCCAGAGTAAAAATGGCAAGATTTTTGGGTGGTCTCAATGAGGAAATTGCTGGTTTTGTTGAGATGTTTCCATACCATAGTTTGCAAGACCTTCGTTGATCAAGCTATGTACACTTAATGAAAAATTCAGCAAGAGACACGTGGAAAATCTTATGCAAGTCATTCTATTGCAGCCCCATGCGGCGCAAGCAGGAGTCCGACATCTTTTGGCGGGAAACGGTCCCAAGGTGCTGTAACTAGGCCTCTTCATCTAATGCTTCTTCAAAGATGGTAATTTCTACAGCATCATCTCTAGCAAATCAGCAGTGACCTGCTACAAGTGCAGCAACCCCAACTATTGCTCCTTCAGCTGCTACTTCCTCTGCACGTAGTAGAGAAATTGTGTGCCACAAGTGTCATGGTCGTGGACATGTTGCTACAGAATGTCCTAGTAGGAGGACCATGATTGTGCATGAGAATGGTGAATGAGAATCTAAAAGTGATCGTGAGGAAGAAGGTCCAAGATATGATAAGGATCATGAAAGCAATGATAATGAGATCCAACCTGATGAAGGTGATAACAACTGCTTTATTTATCTTCGTGTGCTTAGTGTTACTGCTGTAAAGGAAGAGAATGGGCAGCGACACAATCTTATCCACACTCGAGGTATGATCAAAGAAAAGTTGTGTTAAATTATTGTTGACAATGGTCGCTGCAACAACATTGCTAGCCAAGAATTGGTTGATAGAATGGGGCTAAAATAGAGGCATTATCCTAATCCATACAAGATGCAGTGGCTGAATGATTGTGGTGAACTACGTGTGAACCATGTTGTGATAGTTCCTTTCTCTATTGGGAGGTATAATGATCATGTAAAGTGCTACGTGGTGCCTATGCAAGCATGTCAACTACTGCTTGGAAGACCATGGTCATATGATCTTGATGTTCAGATCTTTGGAAGAACCAACAAGCTGGCTTTCATGTACAAAAGAGAGTGAATTTCTTTAGTCCCTTTAACACCAGAGGAAACTTTGAAGGATGATGTAAAAAGAAAACAGTGACAGAGTGAGAACCACTTGCGAGTGACCCACAAAATTAGTGAAGGAGTGTTTCTAAAGCCAGATAAAACCCCACAACCGCAAAGAACCAAGACAGCGAGAAAAAGAAGGATTAGTTATGATGGCTAGGAAAGGGGATTCAAAAGAATTGAGTGAACCCAATGCCACATTCTTTGTACAAGGAATTTTTTTCCACTAACGACTTATTCTCTACTTTGCCAAGTGTTGTTTTTAATGTGTTACAGGATTATGAGGATATCTTTCTAGAGGAGAGGAGGTACCACCAGGGCTGCCACCTAAGAGAGGAATTGAACATAAAATTGACCTTGTTCTCGGTGCTTCACTTCCAAACCGAGCTACATACCACACCAACCCAGCGGAAACAAAAGAAATTCAGCAACAAGTGAAAGAATTGATGAGAAAATGGTATGTGCATGAAAGTCTTTCACCTTGTGTAGTCCCTGTTCTTTTAGTTCCTAAGAAAGATGGTTGATGGAGAATGTGTATTGATTGTAGAGCTATTAATAACATCACAATAAGCTATATGCATCCCATTCCTAGACTTGATGATATGCTTGATGAACTTAGTGGTGCAATAATTTTCTCTAAAATTGACTTGAGATGTGGCTATCACCAAATAAGAATGAGAGAAGGAGATGAGTGGAAAACAGCTTTTAAAACCAAGTTTGGGTTGTAGTAATGGTTGGTAATGCCTTTTGGATTGACTAATGCACCAAGTACATTTATGAGATTGATAAATCTTGTGCTTAGATCTTTCATTGGCAAGTTTGTTGTGGTTTACTTTGATGATATATTAATTTACAGCGAGTCTCTTGATGAACATGTTGAGCATATCCAAAATGTGCTTATTGTCCTATGTGAGCAAAAATCGTATGCTAACATTGACAAGTGCATATTTTGCACCGACAAGGTAGTTTTTCTTGGCTTTGTTGTTTCAGGACAAGGTGTGGAGGTGGATGAGGAAAAGATCAATGACAATGCATATGAAATTGATCTCCCAAGTACATATGGTGTGAGTACAAGCTTCAACATCGCCGATTTATCTCCTTTCTTTGGATTGGAAGAGTCAAGGATGAGTCCTTTCCAAGAGGAAGAGGATGATGAGGACATCCCAGCTATGCATGCTCGTTCAAGTCCAAATGCTACACATCAAGGTCCACTTATAACAAGCCGTGTCAAGAAGCTACAAGAGCAGGTGAATTCTTTTCTTAGTGTAATTTTCACACTTCTAAGAATGTTATACTCCCTAAGTGCTCTACATTGGTTGTACATAGGAATATATTTGAAGAGGAGGAAGAGACACTGCTACAGAATGACAACATCAGAAAAGTACCATGCATGAAGGTTCGGACGTCTCAAAGTGATCCCATGAATGTTCGAAGGAATGTTCGGACATCAGAAAGAAGTAGTCATAACTCTCAACTTCTTGAAGCTTTGGAGGCCTATGAGGACATTTTGGAAAGCTCATCAAGTCCACTTTCCAATGCCTCAATCCTCACCTCATTTGGATATCGCAAACAAAAGTTATGTTTGGATTAGTCAAGACTGCTCAGAAGGTCAATAGTCTGTCGTGACAAAATATTGGTTCAAATTGCCGTGCAAAACTGTACCAATCTACAACATTTCGTGGTGCATGGCATATGTTGCTGGAAAGCTCTTAGAGTATAGTTTCTCACCAAGAAACAGTTGGTCAATTGGACTTTCCAATAAGGAGCTATGGTCAGTTTATTTGAAACTGCTCTGGAGGCCAACAGTCACGTGAAACCACTTCGGGAATCCATTGCGTGGGGGCCTTTCACATTGTCTTCCTTCAGAAACTCCATTTTGTTTTCATACCCATCAAGGAGGGTTGTTGCTAACATAAATATTCCCTACCCCAAAGCTATTAGCAACCTTTGATCATTGGATAAACTACATGATATTGCAGCTGTGCTGCTGAGTGCCTTACTCAACCTTTGTTCTTTGTAGTTTCGGTGTCTCTCTCCCCATCGCTTGGTCGCATCCAACATTTGTAAGGTAGCAAGTTATTTTTGTTCTTTTGATCTACTATTGTGAAGATTGGGCCACCCTCGTGCCGATTCATATCGGTACCTATCAGCTTCCAAACACTGTTGATGTTGATGCATATCAGATTCCCAAACAAGTTCTGCAACGCCGGATTCATCAGCGTGGCACTTCTGCGGTTTCATAGCTCCTAATCAAGTGGGCAACATGATAGAGGATCTGGCAACCAAGGAAGACACAATCTACATCAAGCAACACTTCCCTGCATCTCCAGCTTGGGGGCAAGCCAGTGCCCGTGGAGGGGGGGGCTGTCAGCATCCCACATGCTGGAAGCCCAAAGGCAACGCCTAGGCCCAGGAGAGGGAATCGGGCCAGACGTATTAACCACAGAGTGGCAAGGACGAAATGGTCTTGCACAGCACGCTCCATCAAGATGAGCGGCTGTGAGATAAGTAGCCAAGTGAGTGGCTGAGAATGTAAGCAAAAACAAATCTAAACTCTATCAACTTGTTTTCTAAGCCGGTCCTCCGTCGGCTTACTCTTCTTCCTCCATAGAGTAGTTGGGATCTCGTCGGATCTCCGCCACATCGAGCAGAGGTCTAACATGATTCCTGCCCAACGATCAATTATCATGAGAGCAACCTTCCAATGTTCATGGCTTTGACACCTGGCGGTTGCAAATAAGTTTATGGAGGAAATCAGGAACCAAGCCCATGCCACTTCTCCCCTGTCTAATCTTTTCAATCTACCAGTTTTAGTACAAGCTTTTAACCAGTTGCAAGAGCTACAACTTGAACTTTCAGTGCTACTACTTAACACGTCCAATGATTCATGGACCTACATCTGGGGAACTCCCCAATTTTCTTCTTCCATGGAATTCAAGTTGATGACAGGGCATGCACAAGTTCATGTTGTGTTTAAATGGCTTTGGAAAACCTCTTGCCAGTGCAAGTACAAGGTGTTTTTTTGGCTAGTCCTAAAGGATAGCCTAAGTACAAAAAACATCCTACAAAAGGAAATGAATGCTCTCTTAGATGATTACAACTGTGTCCTATGACAGCATGATACAGAAGAAACACTGATGCACATGCACTTGCTCTTCCACTGCCCCTTTGCCAAGGACTGCTAGAAAATTCTGAGTTTTGAATTCTCAGACTTCCTCCCAATCACACAGATATCTGAGGCATGGGGGGCCTTTATAAACACCCCCTTTTTCCTAGATATTTTCATACTAGTCTGCTGGTCCATCTGGATGGCAAAGGATTAATATCACTTTCAGAAACAAGAAACCAACTATTGAAGGCTGCAAAAGAGGTGTGGGTTGAATTACTCCTGCAGCTTCATAGGACAGAAGCCCAGAGACACCCCTTTCAGATTCATGGATTGAATCTCACTTGTAATTTTCCTGATCTTTTTTTCACTATTTCTTTGTTTCATGATTTTCTTGTTTTAATTTTTCTTTGGTTGTGCCTTGTACTCGTTATACTTTACTTTTAATAAAATTGCAGTAGGGGGCTCCTTGCCACTCTTGGTTCCTAAAAAAATCAGGAACCACGATCAGGTGTGACCAGCCTCAGGTGAGTACATCCATGAGCGCAACTGTCTTCTCCATTCTCTGGTCTCATGCCCTCACATAACAACTCCAACCCAGTGTTTTCCATTAAGAGACGTAAACTGCAGACGAGGCACTCCTATCTCTTATCCGACACCATCTGCTTTTCACTAAAGCTTCCCACCGCAGCAGCAGCAGCTCTTAATTAAAAGGTTTCCCACCTCCTGATTCCTCTCAATCCTAGCTTGGTGGATTCTTCTATGATAGTTGGAGACAGTAACCTAGAGAACAGAGAGATGGCTTGGCTTTTTAAATGTATGCGTGTGGACTGCAGGGGATGATGGTTGCAGTTGTTATATTGCGGCATGAGACATGAAAAGCTAAGGCGGCTGCTTGCACAATGCAGAGGATATATGAAATAAGGAAAAACTCTATATAACTCCCAGACCTATGAAATTATTTACATTAAGCATGTAGAAGCCAGCATTGTGGATAAAGGAGGCAGGCCAAACCATGTGCATGGCATCAAGCACCTTCCTGGAGAGCTAGTTGTTGGAGGAGTTGAACTCAGGTTGTCAGGGAGCAGGATGGTGACATCCAAGAGGGGGGCTTGTGAGTAGACTGTACTAGAGCTTGAATGTCCTGATCATAATAAGACGTATACTGGAGAGATTTTTGTTTGTTAAGATCAAGGTGGAGAAGGTCACCAAGCCATGTGAGGGCATCCAAGACGCAGACGAAGATGCCATCAAAGGGCACGTAGAGGAGAATGATGTTGCGAATGTCGGGGAGGAGTGTGCCAAGCATGCTGTTGTGGTTGTTCCCACAGTGATCGAGCATGCTCACCCACACTCTCTACATATGCCACCTCGGTGTACCATTCCACCTCCTCCTGAGGTTTTGGCGATGCCCCCCATGGTGGACGATGCCCAGCATGACCAAAGCCAGCCAGCCTCCACCTTCTCCTACAGAAAATGGTAGCCATGGACGGTACCAATCCCAATGTTTCGTCGTCGTGTAGTGCTCCTCCCTTCACTGTCCACGTTCTGCCTCCAGATGCACCACAGAGCAGGCGACGTGTGGCTCCAGGAGGAGGAAGGGATCATTGAATGTGCCATGTAAAGGACTGATGCCAACAAGGCCCGAGATGCGTGTAGGGAAGGCATATAGAGAAAAATATGAGCGAGGTGGTTCTAACACAGGCCCTCCTAATTGTTCACAAAATAATGTTTTATTTAACCCTGCAATCTACAATTTTGCTGGTCACAATTTTGCTGGCCATGGCTTTGTTCATTTTGCTGAAACAGAGCACCGAAAAGAGTGAAAATTATGAAACTGATGGTAAACTTTGATCCCTATTATCATCATCTGTCATACAAAATTTAGTTTCCTTTTAGGGGGTTAAATTAAGAGTTCTTGCTGGCAGCAGGAAGATCAGAAATTTTATCACTATTGAACCAATTGAAATTGGAAAATCATGCCAGTTTGTATTGCACTAATTACATGGCACACCTAAGCTTGCACTACAATTGTGAGGCTGATATGTTGTCTGCAAACTGCAATTGCATTGGGCACCTTTTTTTTGAAACTTTTGAGATGAAATGATATATAGTGAGTATATATCTGAGCTATATAATCCTCTTAAGGGTAGTGGAGGTTAGGAGAAGTGAAGTGATCTCGTCCGATCTACTTGTTAAGAATAATGTTCTTTTGGAATCATCTCTCAGTTTGATGTACTATGGTCAAATTCCATGAAATTTATGTTTGAAAATGTGTGGTTCTTATTTAATTACAAACCATCGTAGCTACAATTCCATGATTGAGTCAAGTGGCAAACCCTATGTTATTACCATTAGGGTAATAAATAATTTATGGAATAAAAGAGACTATTTGCTTTCTATTTGCAGGTCCATATGTGACCTCATGATTCTAAACCATATGCTAAAAGAATATTCCAAATAAAAGACAAGGAGGCAGGTTTGTTAACAGCAATAGAACGAGGAAGGGCAGAATCTGGGATTGGAAGGGACGAACTGGGAATAGTCGAGAAGAACAGCACACGAAGGGAATGGGATGGCGTGATGAGGAGTTCTTAGCAGAGTAATAAGATTTTGGTTTACAAAACTGATTGAATTCTCTCCTCAGAAACCTTCTCTAGATATAC
>Ga0182004_10005319_pt1 | contig 10484 bp, 10 predicted proteins | sample Sormic07211540_1_FD_120479 | JGI IMG/M metagenome (GOLD analysis project Ga0182004, IMG submission 120479) | Endophyte microbial communities from Sorghum bicolor roots, Mead, Nebraska, USA - 072115-40_1 MetaG | ecosystem: Host-associated > Plants > Roots > Unclassified | place: USA: Nebraska...
ACAAGACCTTAGAGCATCTCCAAAAGATTGCCAAATGAGGTTGCTATCTTTGAAAATTTAGCAAAACAAAAAAATTTATTCTCCAACATATTGACAAATTAACTTGGTAATTTTGAGAACTTGGCATTCTTCTCCTTTGCACGCGCATATATGCGCACGTGCATATATGCGCGCGTGCATCCACTGCATATCGGAGTTTATCACGCCGCAGCGACTCCTTCCCGCGCGCGCGAGGAAAGGTTGGGGTCTCCCTCCCGCGCGACCCCTGGAGTCTCCAAGGTCCGAGCTCACGTGATTCGCGGGCGTAGCCATCTAGCTGTCTCGCATGCAGCCTGGTCATCTCGTTCACGCGCTTGGCTGGCCTGCACCCCGACGGCTTGTGTAGTTCTTCTTGCATCTAGGCTTCATATTTTGAGTGCTAGTACGTGCTGGTACCCTTGATCTGATCAGAGTTGGTTGGCTACAAGAGGAGATGGCCGGCGGTGGAGCAGATGGCAGGCAGAGGGAAGATATGTGCAGCACAGGAAGCAGATGGCGGTGGAGTATATGGCCGGTGGCGTCAATCTCGTGCGAAGGAGTTCCGATTTTCCGTTCACAGGATCCTCTTTTTTAATTTGACATATTGTTTTGAGAGTTGGCAAAATAAAATTTGCCAAGTAAAGTATAGCAAACTTTTAGAGATGCTCAGTAAAAGTCTAACATGGCAATCGTTCCAACCAACGGAGATAGTGCGATGACGGAGATCCCAGGGGCAGCGTCGGCCATGTGCTGCTCAGTGTCGGCGGCGGTAGGGGCCCGGGCGGCCGGGCCTGCAGTGCAGCGCCGTGATGAGGAAGCCGGGTAGCTGGGAAGCTCACGCCATATTCGCCCATACCGCCGAGCTCGCGCATCTTCCTTGCCCCATCCACATCTCCTCTCTGCTAGGAGCACCGACCGTGCCGAATTGGGGAAAAAATTGGATGCACGATGGGCTTATTCGCGTCAGATACGCCCCACTAGCTGATGAACGCCATAGCACCACCAAACAAAAGCAACGCTAAGCGGAGGGCCATCATATACACAATTAATGGTAGATCCCTCTTCTATTGTTTGTTTTGCTTGTATATATGTTTTTTTTTTCTTTGTTTATTTCTCATTCCTTTCGTTACTTGATGTAGTACTTGGTACAACACGTGATAAAATGGGTTTGAGGTATAACCAAACTTTTATTACAATTAAATTAATATCTTTTGGTTCCGGCTATGGAAATTAAAATGATTTATTCCATCAGAATATTGACACTAAATACAAAACTGCACATGCTTGGGTAAGTCAGGAGTTTCTCAGCATTTCCTCTCCATATCACTCCCTATTACCATGCAACATTATAGGATTAGACCTTATTCTCCACTAAATCGTTCAGTTGTGCCTTCATATTCTTGGTTAAGTCAGGTTTGCACATATATGTGCGTCCTTTTTATTATAGTCACTGCGCTTTGTAGAAAGTGTAATTAACTACTTATTTTTTTGACATCTGTTTTGTTTGTAGCAAAGAGGTGGCGCATATTTAGCCAATGATTAATTGAGATAAATAGAGTACAGACATCAATTAAAAAAGTGCAGGATGTATTTTCCACCTTTCAAAAAAGAAGTATACGCCGGCCTTGTTTAGTTCACCCAAAAACCAAAAAGATTTCAAGATTTCCCGTCATATTGAATTTTGCAGCGCATGCATAAAGTATTAAATATAGATGAAAATAAAAATTAATTACACAGTTTACCTGTAAATCACGAGATAGATTTTTTAAGCCTAGTTACTTCATAATTGGACAATGTTTGTCAAATAAAAACAAAAGTGCTACAATGTTGTTTTCCCAAAAAATTTTAGAACTAGACAAGGCCTAATTGAGACAGATTTCCCATGTGTCACTTCTTAACTAACCTTTGTGTTGGAAAAAGGGTAACATGGATTTTCCTTTTTTTATCTCTACGGCTTTTGCGTGAATCATAAATCTACCCCATTTTTTATTTGATTACTAATATATATCTATATATTTATACAAATCTAACTTTTGGTTTGATTAATTTGTATTACTGGGTATCACCATAGCGTCAGCATAGGCAATATACTAGAATAAAGAAGTATTTGTGTGCAAATTTTACACTTCCAGTTATTAGCTGTGGCTATGTTTTATTGGTGAACTGAAAAGGCTTTGGAAATATTACAATTTTTCCTACGTTGTCTTCCTAGCAAAGTGCAGTGCAGACTGCAGAGTGGTAATTTTAGTTTTGACAGTTTCTACAATCTAAAAAGTATTAATATGGAGAGGAATGGTTATTGCCCTTGTGATGCATAGGAATTATTTGCTATATTAAATATATGTACCATGCTCAAGTCATGGTTTATTCTATATATTTCTCTACAAATGAACCGTCTCTTCCATTCCATTTTTCTAAGATATGATAATTGGTTGTTTTTATTTACATTTTAGAACCGTTAGCACGAGCACTATACTAGTGGTTAATTGCTTGATTTCCACGAACAGATCTATTAATCATGAGGCAAAACTTAATTTTGTTAACAAATACTTTCTCCTTGTTACTTATTACTGGAGTAGTCTCTAAAACACATGTAGGGGGGAAAACAGTAATTTAGACCATCTATACATATTCCCTAGACTGACAAAAATCATCAACTTTCTAGGAAAGTCTTAGGCAACATTATTTTTCTTGCAAGTTGCCGAGACCTCTAACCAAATAGTCCATAGGATAGCAATGGTTTTGCCATGAGAGTCATGATGACATAGCAACAGCTAAGCAAAACAGAGGAAAAAGGGAGAAAACAGTGGGATCTACGTGTCAGTCTTAGGGCCTGTTTGGTACAGCTTACAATAGCTTCATGAGTTGTTGTGAGCTTTTTTTTCTTTTTGCCGAACACTTGTTTCTAAAATAGCTTCATGGATGAAGTTTTTCTTCTCTCACAAAGACATGAGTTGGGATGAAGCTGAAAAAAGTAGCTTATTGCAGCTCTCTTCATCATTTCTCTCTCTCATCTATGCATAAAGTGGTTGGTGAAGCTATTTTACCAAACACTTTTTCCAAAATTGCTCAGCTTTACCTATAAAGTTGCTCATGAAGCTATTTTCTAAAAAAACAGTTTCACTATTGAAGTTGAGTTGTGCTAAACAAGCCCTTACTCTTCTATTTTTTTCACACAACTCTTCTTTTCCTTCCTCTTTCTCCATCAACACTGCTTGCACCCAAAGTGAGCACGTGTTTCCACGTCACCCTACTCCCCACCCCAACATCAGCTCCATCAAGCACGTCAGTAATCCTTGCGTGCGTGCTCTGCCACGGCCATGTCGTAGTATTTTGAAGGCCCGACCAAGCTCCACCTCTGCTCGCCTATAAAAGGCACGACAAGTGTTCCTCCAATACCACACCAAGCCGGTATCAAGCTATTCTGTTCTGTCGCTACCCCGTCGTCCCTCTCGAATTCTTCTTGTCCAGAAGATACTTCTCTCATCTCAAATTATAAGTCATTCTAAGTTTGACTAAATTTATATAGTAGGATAATACTCTCTGCATCTAAGATTCTTGAAATGCCTTATAATTTAGAATGAAGGGAGTAACATTTTATGACATTAACTAAGTATCATTAGATTCTTCATTAATTATATTTTCACATTATATCTAATTGATGCCACAAAACTTTGTAATTTTTTTATAATTTTGGTCAAACTTGAGATTGACTCTCCAAGATTCTTGAACTGATTTACAATTTGGATGGAAGGAGTAGTTTGGACTCATCGATCTTCGGTGTCCAACTACTATAGTTAAATTTGATTGACGATGGGAATAAGAATGGAGAATTGGGGACGGTGCTTCAAATGGATACCCGCAGTTCTTCTCTAGTGTAAACAAATGAACTAAATAAAAAAATAAAAGAAGAAATTATCTACTTAGTTCATTAAATTACACTAGAGAAAAACCATGGTTACGTATTTGGAGAGCCATCCCATCCTTAAATGGGAACCTCCATTTTTCATACCACCCTCCACCTTTCCCAGGCCATGCCCCTCCTTGTGCTTGTATCGAGCCACTCAAGAGGCTCACGAGCCGCTCCCAGTCCCAGCCCGTCACCCCTCCATTCCACTCTCTCACCCATGTTTTTGACGGAAAAAACTGTGGAGGAGATCCCCGCAGTGACAAAATTTCATTAATTAGTAAAAGTTACAGGGGTATATGTTAAATATGTTTTAAATTCAGTTGCACATTATAAAGGCCAACGTCTAACGGAGCGAAGCGGAGGCCCTACTGGTACATATACCTATGTTAGGGTTTCATTGAGATAATTCTCTTGTAAGCGGCTGCATAGTGTTGTAACCTAACTCTTAATAATAGTGAGGAGTGTTTGTTGACTGGCGCCCATGGTTTTTCCACTTCACACTAGAGGGATTTTTCATGTTAAATCTTATGTCTCTACTATAATTTGAGCTGTGTTCTTCATCGTTTATCTGCCGTCATTATACGTACACGAAAGGCATCAAGCCAAACAGAGTTTAAATCTAACCGACTGAAGTAAACATTGAGATTTAAAATTGGACAATCAAATAGCTGGGAATCCCTAAAATAAAATTCCTTCATCGTCGTGTCACTTCCCATGCCCTCAAATAAATTCCTTCATCGTCATGTCACTTCCCATGACCTCAAATTTGGGAATGGTGTTCAAAATCGCTGTTTCGGCAAAGCTCTTTTTGAAACAATATCGGCAAAGCTCTAGCACGATGCCTCTGTGCATTCCTGGATGCACTGCGCTACGGCTCTTTTTTTTTTCCTTTCTCTTTGGACAATACCAGTAGAAGACAATGAAGGGCTCCGATTGATTTAGAATTTTCGAATATAGGTTTTGAATTTGAGTGACATTTGGATTAGGAATCGCCTCACTGTGCGGCTCTTCGAGCCGCCATGGTGTGGTGCAAAACCAATGATTAGTTCTTCTCTCTTTTACTTAAAGCATCGATTTTCCCATTGCAACTACTGGTGCTCAGTTGGAAAAACCAGGCATCAAGGAAAGTATAGGCATCTGTGCTCTTGCTACAAATTTGCCAAACCATCGCAGTACTCTGTTTACGTCAACAAGCCTAATTAGTTGGACATTTTTTCCATAAAAAAGAACTCAAGGGACCAAAGGCTCTCGAGATGGATGATCCTAATCGATTCCTTCTCATCGAGAGCACAAGCTCTTTGCATCAGCGGATGATGCCCCAGCACTTATTTAAACTCATAAACAAGAAAACTTACCATTGCATATGACTTGCTATGTTGTCCTGAACAAGAATCAGGCAAGGGGCTATAACTTATCAAGGCATTTCTCATTTTGAATACAAGAACACATTATTTTGCATTTTCTACAACAGAGCAAAAGAAAAGCAACAAGTACATACAGCGATCCACATGATGTGATCATCATTAATTAATCAATGTATAAATATATTGTACAGGGCAGATACATGATGGATGTCAGAACTTTACTCCACATAATCAACAGATTTTGCAGGTCAGGAAAATGCAGTCAATATGTCTGAAATAGTCTACCACATCTGGGAAACCAATACTACCCAAATAGAATGAACCACATGAATAAACTAAAGGGATATAGAAAGGATAACTAAGTTTTTAAGATATAACTATGAGTACCGATATTTACTGCTCTGCAAATTCAGCTCAGGTTGCCACCACTGGCTGATGCCATGAGCGTATTTGAAATCAGATGAAGGGCTCACGTTGACGATTAAATCAGCAGATGGAAGAAGGTGCAGTGGTTCTGATTCCCATCCTAATGCCTTGAAGAACAGGTCTCCAATTGAATTCTGGGTCGCAAGCTTCTCAATAAATCCAGCACCAAGATCTTCCATGTTCTTCCGGTGCTGGAAGTACCCAATGTACTCTGAACAGATGTGGTCTCCTGGATTAACGAATAGATATGGTGTCCATGATGACAAAATGCTGAAAGATTCTTCACCAACAGATCTCTGACTGTTACCCTCAGTTTTAGCTTTCATGGCAATAGTTAATCCAGCAGTAATTACACTTCTTGCAATACGAAAACCGTGCTTTACCCTTTCATCCCTGATCCTTTCAATTGGAGCAGCAACAAATGGTGGGTTGAAGAGAAAGCTTTCTAAAAACACACCCTTCTTAACCATGTTTCTTCCCGTAAGGATGGCCATGCCTGCACCTAGTGAATGCCCAGCTAGCCAAATCGTGGATCCAGGGAAAACTGAGGCTACGTTTTGAACAGCTTGCATTGCGATATTAAATCTCGAGGTCCTATGGAGACCATTTTGAACAAGGTGCAGGTCCAGGGAAATATCCCTGGAGATAGTATCCTTCTCTGTTATGGTGCCTCTGAAAGCGATGACAAATCTTGGAGCATTTGCAACAGAAGCTTCTTCACTTGAAGGAGGATTGAATTCAAATATTGCACCAAATATGGACATATCAGCATCATCAATCAGCTTGCGAATCAGCTCAAAATGGAAGAATTCCCACCAAGCAGGTGCCAAGGCTTCAACAGATAGACGACTCAGTTGTCGGTCTCTCTCCAACACATATACAGCCTGAACTAAGCTTGCAGCCACAGATCTCCGATTATGCTCACAGTTCCTTTTGACAATTGATAATGAGAGATAGTTACTTCCCCAAGTCAATGAATTGTAAAAAAGTGTACTAGCAAAAGAATCATAAGCCTGTACCTATACTAATGATCACATAAAACAAACTTCTGAGTTCTGACTATCAAGGATTTTTCCTAGACTGTGTTGATAGTGGTCAAATTGAGAATGCAGAAATATAGCCAAGCATGGGTCTAACAGGGACTAGAATATGTCCACTGTGCATCCTGAAAAAATGAATAAGATGGAAACTGCCTAATGCCATCTAAGCTAGCAATGGTTTCTGAACAATGTCGATAAGACAACAAATGAGCCAGACCGCTTCGGAATTATAAAGCATCTCTATTCAGTGTTTTAGCACTACACAATACAAATGCGATATCTTCTTCTTCTTAGTGAAATGACACAGAGCTCTCCTGTGTTGTTCGAAAAAAAAGCGATATATAGTGATGCATTCACATCACTTGTTTTCTCTCTTATAAACCATCTCTGTTATATAAACTACTATTAGTATTTCCTTATATAAAACTGATGTTAAAGAACACATTAGCTCCAGCCTGAAGTCTATATTGGAGAAGATAATGACTTATTGTTGATGCTTAAACATTCAAAGAGACTCAACTAGATTCATAACAGTCACACCATAAAGAATTAAACAGTAGCTAGAGGACCCAGTGGTTAACCAAGCACATAGATCGGGCAAAGCCTGAAACACAAGAAGCTATATTTCACAAATTCCCATTGTTCTTAGAAGTATGGTATGTTCTATAGTCCATCGATTTGTCAGCACAAGTTGCAGTAAGTATTACTTCCCTGTATTCTGCTAACTGTTTGTGGTGACAATGTAAATCTCTTGATCTCATTAGAGAGACTGGATCTCAGTAGACAAGAAGAGGTTCATTGAGCCGTAAATCACTTACAGTTAAACAATAATGCTCATAATGGGAGTGAGGTGGAGTAGGTGGGAATGGTCAGCAAGAGTTAAGGGTCATAATTTTTCCAAGTTCGACATGACAGTGACCAATAATGGAAGACATGGGATCTAGCAGCTAGGTACATGAAAGTGATGCCATGCCATCCCAAGTCCAATGTTGTAAGATAGAAGAAGACTAATTCCAGGTACACAAAATTGACAATTAAACCTAGTATTTCTAGTGCTTCTCTTTCTTCAGTGTTCTTGACTATCTGCTGTTCATTAGTACTCCCTCCATACTTGTAAAGAAAGTCGACAACGACACGGTCTTCAAAGCCTAACTTTGACTCCTTGTTTTTGTAAAAGTATTTATCAAAAAGTGGTATATGTAATATTTTTATGGAAGTATTTTTCAAGACAAATCTATTCATATGGTTTTCGCATTTCCAAACTCAACAACTTTAAAGTTATTCATTTTAAAGTTATTCATGATTTATATTTCCAATATTTGACCCAAATCTTGTCCAAAACGACTTTCTTTACGAGTATAGACGGAGTATGACATAACTCTCTAATTCCCAGAAAGACTGGATTGGCTACAGTTTTGCAGCTCTGTTGCTAGAGGGCATGAAGAACATCTTTTTTCAGAACAAGTAAATGTAGAATCAACCCTTCCATGACCTACGAACATCCTGAGAAATGTCATCTAGAATTGTTGAAGGCGGTAGGAGCTATTAAAAACATACCAATCGATTGGTTTCAGATATGTTGGCCCTGAAATTCCAAATACATCTCCTTCCACAGCCATGGCGCTACAAATTCTGTTCTTCACTCTTTAGTTGAACAAGTGTGCCGCTGGACAAAAAACATAACACTGCAATAGGCATGGAAAATTTCGGCATATGTAAGATGATACTTGTGGTAACCATACTATAATGATGAACTTAGTCCGACGAAATAAATGGAGGTCAACTTAAGTCTGTATCAGGCATTTCTTGGGCAGAGCACAAAAAAGGTAAAACAAGCAAACGTGGATGGTGTCCGAGCATTTTAGGTTGAAAAGATGATTCATTAGCAGAGGCAGTGGCGGAGGATTCGAATTTGCTGAAATAACCGACTGAAATTAGTCGATTGGTACAGCTTCGAACAAAAATACGCCAACAAGAGTAGATGCACAAGAATATGCCCCGTCCCAGGAACAGAGATTTGGAGAGAGCGAGAACGAGGCGACTGTGCAGCAGAAGGAACAATCCGTGGAAGCAAAGCAAAGGCAGCCTTACCGACAAATGACGGGATCAGCTCCACGCGCCGTCCCCGCGGGGAAACGCTGCCAGGAAGGAGGAGAGGCACGGTTGCCAGTTGCCACGGAGACAAGAGAGGATGGCCGCCCCCCGGATCTAGAAATGGAGGCGTTAGGCGTGTGCCCGGCGGGGAAGACCGGTGGACGGTGGTTGTTCGGTCGGCACAGTTTGGGGAAAACGAAGGGACAGCCGCGCGAGCGGCCTTTTTATGGATCTGGCTCGGTGGGTAGTAGTACAAGGACAGTTGGGGGGAAATCGACGTGTGTACCCCAGTGGCCAGGGCACTTTTTTTTTTAAACCTGGCCACAGCACTACTGGTACTACATAGCACTCCCTCTATGTGGAATTTTAAATATTATTTTGGACAAATTTTAAGTCAAACGTTAAAACATGGTTAGGGCACATAGTACTCCCTCTACATACGATTTATGGGTCCAACATTAAGAATATAAATCATCGATAACTTTTAAACTGTTGAGTTTGCAAATGTAAAAATTATATGAATAAATTTATCTTAAAAAAAATACTTACTTTTATAAAAGTATACATATATCATTTTTTCCTAAATAGTTTTATAAAAATAAAATGTCAAAGTTGTGTTTTGGAGACCACGTCGCTGTCCTAAACGGCATCTAAATTCTATACGGAGAGAGTACACACACAACAAAATATTAGCTAATAGTATTTATTTTTTAAAAATTAAAATAAATGCACTTCTAATATAGTCCACCTAAAGCAGTTTTTTTATTTCACTTTTTCTACTTTCAAAGTACAATCACTATAGGCTGAGATAGCTTTTGATAGAGACAAATATGTAGTTTTCAAGTAACATTGATCTTCTGTGAGAATCCTAAAAGTATATTTATTTTGAGACAGAAAGGGTAATCATAAAAAAGAGAAAATTTATGTTTATATTGAGTACACAAAAAGAATATTATTTTGCCCTCGTGTTCCCTCATCTCTTCCTTCTTTCTTCCACCTCCACGGGCACCAATGGCAGGCACATCTCATGCTCACCTCCGCGTTGTCCATGCTCCCCCGCGGGTGCCATGCCAGGCCGTGGCCCCTCTCCGTCAAAGGCAGCAACCCCTGTGGCTGGAGCTTGCTACAACCTCAGCTATCCGCCCAGCATTGGTGCCGGCTACAGATGTGGTCGAACACCATGGTGCCCCCCGTGCACCCTCCCTTGTCACCGTTGATCCCATCCTCGAGCAAATCATGTTGGATTTATTTTAGGCTAGCCTCAATTAGATATAATAAATCAAATAAACTCTATAGTATGTAATTGTGAATAATACGAGTTGTACCAGACATAACGAGGCGAGGGGAGCCAAGCAGACAGGCATGCGGTGTAGTGATGTGGTGTGTTAAGCACTTAATTACAGGAGTTTCAACTCCGTGTTTAACTCACCATTTGCTGTAGTGATGTGGTGTGTTAAGCACTCACTAATTACAAGAGTTTTAACTCCGTGTTTAACTCATTAATTGCTGTCTCTGCGGCTGCCATCCCTTCCTCTCCTCCCTCTCCTGCCGCAAGGCTATAAAGAGGACATAAGCCTTTGGTCTTGGACACACACAACACACAACTCAGAACACAATCCTGTTGCAAAGAAG
>Ga0182004_10005320_pt1 | contig 10483 bp, 6 predicted proteins | sample Sormic07211540_1_FD_120479 | JGI IMG/M metagenome (GOLD analysis project Ga0182004, IMG submission 120479) | Endophyte microbial communities from Sorghum bicolor roots, Mead, Nebraska, USA - 072115-40_1 MetaG | ecosystem: Host-associated > Plants > Roots > Unclassified | place: USA: Nebraska...
AGAGGCAAAGCATCATTTTCTCAAAGGGCAAAAGCTCCTTCAATCGAATCTCGGCAAAACTAGTGGATCTCTTCCATGGAATTCAAGCTTTCGCTTCACCTGCAAACCATCCACAAACAATCGAAGTTCAGCAAACTGTTCAGCTGCCTGTGTTATCGGAACTTCAGACAAGGAGAAATTCAGCAAGGCGTCTCACTCTCACCTTCTTTGGCAGACGATGTGGATCCCTCTGCCGCCTTGGCGTCGACGCCTGGCCATGGCTTGCAGCTGCAGTGCTTCCCCTTCTCGATCCCTTGGTACACGGACGCCACGTGCTTGCCGCAGCCGTTCCAGGTGAACTTGCCGCACTTGCTGCACTCCACCTTGTAGCACATCTTCTTTCTCTTTTTCTCTTATTTCAATTCAGATGTAGCAACAGGAGTACAGGACGGTGTTTTTCAGGTTCTTGAGTGGTGGTTTTTCCTTTAGTGTCTTCAGTCCTTGCAGGATTCAGTGCTTTATATAGATAGCTTCATGTCCTGCTGGTTCCTTGTGAAAACCCACTGTATTCCCCAATGATTCCATGTGGCCCAGTGCAATTGGTGAAGGAAACAAAGTGTGGATGTTGTTCTTGTGTTTTACAGTAATATTTTGGCCTGTTCAGTTCACTCCAAAAACCAAAAAATTTTCAAGATTTCTTCGTCACATCGAGTCTTGCGGCAGATGCATGAAACATTAAATATAAATAAAAACAAAAACTAATTATACATTTTGGCTGTAAATCGCGAGACGAATTTTTCAGCCTAATTAGTTTATGATTAGACGATAATTAACAAAGAAAAACAAAGTGCTACAGTACTCCGATCAAAAAAATTTTTTGGAAATAAACAAGGCCTGTGTTCTAGGTATCTTGTGGCCAAGACCGTTTCTTGCTTGCATGGTAAACTACGACCAAGGAAACCAAAGATGCCTTCTCTCATGACGCTGTTAGCAATACCATGGGCAGTTTTTGTACTAACTAATGCCAGTGAGATAACGCTGCACAGTACATTATGTTTTTTTTAAAAAAAAAAAATTGTAGCTATACAACAATGGAGGGCATCTTGGACACTGAATTTTACTTGAGAAAATGAGGGACAAAATTTTTGTTAAAATCACATTGGTTTCCTCATCAGTGTACAACAGTACAAGACCTCTATAGCTTACGCTATGCAGCAAAGCGCGGCATGGAGCCGTTGGTCGACGGCGAGCTGTGGTCGCTGACCCACACCTCCTGCACGGACACCGGCGAAGCCGCCGCCTTCTTGGCCACTGCGTCCGGCCCGTCCAAGCTCACGTCGATCTGGATGTCCATCATATTCACAGGCCGGAGCCTCGACCCGGGCTCCTCGGAGTCGCCGTCGACGTCCGGGGCGGCGAGCCTGATCCGGTGCAGCTCGGCGGCGACCTCGCTCATGGACGGCCGGACGTCCTTCTGGAACGCGAGGCACCGGAACGCAAGCTCGCTGACGAGGCGGACGGAGCCCATGACCCAGTCCTCCTCCTCACCGCCGCCGCCGGCGAGGAGCGCCGGGTCGACGATCTCGCTCACCCTGCCCTTGCCGATGCGGTCGAGCGCGAGGGAGGCGAGGTTGACCTCGGCGGGCGGGCGGTCGAAGTCGACGACCTTCATGGCGGTGATGAGCTCCAGCAGCACGACGCCGAAGCTGTACACGTCGCTCTTGTCGGAGAGGTGGAAGTTCTGGTGGTACTCCGGGTCCACGTACCCGGGCGTGCCCTGCGGCGCCGTGGACACGTGCGACCGCGCCGCCTCCAGGCGGTCGACGGCGCGGGACAGCCCGAAGTCGGCGAGCTTCGGGCGGAGCGCGCCGTCCAGGAGGATGTTGCTGGACTTGACGTCGCGGTGGAAGATGGGGGGACGCATCCCGTGCAGGTACGCGATGGCCGCCGCCGTCTCCGCCGCGACGCCCAGCCGCGCGCGCCACGTCAGCCGGCTGCGTACGCCGCCGCCGCCGCCGGAGGAGGAGGAGACGAGGTGCTGGGAGAGCGTGCCGTTGGGCACGTACTCGTAGACGAGCACCTGCTCGCCGCGGTCGAGGCAGCAGCCGAGGAGGCGGACCAGGTTGGGGTGGCTGACGGCGGAGATGAGCTTGATCTCGTTGAGCAGCAGCGCCGCCTCCGCCGCCGCGTCGTCGTCGTCGTGGTGGAGGCGGCAGCGCAGGCGCTTGATGGCCACCAGCGCCGCCGCCGGCGTGCTGCTGCTGCCCGGGAGCTTGCCGACGTACACGGTGCCGTACGCGCCCGTGCCCAGGCGGTGCGTGTGCGAGAAGGAGTTGGTGGCGCGCGCGATCTCGGCGAACGAGTACACCGGCACGCCGCTCGACGCCGCCGCCTCCGACAGCAGCCGCATCGCCGCCAGCCGCTCCGACGCGGACCGCCCGGCCTTGTAACGTCGGCATCGCCGCCGCCACAGCAGAAGCAAGCCGGCCGCCGCCGCCACGCCCGCCAGAACACCTGACGTTGAAATTGACAGAATAAAATCATTTTCTTGGTCAAAAAACGCAACAAAAATCTGACTTTCAGTACATAAAAGATTTTTCATTTTTAAAGTTTGTGTTTGCAGAATTATTCCAGGTCCAAGCGGTCAGCAATCAACGAGCTTGAAGCTGCACGTAACCGGCGGCGAAAAGAGTAGACGAGACGAGACAAGCTGACTTGACTGACTCGTCATGCCGTACACACCAGGATTACTGCCGTCTTGTACAGTAATAGTAATAGTAAAAGTCAAAGCAGAAGAATATTTTCTTTTTTACCTGCTGCTATGAGGAAAACCTTTTTCTTGGAGCTGCCTGCTAAAAAAAAGAAAAAGATGTGAGCATTACAAATAGTAAAGTTTATAGTAGTATCTGTTTTTGATAAAACAAAAGTTGTAATGCATTGACGTGGTAAGATCATAAATCGAGGCAGATTCTGGTACTTGGTGGCAGTTGGTAGGTTTTCTGTTGAGGAGTAATATACCACTAAAAATGCTTCATTTATATGACCTGTCTGTCTGACTCAATGATTCTGACAGATTCATACTACTCAGTTCATAATTTGAATTTATTAGAGGTTTGGTCAAACATCTTGCACACCATAGTCAATTAGTCATGACCTAGTAGCATATAATAGTGTTTATATTTGATGTCCATAAAAAGAAAATTCTTGGCCAAAAAATATTTCTTTCTCAAACCGTAACTAGAAAAAAAAAAACTAGCGCACGATAATTCCTTCCCAAGCTATGGAATTACACTGCCAGTCTTTGTTGACAGCTCGACTCGGGCTAAGATACGGTTGCCACTTGAGAAAATTCAACCGGAAAATCTTCTAGTTCCAGATACAATTTGTTGGACCCGGAAGAGCTAGTCAATGTGGAAACATATACTTAGAAAAATACAAATCCCGTTTCGTAACTCATGCCGGCAGGTTGAATTCAAGAAACAGTATGGAATTAAAAAAAACCGGATGTATGTATTTTTTTTACACTGAAGGCTAAGGTTATCGATCCTAAGGTCAAGGGTTCCATGCGGCCATTTATCAGCAACCTTAAGGATCAAGTCGTGACTGTGTTCCACTTTCAAACACGTGGCAGACTGCTATCCCAATGCCTAATCCTATTTGTCAAACCCAGTCTCCATCTTTGGCACCTGCCTCCTTTAAAGCACTGCAAATTAAGTCTGTCTAAATGATGTGAAATTAGATGAAAGAGTGACAGCCATCCTAGTATCTAATCTGCAAAACACAAAATCAGATTTCGTTTTTTGTTTTTGGATGGAAAAGGTAGAACCAACTTGAAGTATGAATTATGAAATCACTGGGCACTTGTTGCGTTGGAGATTTTCATAAAACCTAGTAGCAGTGATCGATGCATCCATCAAGTTTTGATTTTTTTTTTTTGATGAACTCCTCTAGAAAGTGACGCCACTATTGCTACATTAGCTTGGTGGGTTAGTGAAGTGTGAACTATGATTAGCTAAGCTCCCGCGTGATTGACCGCAGGGAGAACTTTCGGGCCCTGCTGACGTGGAGCGCCGGGCCCCGCTCACCAACACCAAACGAGACGGGACGGGGATCCTCTGTGGCACGCTTTGGATCCGTGTGGCTCTTTTGACTGGAGCAGAGCCGCAATGACGATCAGGGAGGGGAAGCAGAGCACACAAGCACTCACCCGCGACGTCGTAGTAGCACCCTTCGCCGGCGGCGAACCCGTCGCCGGCCATCCCGTCAAGGCACGCGCAGCGGTGGCCCCACGCGCCGCTCGTCGGCGTCTCGACGTCGTGGCACGTCGCGTTCTGCGCGCAGCGAGCCGCGGTAGCGTTGGAGGCGGCGGCGGCGCTGATGTTGCACGCCCCGTCGAGCCACCACACCAGCTCCGCGACGGCGAACTCCAACGAGGCCACCCCCTCCGGCGTGAACGAGTACACCGCGGACGTCAGCGCGTCGTCGCACCCAGCGTCGTCCACCTTCGTCCACGGCAGGAACGACTGGCCTCCCTCCTCGCCCCTCGCCGCCGCAGCTGTGCCGCCGCCCCCTGTTCCTGTAGTGCTGCTGTTGCTGGTGGGGGAGGGGGACCCCGACGAGAGCGGCAGCTCGGCCACGCACGTCCAGGTGGTGTTGTCCTTGTCGCCGCACCCGCCCGTGCGGAGCATGCTTGTCATGAGGCTCGCCGAGACGGAGCAGTTGGCGGCGCTGCGGCAGCCGGCGCCGCCGCTGAGGAAGACCCCGGTGTGGTTCGTGGCGCCGTAGCCGCCGCCGCCGCCGCCGGAGCCGTTGAGGTTGAGCGCCGCCCTGGCCTCGCTGACGGTGCGGCTGCACGAGGGTGGCAGCGAGACGAGGAAAGTAGAGGCGGTGGCGTTGAACGAGAGGATCGGGTACGTCGACGACGACGCCGCGGCCGCGGTGCTGTTGGTCAGGAGGAGCGGCGTGGAGGCGGAGGCGTTGCAGCCCAGTAGGATGGGGCAGTCGCCGGAGAAGCCGAAAGGGTACGGCACCCCGGTGCTTCCGCACTGGCGGTCGCACCGGACGCCGCCGCTGACAGCGGCGGCGGCGGCGGAGGAGGAGGAGGTTGCATGGAGGAGGAAGGGTAGGAGGAGGAAGTAGAGCAGGCGGCGCATGTAGGCAGCCAGTTGACGCTGCCGGCCGGCCGGTCGGGCTTCCGCTCTTTGCTTGCGACGAGCAGTGTTTTGATTGCTTGCTTAGCTAGTCATATACGCCTGCGGCGGCCTACCTAATATTGCAACGCGAAGCTGGAGGAAGACGACATGCCATGCCAATGGAGAAAGAGACGGCAGCCGTGAGCCCGTGATTGCTTTGCTGGGCCTCCTTCGGAAATTTGGATGGAAAGCCCAATCCTCATCGGATACCGGCCCAATCCGTGGCCCCGTGGGGGCGCTGCCCAGCCCAGCCCAGCCCAGGTTAGTATTTTGGATGTTGCTCGAGCCAAAACTGGCAAATCTATGCGAGGTCGCGCAAACACACAACCTTTACACTACATCCGGTCAAACTCGGATCGATTTCAGGTTAGATCGAAAAAAAATTGTTGGATCAAAAGATCAATGCACTGGCAAATCGAGTCTGGCTATTTTTTTTGGATTCAAACTACGGGTCAAAAATCATGGCTTAACGCCTTGTTTAGTTCCCAAAAATTTTCAAGATTTCCCGTCAAATCAAATCTTATGGCATATGCATGGAGCATTAAATGTAGATAAAAAAGATAACTAATTGCACAATTTACCTGTAATTTACGAGACGAAACTTTTGAGCCTAGTTAGTCCATGATTGGGCAATATTTGTCAAATAAAAACGAAAGTGATATAATAGCAAAACCCAATAATTTTCCTGAACTAAACAAGTCGCCCTATAATATTTGAATTTTTTTAGTTCCGATACTATAGTAATTTCGTTTATATTTAGTAATTGTTATTTAATCATAGATTAATTAAGCTTAAAGTATATTATTGCTACACCCTAATTGCACATATAATATGCACTAATCAAAAGTAATTAATCTTGCATTATAATTTCTAAATATACTAAGGCACTGCTCCACAAACTCCACCACAGAGTAGCTCTACAAAAAACTGGAGTTCGTGGAGTACCATTTTTTCTCGAACTGAGTGCGGAGCTGAAACTGTTTGTCTAAAAAACGTGGAGCGGAGCTGAAAAACGCGGAGCAGAGTAGTCCCAAACACCCTCTAATATAACAAACTAATCATCCTGTTTTTTTTACTAATGACCAACATTAGAAAATATAGATAAGCTCCTCCGGTTATTTTGTATTGTTAGCTTATTAGTACATAAAGATAATATTCTTTCCTGTTTGGAATGTGGCAAAATTCCTACATTCCAAATAAGCAATTGTACCCATCCAGCTTGCCTGTGAACCAAATGTTCTTAAAACATGACCTGCCATCTTCTATGTTCCATCTATAGATCAAACTAAACATGCTCTTGATGTCCAAATTCATATATGGACTATCCATGTTTTCTTCCCCCACTAAGACCCCCTCGGGTACAAAGGATTTATGAAGAAATCTGCAGGGTTATAGACATATGGAATCCCCCCCCCTCCCTATGTGTTCCTTTGGAACAAAAGTTGGTTATCCTTAAATAATACAAAATTATTATGGAATGGCTCAATTGGAATTTTTAAAGGATATCTAACATGTTAGAAACTTTCCTATGTTATATCCAAATGCTTTATAGAAAAATTTCTCACGTTTTCAATGTCAGTAGGATATTACAAGTGACATATGTAATATTAATTCTATGTTTGACATGTAGTTTTAATTCTACGTTTTTCCTACTCCTCTATATATCTTGTGTTTCCATGAGGTCCTAACTCCTTGCTCCGAGCTGTTCGTGTAGCCTGTTTGAAGCATGCACGTGGTGAGTGGTGACGTGGACATACGCGTTTGTAAGGCCCAATGGCCACGACTTTTTTTTTCTATAATAACGAAGGTAAACTCGAGAACGATATTCTAGGGCTCTAGGCTTATTCATGTAAATTGTAATGTATTAAGAGCAAATATTATAGTGAGCTGTAAACTGATTAAATGCTAAGATGGAAAAGAGAAGGGATGAGAAAGAGGAGAAGTAGACGGTAAGTTTATAGCCAACTTAGGCCTTATTTAGTTCGCAAAAATTTTTAAGATTCTCTATCACATCAAATCTTTGATCGCATGTATGGAGCATTAAATATAGACGAAAATAAAAATTAATTGCACAGTTTACCTGTAATTTGTGAGATGAATATTTTGAACCTTTAGTTACTCCGTGATTAGACAATATTTTTCAAATAAAAACGAAAGTGCTACAGTAGCCAAAATTCAAAATTTTTGCGAACTAAACAAGGCCTTAAGGAACTAATAAATTTTGTGGGAGAAATAAGTGAACTATGTATTAATAGTGAATATGTAACTATTGTATAGTTGGGTTGAAAGAAGACTAAAAAAACTTTACGACCAGCAAGTGGACTGTATTAGTAAAATTGCTCTAATCGCGTACTCGTAAGCCTTAGAGCATCTCCAAAAGATTAGCTAAATTATTTTCTAAAGATAAATTTGACTATTGTTGAAGGAAAAACGTCTCCAACACATAACTCTTCAAATTTAGCAGCTCTTCATCCCACCTTATTCACTCTCTACTTTTCGATAGCCTACCTCAGTAGTCATTCTTTTATAGAGCCTATTGGAGTACTCTAGTATCTTTTTATCAAATCTATTTTAAAGAGTAACTAAATCGGTAAATTTGGCGGTTTTTTTTTCTAATCTGTTGGACATGCTGTGACATAGCTAGCGGTCGCGTATGATTGAGCGCAGCAGGCCGGGCTGACATGTCAGTGTCGCGCCTGGCCCCGCTCCCCCGCCTACCAACACCGGTCGAGACGCGAGAACCTCGGCGGCACACGCAATGACGCGAGCACAGTTCACCATGACGAGAGCAATAATAACTGAAAACGAAGCACGAGCACTGTGCACTCACCGCTCGTCGCGTCGGCGTAGCGGCACCCATCGCCGGCGGCGAACCCGTCGCCGGACATCCCGTCCGCGCACGCGCACCGGTGCCCCCACGCCCCGCTCGGCGTCTGCACGTCCTGGCACGTCGCGTTCGCCGCGCACCGCCCGCCGGCGCCGGTGCCGCCGTTGTTGCAACTCCCGTTGAGCCACCAGCCCATCTCCGCGATGCCGAACATGATCGACGGCACGCCCTGCGCCGTGTACGCGTACACGGCCGAGGTGAGCGCGTCCTGGCACCCGGCGGCGGCCACCTTGTCCCAGCCCAAGAACTGCTCCTCGCCCATCGTCGCGGCGGGGCTCCCCGGCGCCGGCGGCGCGGAGAGCACGCACGTCCAGGACGTGTCGTCGTTGCCGCCGCCGCCGCACTGCGCCGTGCGCAGGATGGCCGACATGGCGCCCGATGGCACGTTGCAGCTGCTCGCGTTCGAACTCGAATTCGAACCCGACCCCGTGCAGCCGCCGCGGAGGAAGAGCCCCGTGCGGGAGGAGACGCCGTAGCCGCCACCGCCACCGCCACCGCCGTCGAGCGCCGCCCTGGCCTCGGCGACGCTGCGGCCGCACGACGGCGCGAGGGAGACCAGGAAGGTGGAGGCCGTGGCGTTGAACGAGAGCACCGGGTACGGGTCCGCCGCCGTGCTGCGCGGGAGCAGCGCCGTGGACGTGGTGGCGTTGCAGGCTAGGAGGATCGGGCAGCCGCCGCCGCCGCCGCCGGAGAAGCCGAAAGGGTACGGCACCGTGGTGCTGCCGCACTGCCGGTTGCACGACGACGACCCGGCGGCCGGTGCGGAGAAGGTTGCATCGGGGAGGAAGAGGAGGAGGTGCAAGAAGAGGACGAGCTGGTGCATGTAGGCAGCAGCCCGTGAGCCAGTTCACTGTGCTGGTCGTCGTCTCCGCGAGCTCTTTACTCGCGACAAGTTCAAGTACGTAGTAGTGATTTGGTTGCTTGCTTAGCTAGTCATATACGCCTGCAACATGCCAATGGAGGGAGAGAGGTGTCATCCATTTGCACGATCGATGTGACCAGAGCAGAGGGAGGAAGAAGAAGGAGAAGAGACCGGGGATGATTGGAATTGAGAAAGCAAAGCTTGTTTAATCAGTCAGTCAGTCAGAGAGGACGTGTAGTAAATGGTCAAGAAAATCCTGAAAAAACCATATCTTTTGGGGGGCATCAGTCTGAATTCTGATTCCCCGAGTTGTTTTTGCTGTAATCTTGACTTGACGACGCGGAGCCGGGTCACCTGCAATCCAACGCACAGATCAATATGGCCGTGTGAATCACTGAATGATGAGAGTGCACTTTCGCTCCACTCTGGCATGCGCGGGAGCATGCGTGCTAGTGCTACTTTCTGCATTTCTGGCGTGCAGTGTAATCCCAGCTCCTGGCGGCGGCTAGCAGCCTCTTTTTTTTTAAAAAAAAAAGTGTTGTTATTTTTAGGGTTCGTGGCAGTGGCAAACTAGCACTGAACTATTCAACTTGGTGGTGCATGTCAACGGTGAAGCAGGCTGGCCGTTTCCAGCCATCAAGCGAGGAATATGTAGTCAGTTTTTTTTTTGTAATGTTAACCGTCCTAATCACGTCGTATAGTTCTAAGCCAACCCCTTAGGTCTTGTTTGGCCAATAATCCACGTATATTAGGGTTGATTAGGATAAAAAAATAGTAAAATTTTGTTTTAATCCACGTTGAGGTAGCTAAACAAGCCTTTAACGGAGCAATTATTAAATTGTGGAACAAAATGTTTACTCTTAGTACCATTATGCAGGTTGATTTGATGTTTTAGGCGCAATCAAGGAGCGGAAGGGACGGTCGATCGGAAAATGAGAGTCATTGATGCGCGGGGCAACAGGTTCTTATAAGAAGATGAGGGCAATTTGGTGCAGAAATTACGATGAACACATCAAAGGGGTAAGTAGTTGTATATTTCGAAGATACGAGAAATTATAATGGCACGCTTCTAATATCATGAAAAGTAACAGTATATCTCCAAAGCGTGAAATTTGTAATGACATGTATCTAATTAACCTAAAAATTGATTGAAGAATCAAATGCAAAAGTACAAACCTCGACACACCTTGTCCCGGACCATGGCCTCTGGGACGGGTGCTTGGTGCGCTGAGCAAAGGGACTACACCATGCGGAGTAGTTCTATGAAAACTGTCGTCTCATATGATTCTACTGTGTTGCCATGATGGCGACGATGGCGATGAAGAGGGCGGCAATGCCCATGGCTCCCACAGTCCACCAACAGTGCGCAGACACTTTTTTGTTGTTCATGAGTCCTCTATGTGACAAGGTGGTGGCGGGGGCTCGAGCTCTGATCCCCTACCGCCATTGGTGGTGCCATGGAGCCCCGTAGGTCCCTCCTAGAAATTTTAGCCATGTAAGTGTTGTTTCGTGGTGCGTGTGTATAGGAGGGGCTAGAAAGAGCTATCGTGAGGTTGAAGATGA
>Ga0182004_10005321_pt1 | contig 10480 bp, 9 predicted proteins | sample Sormic07211540_1_FD_120479 | JGI IMG/M metagenome (GOLD analysis project Ga0182004, IMG submission 120479) | Endophyte microbial communities from Sorghum bicolor roots, Mead, Nebraska, USA - 072115-40_1 MetaG | ecosystem: Host-associated > Plants > Roots > Unclassified | place: USA: Nebraska...
AAAACTATTAAACAAAAGTTCTTTAAGCCCTTTGATCACATTAAGGCTGGTTCCAAAGATCAGTATGTCATCAACATATAAACACAAGATCACATCTTCACCCCCATCATACCAATAGTACACACATTTATCAGCTTCATTCACAACAAACCGGCAGATATTGAATTTTTGTCAAACTTCAAATGCCATAGTTTAGGAGCTTGTTTTAGGCCATACAAGGACTTCAATAATTTACACATCATGCCTTCTTGACCATTTGCTACAAATCCATCTGGCTAATCCATATAAATCTCCTCTAACTCTCCATTTAGAAAAGTTGTCTTAATAGCCATCTGATGAATGAGAAGACTATGTAAGGCTACCAGAGAAAGTAACACTTAAATTATGGTCAATTGAGCAACAGGTGAATAAGCGTCAAATAAATCTTCACCTTCAAATAAATCTTCACCTTCTTTCTTGGTATAACCCTTGGCCACAAGCCTTGCCTTGTACCTCTCGATAGTAATGTCAGGCCTAAGCTTTTTCTTGAACACTCATTTGCATCCTATAGGTTTACACCTATAAGGACATTCAACAACTTCCCAAGTTCCATTAGGCATAATTGAATCCATCTCACTCCATACTGTTTTCTTCCACAAGCCAGCATCAGGAGGGAAATATGCCTCTTCAATGATTCTTCGTGTCATCCACAAGGTACACAATGTAGTCAATGCCAAAAGACTTTATAGTATTTTTCCTCTTACTCTTTCGAGTGACTACAATGTCATTCTCCTTAGATTTTTGCATAGGGATTCCTCAAAATGTTCTATCAGAATAAAATGCTCATGGGGTATTATTATTTCATGACTAGATGTGGTAGGTGTATTTTTCAAAGGAAATTGAGTTTAAAAAATGTAGCATCTCTAGACTCTATTACAGTACCAACAAGCATGTCGGGTATCCCACAACACCTCTACGACCCTAGACTTATTCTCTAGGTGGTAGCTCCGGCAAGCCACTGGAGAGATTTGGTGAGTACTTCTTACGCCCAGACCACTTATAGAGGCACTATGGATTACTCCAATGCACCAACTTTGGTGACCACCGTAGGATTCCATCGAGTGCAGATGCAACACAGGTCTCAAACCTTTTCAAATTCAGGGTTGACCGTGCCTATGCCATGCACACATGTACATATGTGTTTGTAGTACGAATAGCGTGGTTGCCTTGTAGTGAGGACTGCGTTGGTCATCATCCTAACATATGGGGATGAAGAATTCAAACTTGCATACTCTGTTGTTCACTCGGGGCGGGCTCCCCATGAGGCCCAAATGTTATATGGGTGGAATCAAGGCCAATGTCCAAGCGAGTCCCCTGCCCTCGAGGTCAGAAGACAGGCCCTCGCCTTGTCCCAGGCTTGTTGGTCTATCGGTCGGGGCAACTCTGGACTAGGTGCTTGCTAGGCCCCTTGCCCTGATATTGAGGCTACAGGCACATGTTCTATGAGATGTATGTAGCCCCTGAGTTCATCCTTTAGCCGAGCTCTATTTACTAGTACGGACTTAGTCATGGTTATGGCTAAGTTCTCGATCAGTAACAGTACTCGGTGCAGAGGAACTCACCCATGTTGTTGTCAATTGTCAGCTTAGAACACTAATATGCATCTACTTTGTTCTTTTTCAAAAACATAAGAGAGCTTTGTTTTATTGTATTAAAGAGAAAGGGTGGTCCTCAACAAGATCCTGGCTCATGCAAGGACCAAGTATGAGTGAGGCGATTATACAGACTCAAAACTTTTCTACATAGCTAACACACACGACTCAATTGCCCTAGATTGTCTTGTCAAAAAAAACTGCCCTAGATTGCAAAAGTAAGTCCTAACCCCTGCAGTTTCATGGCACTAGCCATGCACCATAAGGCGTGCTCATCTTTCAGTTCACACAAAATTGTGTTAACCGAAGGAGAAGCCCCTCAAACACACAAGCATTTCTATGTTTCCAAATAGTCTAGCTATCCAGAATAATTAGAGTGTTCACTCCTTTTTTTTTGTTCTCCTTTTTAACTCTTTTCATCATCTTGCACCACCAATCTACAAAGCTCCTTTCATTTTGTCGAGGGACTAAATTTGTTAGCTCCAACGGATGGAGCTATCGGAACCACACTTGTCTTACCACCATGCACGTTGTTAATAGTTGTTGTATTGTCTCATCTTCTTGATCACATAGAGGGCATTTATCCGGATGAAAAGCCCCTCTTAGCAAGCCTATCTTTTGTCCAACATCTGTTTCATTGCCAACCACAAAATTTTTTTGCATTTAGCTAGGGTCCATGTCTTCCATAATTGACACCAAGGCTCAAAGATCACAACACCAAAGAAATAGGCTTTATAGGCAGATTTGGAGGAGTAACATCTGCTACTGCTAGCATCTAGCCTCCAAATGTGACAATCCTCTTAATCATTCAAAACAATTTTTATGAGACAGCTCCATAACTATAGGAATTCTCTAATACCAACCCAAGACAAGCCTCCTTGGATGTCTATGGGCCATTCCCCATTGTTAAGAGCGCTCAGCCACCATCCGGCTCTTGCATATTCTTGGAGGGACACATGCAAAGACAGTTGGTGCAAGATTTTCAATTAAGCAACCGAGCAGCCAACAATCACGATGCAAAAGACTAGAAATTTGTCTTAAGGGGTTCATACCAAAATTCTTTTGAACAAGGATGTAACAAATTTGTCCTAGGGTTCATCACCAAAATTCTTTTCAACAAGCATGTAACGGTAAATTAAACTATGTTTAGAAATACGGCCTAAAGGCAAGTCTTACCTCAAGAAGTCCCAATATTTAGCAGGATAGCTGCGAAAGTTAAAAAAAACAGACCAACTTGCACGTACTGTATTCCACGAGAGGCTTTAATTTCTACCGCAAAACAATAGTGCAAGACGTGTACCTGCCTTGCCAGAATGGATGAAATAATAGAATAATCCTGGATCAAACAATCTGAAATTTAACCAAAATTATATTGAAAGATATTAATATTTATTATATAGTATATTTTTTTAGATCCTGTTACAGACGCAGATGCTCAAATATACAAACGCACACTCACCCTTATGAATGCACGCACTCACATGTTAGCACCTTTGAAGAACCGAGTTAGATCGGCAAATCTCGAGATTAACAAAGTCACCATAGACGTCTCGCTATCGACGGGCACATTGCCTACCATTGAAACCATAGCGCCATTAAATCCTGAAATAAATCCACCTGGGACTTGAACCTGGACACACAGGTTCCACCACAAGAAATACAACCAGCTAATTTATGATTAGTTCGAATCATATAGTAGATTATTAGTATCATTAAACACGCCATGAAATATACTTTCATAGTCATAACTATCTGAAGTCATATATATTGGCAATGTTTTATATAAATTTAGTTAAAAAGGTAATTTGATTTTCACCTAACCCAAACCTAAAATCTTCTTTTAAAAAAATAAAAAGAAAATATAGATCGTATACCTCAGTTGACTGACCGTTGACGTCAAGTAAACGGAGTACTCCTGCATGTGATGCATATAAATGCAGTGGCCCACGAAAAAGCACAGTGTTGCTTATGTTCTCCTTGTGCTGCACTACACAGCTAGAGATGATTCTATTAATCCCAGTCACTCCTCTCCTAGTATATGATAGGCAAGTGCATTCGCCTCAATATATCAGCATCCTCCCGTCCAAGCATCCTTGATTTGCCTAGCTGCAAACCTGCAAAATGGCTCGCAGAAGCACTCATCACGCCTCATGGTTGCATTTGCATCTAGCTGTTCGTCTCAGCTTCCTCCTTTTGGCAAGCCACCAGCTCCCACGCTGCTCCCTTGCACTGTCAGCAAATAGCAGTAGATCAAGCAGCAGAGGCACCTCACGAGTCCCAGCACTATGCCGCTCGCAGGAGGCTGCGGCGCTCCTCCAGCTGAAGGGGTCCTTCTCATTTCCCACAAACAACTGCGAATTTCATACAAAGTTGTCATCGTGGAGATCGGGCACTGATTGTTGCCGCTGGGAGGGCATCAGGTGCGGCGGTATCACAGGGAGAGTTACTGCCCTCGACCTGTCCAGCAGTTGCCCGCAGGCCTGTGGTGGCCTTCACCCTGCTCTCTTCAACCTCACCTCCCTCCGGTACCTCAACCTGGAGAGCATCGACCTTTGCGGCTCACAACTTCCAGAATCGGGTCTTGAGAGATTGACCAATCTTCGAGTCCTCATGTTAGAGAGCTGCAATCTTTCTGGTTCGATCCCACCTTCCTTTACAGGACTTCATTCCCTGCGAGAGATTCATCTCAGTCACAACACGTTAAACGGCAATATCTCTAATCTGTTCTCTGCTCATAGCTTCCCACATTTGAGAGTCCTTGACCTTTCTTCAAATTTGTTCGAGGGAACGTTTCCGCTTGGGATCACTCAACTAAAAAATCTCAGGTTTCTAGATCTTAGCTCCACGAACCTCTCTGGTGGTATTCCAAACTCCATAGGGAATCTCTCGTTACTGAGTGAATTATACCTCGATGATAACAAATTCTCTGGGGGCCTGCCTTGGGAGCTCAGCAATCTGACGTACTTGGCCGTACTGGATTGTACAAATTCTAGTTTATCTGGACAACTTCCGTCGCTTACAAGTTTAATACGGCTGGAACGTATCTCGGTTTCCTCCAACAACCTCATGGGTAAGCTTTCAGCATGCTGGAACATTTTTATTCCACTTCTCCTGCAATAGGCAATTTTGTCATTGTTTGAATATATAGAAAAAATTGTGGATTGTTTCTTGCAAGTGTCATTTTTAATTGTACTAGTTAGTTGCATAAGGTGGTTACTTGGAATCATATTAAATTCAGAAACCTGAAATATACCAACTCTCGTAGTCTATATAAAGCATTGCCAAAGATTGCTATAGCAAAAGGTCTAATAATCATGCCTCTCCCTCTATATATGCACAGGGACAGTACCCGCAACCATATTCACCCTGCCAGCATTGGTGGAACTACATCTGCAGGTGAACAACTTTTCCGGTCCGATCGAGGAGTTCCATAATGCATCTGGCACATTGTTTCAAGTTGACTTGAGTAGCAATCAGCTGACTGGTACAATTCCAACCTCATTCTTAGAGCTCACTGCTCTTGATTCCATTGATCTCGGCTACAACCATTTCACAGGGACGTTGAATCTAAGTAGCTACTCTAGGCTAAGAAGCCTCACTAGATTTACAGCCTCTGGTAACAGCTTGGTATCTATTGTCGGAGACGACCGCTGGACTAGTGGTAGTAGCAATAGTAGTATTTCTGAGTTGGCGTTTGCATCCTGTGGCCTAACTAGGTTACCTAGTGTCATAAGACATCTACCGTTCCTTAGCTGGCTGGATCTCTCTTATAATGGCATCGGTGGCAAGATACCTGACTGGATCTGGAGAAACATGAGCACGTGGTTGGACCTTTCTCACAACATGTTCACTGAGGTTGCACAACCCCCTGCTTACACTGTCATATCATACATTGATCTTAGCTTCAATAGGCTCCGCGGTGCCGTGCCTTCGCCGTCATTTCTCTCTGCGTCTTACCTTGATTACTCCAACAACGAATTCTCTTCCATGCTGCCCAGCGATTTCCTCACCCTTTATGGTACAGCACCCTCCATCAACTTGGCAAACAACCAACTAGGTGGGACTATTCCGTATGCAGAGTGTGACCAGTTTCATTACGAGGAGAAGGGCGGTGAGGCTCTTCGAGATCTTGACCTATCCGGTAACAACTTCAGCGGGCAGGTCCCACCTTACGTGCTTAGAGGCTGCAATAATGCCCTGCGGGTGCTAAATCTGAGGGGCAATCGCCTCGAGGGAACGTGGCCCCAGGAGATGGATGGGACATGTAGATTGGAGGCTGTAGATTTACATGGAAATCAGATCCGAGGGCGCTTGCCAAGATGGCTAGCTAACTGCAAAGAGTTGAATGGGCTCGATGTCGGCGGCAACAATTTCGTGGATTCTTTCCCGTCATGGCTAGGAAACCTCCCTCACCTTCGTGTGCTTATCCTGAGATCCAACCAGTTTTACGGCCCAGTGAAGACAGTGAGGAAGAATCACTCGAGGTCTGCTTACTTCTCCAGTCTCCAAATCATTGACCTTGCAGAAAATGGCTTCACTGGAGTGCTACCACCGGGACTCTTCTACAGTTTGAAGACCATGGCTCAGGCCAGCACAGTGCACAAAGTACGTGAGGTAACAATGATAGGTGAGCAGGGTGACACTGACATACATCAGGAACCACGAACACCAGTGGAGGTCGCCATGAAGCATCAATACATGAGGATGCTCGAAGACCAACAACTTGACCTCGTTCTGATTGACCTGTCCAACAACAGATTCAGCGGCTCCATTCCCAGGATGGTGGGCAACCTGACTGCCCTTCACGTGCTCAACCTGTCGCACAACGCCTTCACCGGGGAAATCCCGGCCGAGCTGGGCCACCTGTCGCAGGTCGAGTCGCTGGACCTCTCGTGGAACCATCTCACAGGGGAGATCCCGCAGTCTATGGCCTCGCTGACGGCCCTCGAGTGGCTCAACCTCTCCTACAACGACCTCAGCGGGAGCATACCTTCGGGCACCCAGTTCTCGACGTTCCCCAGCAGCTCGTTCCAGGGAGGCAACCGAGGGCTATACGGATGCCCGCTTCCCGTGCGGTGCAACCTGACGCGGCCGCCGTCAGCCACCAAGGCTCCGCCGCCATTGCATGTGCCCAGTGGAGAATCTGCTGACCACAGGTTCCAAGTTATCGTGCTGTGCCTCTTCGTTGGTTCTGGCTTTGGGCTGGGCTTCGCGCTGGCCATTGTTTTGCAGGTGGTCTGCAGCAGGAGAGGCACCAGGAAATGGCTGTGCAGAGCCAACTAGTTGTATAGATAAGTGGCCATCCATCTGAATGGAGCTTGTATAGTTGTATTAGTTCTATAATAAACTTTTGGAAAATGTACGTGCACTTTTGACCATGTTTAGTAGATAAGATACTACAATGGTAATTGCATTCACCCAATCATTTGCTGTAATATTTTAGCTAGTCCTTGCCAAAAGACTTCCCCTGTAAGAGTTGTGACTCAAATACAACTGGAGTACAGTCGTAATTGGTCACGCTCAGTTCCATGGACTATAAATAAAGTCTACACCTCTCCATTATAACTTGTACAAACACATAATAAGATTTTTGCCCCATAGTTTTTCCCTTTTACATTGAAGGTTTTTTCACGTTAAATTTCTTGTCTATCTCAATAAATGGTAACAAAATCCATGATCAGTGGCGGAGCCCATCAGTTTTGAAGCCTAGGGCCACTGTCAAAGCATGTATACCACCAGCATCAGGTCAATAGGTGATTGAGTGAATTGGACTGAACCGGGTCAAAAATTTAACCACTTTGATCCAAACATTAAAAATCGATTGAACCACTGGTTCAATAGTTTTGGACCGAATAATCGGACAGGCCAAAAATAGTTTGAATCAGCGCAATACATGGTTGATAATTAGCAACATATACTTGATTATTGATAAAAAATAATAAGCTGATAAGTAACACAATTATGCAATAAAAAAAAAATTTGTTATATGCCTATATCCATGTATCGAACATCATTTGACATATCAAATTCACTAAGTTGCAATTTCTTCTAATCTCTAAATTTGTGAACTTCTAGATAGAGAAACGAACTAAAGGAGAATACTTAATAATACGAGTCTTAGTTATAATACAAATCAAATCAATTAGCCTATGATTAACAGATTTAAGTAACAAAAGTCATGTCATCCTACTTGTTTCCTTCCTTGTGTGTGTCAGCATGTGGTACGGGCATACCAGTTCGGCAGTTCAGGGGGCTTAGAAGCTCGACTGCTGGTGCCTGGTCAACAAGAGGAGAATGCGCTCAGCTCCTGCGTGCTGCGGTGCCCACCCTGTTTCCCACAACGCCACGATGCCAATGCTGCTGCGGGCAGGCCATAGGTGCCCTGGCGGACAGCTGCCCAGTGGCCAACGCCAAGACCCGCCTCCGACGGCCAAGGGGCAAGGCCGCAAGGGCCAACTGTGGAGCTTAGAGCCGCAGATAGACGGCAAAACCCCTTGCCGAAGGGTCCGGCGGGCGGCGGCATGATGGGTTGGTGGGCGGCGGTCGGCGGACGGAGGGGTGTCGGGATTGTGGTGCGGCGGGCGGCGGGCGGAGACACGGCACGAGGACGGGATTCAGGAGTCGCGGTTCCCTCTCCTTCTCTCTGTCTCAGCCGGTTAGGATCTAGACATTTGGCCCAACATCTTCCAACTATGAGCCTTGTTTCACGAAAATTTATAGATTTCGCTACTGTAGTACTTTCGGTTTTATTTAATAATTATTATTTAATTGTAGACTAATTAGGTTTAAAAGATTCGTCTCGCAAATTACAAGTAAACTTTACAATTAGCTATCTTTTTTATTTATATTTAATACTTCGTACATATGCTGCAAGATTTGATGTGACGGAGAATCTTAAAAAATTTTAGAAACTAAACAAGGCCTATCTTCGTCTTCCATACAGGGTATGATTGGTTTGTCACCAAATTTTATAACGTCAAAGATTAGGTAGCTAAAAGTTAAGTAAAAAATTACCATAGATTTGACAAGATAAATGTAACGAGTTGATAAGTTTTGTTAACAAACCAAATACTAACCAAAATATTGGCTTACCAAATCTTTGGTAGGGCAAAATTTGGTCACCAACCAATCAGACTCATAAACTCTAAAGAGATATTTTAGGCCGGACCTAAGGCCAAGGTCCTAGTGACCATATTCGTCCTTGTCCATGATATAAAAAAAACTAGAATTCCTAGAGTGATAGAAAAACTTGTTAATATCTCATAGGGTCACACAGATTGTGTATAACGTGGAGTGTTGGGTTTAAGGCCTAAAGTTAATATCTTCTAGACCTCACATTGATTGTGTGATGTGAAAAGTTGAGCTCATTGTGTGATGAGAAAATTGTTAGGTTTCGTCTATCAAACTAGTCTTTTAGATTGAGTTAGGTCCCGAAACTTTTGCGTGTCATGGGCTCTAATAAACTTAGACCGGGGATGCTGATATATGGTACAACGAGATTGCTAGATTCGGTGGACATTAGCTGCCCCAAATATTCGAATACTCATGTAACCAAAAAAAAAACCTTGCACAATACCTATAAACCTAAGAAAGCTGGAGCCAACTTTTAGTCTTGAGATTTCTCAAGTTTAATAATTTTTGGAACAAAATGGATTTAGGTTAACTAAGATTTAAGCATCTTCAACTGTTTGACAAATGACTTTCTGATTCATATTTTTTTAGCAAAATAAGGAAAAACTCTCTCCAATAATTTGGCATCTCAATTCTCTATATTTTTTAACTTGGCACATCTCCCTATCTAGAGCGTAAATATATGTGCGGGCTCCGTTCCCCATCTTTTTTAACTTGACACATCTCCCTATCTAGCATGCAAATATACGTGCGGACTCCGTGCTTGGCATCGGTCTTTCTCCTCATGCTTAGAGGGCTCTTCGTTTGCTTAGCGAGGCTCTTTGTTCGCTTAGCGGGGCTCTTCATTTCATTAGCAGGTTTTTTGGTTTTTAAAGATGAGATTTTTTTTCTCCTCATATTATTTTAAAAATTGGTAAACAACTAGATTTGGAAAACAAATTTAGCCAAAAGGTTAGAGATGCTCTAATAGAGGTATTTAATTAATAGGTAAACTTAAATTTGATCTGTGACATCCGTCGTTATCGTAGCCAAAAGTTAAGTAAAAAATTACCATAGATTTGACAAGCTAAATGTAACGGGTTGATAAGTTTTGTTAACAAACCAAATACTAACTAAAATATTGGCTTACCAAATCTTTGGTAGGGCAAAATTTGGTCACTAACCAATCACACTCATCTCTACTATAATTGATTCAACAAACTTATGCTTGGTCCACCTAAAAAAAATCACCCCCGCTAAGGGCCTCAACCATTGTGTACCCAGAAAAACGCACACAAGATTTTATCTCTATCAAAATCAACGTCTCAAAATCAATCAGGACTAAATCCAACGGCGGTAGAGAAGAGTTTGAAGCGTGTATCAAACTCTCGACCCCCTCCCACGCTGCTTCCCCGTCACGCCGCCCCTTGCGCCGCCCCTGACGAGAAAACACCGGCCGCGGCTGCTGCAGCTCATCCCACGCATGCTCGACGCCTCTCCCGTAGATCGGACTCACGCGACTCTTTCCTCTCCTCCCCCACAGACGGACGCCATAGCAGGGCGCCGCCGCTGGCCATCAGGCCAGGCCAGGCCACTGGTAGTCCAAGCTTGACCTCTCTCCCCCAGGTGCAACTTCATCTCCTCCTCTCCCCTCCCTTCCCCAGCATGCCTTCCCAAGTTCGAAACCCTAGCTACGGCCACCGGCGACGCTACAGGTCCGAGCCTGTAGCGCTACAGGT
>Ga0182004_10005322_pt1 | contig 10480 bp, 3 predicted proteins | sample Sormic07211540_1_FD_120479 | JGI IMG/M metagenome (GOLD analysis project Ga0182004, IMG submission 120479) | Endophyte microbial communities from Sorghum bicolor roots, Mead, Nebraska, USA - 072115-40_1 MetaG | ecosystem: Host-associated > Plants > Roots > Unclassified | place: USA: Nebraska...
AAGTGTGGCTAACAAATTGGTTGCCACACTTTGCCATGCCTAAAGGAATCTTGCCACACTTTTTAACTCTATGACATGTGGAGCCCAAAAAAGTTATGCCTAAACTTAGTTGTCAACCAAACACTTACTAACTTGGTCAAACTTGCCTAAGGTAAAGTGTGGCAAATTGTGACTAGTAAGCAAACAGCCCCGGTATCTTTTCCAACAGAGAGGGAGTTGCTCGAGCGTAAAAGAAGCTTCACAGAAAGTCATGATCCTACAAATATCTTATAATTTGAATAGGATAGTTTTCTCGTGATATGCAAACACAACTTCTAGGACTAGGACCTTGTTTAGTTTACCCTAAAATCTAAAAAATTTTTAAGATTCCTCGTTATGTAAAATCTTGTAGTATATACATAGAACATTAAATATACATAAAAAATATAGCTAATTTTGCAGTTTGCGTGTAATTTATAAGATGAATCTTTTAATCTTAATTAATCTATAGTTAGCAATAATTACCACATACAAACGAATTCTCAGCTAAGGTTCATGAAAAATTTTAAGTCTAGCTATTGTATAATTTTTTTTAGTCCAACTATAGATTAAATAGATTTAAAAGATTCCTTTTATAAATTATAAACAAACTATATAATTATTTAATGTTCTATATGTGTCACATAATTCGAGGATAGAAAATGTTAAAAAAAATTTGAGAGTTACTGACGAGACACAGTGACGGTCTGGTGATGTGTCCTGTCAAACAGCTACTCCTGCGTATACTACGAAGTGGGAGACATAAAAAGATTATTTTATACATTCTTAAATTATTAAATCCACGTGCTCCTCTCATACTTAGGCTCTTTTAGACTGTAGATGAAAAATTTTTAGGTGTCACATCGAATATATCGAAAGGATGTCGGGAGAGATTTTTAAAAATTAATAAAAAAATAAATTACATAACTCGTCTGAAAACTGCAAGACAAATTTATTAAACATAATTAATCTATCATTAGCACATGGATTACTGTAGCACTTAAGGCTAATCATAGACTAACTAGGCTTAAAAGATTCATTTCGTAATTTTCAACTAAACTGTGTAATTAGTTTATTTTTTTATCTACATTTAATGTTTCATACATGTGTCTAAAGATTCGATGGGATGAATGAAAAATTTTTAGGTGGAGTACTAAACAGGGTCTTAGGTGCATGAAATAGATCAGCTATTTATTTATCACTAATAACTACTCTATCTTCTATTTTTTTCTTACCGCATCAGATCTAACTAGCAATAGCTAACCATTAAGGTTGGTGCGACCCTGAGCAGCCGAAATGGCACACGATGGTTGACGGCTCACACTATGGCCTTGTTTAGTTGTAAAAACTTTTTCTTCATAACATTGAATTTAGTATAAAAAATATAAATATATATAAATGACTAATTCTATAATTTACTTGTAATTTGCGAGACGAATCTTTTAAGCTTAGTTAGACCATGGTTGGACAATAATTACCAAATACAAACAAAAATATTATAGTAGCTAAATCTAAAACATTTCACAAACTAAACAAGGCATTAGTTCACTCGTGAAAAGTTTTCAGATACTGTAGTACTTTCGTTTTATATTTATTAATTATTGTTCACCTATAAATTAACTAGGCTCAAAAGATTTGTCTCTCATAAACTATACAATTAGTTATTTTTTATCTATATTTAATATTTCATACATATACTGTAAGATTCGCTGTGACAGCCAATCTTGAAAAGTTTTTTAATTTTATTAGGTGCAAACAATGTCTCCTCGTTGAGCAGCCCTTAGTACTGCTTTTTATTGAATGCATAAGTATTTTTTCTTATAATAAATTAGTATAAGTCAGATCTCTTACACTAAATTAATAAATTAGTATAATAAATTAAAGTGCTTTTTACGAAATCCGCACCATACGCACTGCCTTCTCATTGGCCACGTCATCTAAAAAAAATCTCAATCGTCAGATCTCCAGCAACGATTAATCTGACCATCAAACCTCATATGCCATAGTTTTCTCGACGCTTTCACACACAAACACGCCTGAGTTTCAATTGGACTTCGAAGTGCCAAGTGCGAGGTTTTAATATCTATTACTATATAATAGAAACATTACTTTTATAGTTATTATTAGATCAAGCGTAAAATATATAGCTACCACATGTGAAGTACTATTCAATAGTGGTACTATTTGTACCATACTAATTTCTAAATAAATCAGTAAAGTATACTTCTATCAAAGAGGTACCTTATATAAAGTGCTATCCTATTTCTATCTTTAGATGTAGGGACTAAAGTTTAATAGGTGTCACATCGGATGCCATAAGAGGTGGGGTACTAATAAAAAAATAAATTACAAATTCCATGAAACAAATTTAAACCTAATTAATTCATCATTAGCATATTTTTTACTGTACCAATCATGTATTAATCTATCATTAATTATAGACTAATTAAACTTTAAAAAATTGTCTTGTAAATTAGTCTCAATTTATATTTTTAGTTTCGTAAATAGTCTATATTTAATACTTCATGCATGTGCCAAACATTCGATGTGATAGGGACTAAACTTTAGTCCATGTAACCAAACGGGGCCTAATTGAGTAACATTGTTTTTCTCTCATAACAAATCAACTAACGGTGCTTTCAGTTATAGCTTTTCTGTCGCGATATTATTATTGAGTGCATTGCTTGCTTGCTTCACCTTTTCCTCCGCTTGCTTCCATCACCTATTGCTGACTTATTTGTGGACATGCCTATAATCTCTAACCATGTTTTGTTTAAAGTGGCTATATTTTGTCTACTGCAGAGAAATAAGGTTACTCCAAGACAATGAATATGCTATTTCTGTCACGGGGACATATCAATAATTCAATTCAGTGCTAAATACAATATGCAATTGCAGTGGTGAGGCACAATTTGAACTCCCATCTCCTTTGGCCAAAACATCATTTGTAGCAAGTGGATGAACACATGATATATAACACCTGGCCCGCTCCATAGATGGCCTATGGGCATGTTAGGCTTCGCGCAGTTTTTCTAGTTTTATCTGGCAACCTGCAGCCTGACGGGGAACTGCAACCTCCTCTCGATTACGTTACCATCAAGTATGATCCTACGGCTTCTCGTCAAAAGAATTAATTACACTTGAAGTTTATCATTGTTGCATAAACATAACCGCTGTGCTCAATCATGTCCATGATAATACAAAAGATGTGAAATACAGTAGAAGACAAGTAAACCGATACTGAGCTAAGCCCACCAGACTGAAACTTCTACATTTACAAGTTCTACAAAAAACACGGTTGATGGGTGATCACCATACATCATGCCATCAAGCTGTGCGTCTGAGCCACAAGACAGCAGCCTCAAGTTTTCCATGTACCGTACATCAAAAGATTAAACTATATACAGGTAGTCTTTTGTTTTCCTAACATATTGCAAGTAAGAAACATCTGAGAATACATATAAAATTTGGTACTCATTCCACAATAGTAGCTTATGAATTGTAATTATCTGGTAAAAAAGGCCAAACAAACGGCAATAAAAATGAACATATCACTACCCTTTGTGTCTACATAAAGCAGCAAACCAGTGGAAACCATTTCATCTCCCAAGTAAATCCAAGTAGCTGCCAGAAGATTCAGTATGCTCATCGTCCATTCTTCTAGTTCTGCTGGTGAAGACAATCAAGCTTCAGGTTGCATGAGAGAAGCGCATTAATTTGAACTCAAACTGAGTTGCTTGCCAAAGAAAGCTCATGTATTTCTGTAAGCATCCACTCTTCTCCAGTTTGCCCACCAAGCACGATTGCTTTTGTCCCTCCAACAACACAGGTGCTGTGGCCCCAGGCGAATCGAGGAGGGCGCCCAGGGACATTCAGTATTCTCCAGGTTGGCTTATCTTCAGTTGGATCCAACAGATAAAGCTGTGATGCTGAGTGAAGACCTGCCACTGAGCCACCAAATATCAAAATTCTTCCACCTGGCAGACTCACAGCAACATGATCGAGACGAGGAGGTGGACCTGCACCAGCAGGATTTCCAGCCCCAGGCATTCCACTACCAGTGAGGCATCGCCAGCAAGGCTCTTCTTCACTCAAGTCCATTGTGTACACATCACTAGACCGGAGCCGCAGAGGGCCGCTCTTAGCAAGACCACCAAACATCAGGATCTTCCTGCCACCATACACAGACATTGAGTGCCCCAGCCTAGATGGCGGTTTCCAGGATGCAGGAACTTCTCTCCAAACTGGTCTATCCATGGTTACATCAAGAAGATATGTGTCACTGAGGAGTACACCTGAATCAGCACAGCCACCGGAAACTACCAACTTTGTTCCATCCAAAGTGCAGGAGCTGTGCCATGAACGCGGAACTGGGGGTGCAACTCCAGGTATCTCACGCCAGGTTGGTTGTTTTGCATCCAAATCCAACATGAATACATCGTTAAGCAGACCCTGCCTTCCACATCCACCAAAAACAACCAACCAAGAGCCATTTAAGCATGACAGAGTATGGCCCCAGCGACCTGGAGGAGCTGCGCTCACATTGATATGCCTCCACTCTGGATTGCTAGCATTTAAATCCAATACAAACGTGTCATTCATCGGTTGCATGTTAACACCTTCCCCGCCAAAGAGAACAACACGGTTCCCCACAGCACAGGCACTGAAATTGCATCGAGATGGCTCCACTGCACCCCCAACTGTCAATTTCCTCCAGGCAACAGCTTCCAAGGTTGTCAATTCTCTTGCCAGCCGACCCCAGCCCAGCCTTCTGGCAGCAGGCACTGTCTCAAGAGCTCGAGTAGTCTCACTACCCCAAGCATTCTGGCAAACCATTCTCCAGAGATCTTCATTTCTTGTCAAATGATACAAGCGCCTGCACACAGAGCTCACAGACGCTATATCTCTTGGTGACAACCTTGACAGTATACTTTGACAAAGCACTTCATCCGTTAACTGGAACAGGCTAGAATATTCCCGGCAGAAATTGCTGTGCTCTGGCCCCGTAGAAATGGGTCGAAATGAGTTATCTGGAGCAAACCGCGTTGACCTCACTGGTTCCTTTGTCATTGAACAGGGTAATGGTCCCAAATCAACATTCGCATCAGTGAAGAACTGAATGCCCATATAATGTGTTATGGTTTCATCATCTCCATATATAGGGGTCAGATGCAACCTGTTCATCAATGGAGTTCCATCTTTTCTGAAATTTAGTAAATCACCACGGAATTCAATGCCATTGTCTATGCATCTTCGAATCTCTGACACCACTGCAGCATCAACTAGGGGGTGCCTCCTTCGAGCAAATGGTCCTCTGCACTGCAGGAATCGGCTGAAAGAGAGAAGAAATATCACAGTAAATTGAGTAATAAATAAATTGCATAGGTTATATTGTATTATTGTGACATAAAAATAATTTAGGAAAATAATGAAACAATCGAAGAGGAGAGATGAATGCAGACAGGATCTGCCAACACAAAAATCCGAGTACCATACATCATAAGCACTGCCAATAGAACTAAGGTTGTCTCAGCCCATGACAATACCTAAATCCTCACATGTTTTAACATGAACAATAGTGTTTGGCAGCCAAACACAACTAAACATCTACTTGCATAGGGTGTAACATATAAATCCTGGAACTTGAAAATTGCCCAGGTCCCTACAAATATGTCAGTCCAATTATCTTCGAACTCTAAAAAAATTGCTAACTAGACATATTGGCACGTTCGGCTCACCCTAAATTCCTATTTGACAATACAATTGTGTTATATCAGATGAATAAGTATTGTACCTATTTGGATACGGACGGAATTTTAAATATCTTAGATATCTTTGAACTATAATTCAACATAAAGAACACCAAAGCGCACTTGGATTACTAGTTACTGTCATGAATCATGTATCTGCATGTCTTACTCAAGGTTTTAAAGGAATTGATGGGAAATCATCAAGAGGCAAAAGCAAGTTTAGGACCCAATGTGCATTCACGGTATTAATATTTTCCAATCTTCACTTTTATCTACTACTTTTAGCAAATTACAGATTCAGAGTTAATCATTTCCTTACACTACTCTATGTTCCCTGTTTCGAGTTACAGCTTGTTGGTGCTATTCTCGTCTAGGCTAATTATCTTGGAAATCCCTCTAAATCACATGTACCTACCATAGAGCAGTTACCATATAGTTTTCAAAGTACAGATGAAAATTACATCAGATCTGACCATTATCAAGTATTGACTGTTCAACCATCAATTACTAAGTTATTCCAGCAATCTGGACAGGTAAAAGACTGACTAAACATAAACCCTCGACTAATCAGGTCCATTGTTTTCTTTCCCTAGAAATCAATCTATTGATTCACATTTGAAGTGCTAGCTTACCTTAGATATTTCTCTCTCCAAACAATATTGAAGGACATGACCTCAAAAGATCAATATCATGCCAGTTAAAGCCAAGCATACGATTTTCTTTGTAATCAGTAGTATGGTATCATGCCAAACAATCCTAGAATGAAATCATTATAATTGAGAAGTATCAAAGATAAAACTCACATACTGGAAGAGATATGAATATGATTAAGTACTTCTAATCTAGAATAAATAGACTTGATTCTAACCTAGAGTAAAAAGAATCAGAACATGATTCTAATAAATTTTCAAGTAGGCAAACCCTGCAGTATGCACAATCAGATGCCTGATTCTAAGCAGCAGCAATCCTTGCACCTAAAAACAAAAGGATGCCACTCTATTTTGCTGAAAGGAAGAGTATTCCAACAGCTAAACTAGGCACCTCGTCTAGCTCACTTCCTAAAAATCACAACAACAGATGCTTAAAACCTATAGCTAACGAAGAACTATCGACTCTACATGGCAGAGACCACTCCTTGGAACCAAATAAAATTAGTGTGTAACGAATTGAAATGAAAGCATATGGGATAAAGTACCAGCAACCAACATGCCGAACACATCCTCGGCGTGGTAGCCCATGACCTCGAAGCTGCAATTAACATAGATGATGAGCCAGTCGAGCCCGAGCGCATCAACGACGACCACCCCGCACAGCCTAGATGCGCACAGCATGCCTTCAATGCTGAGGTGGTGGGTTCAGGATTGGTTGGAAGAATGCCTTGCTATTTCAGGGAGTGAGACGGACGCTGACGAGTGGATGGGACAAGGGTACAGTGGCCATCAATCGTCTCCTATGCACTGGAAGGATCCGGTCCACTACATTATTGGGTGATGACCATGAAGGTACATGGACTGGCTGAGATGCGATTAAGTTGGCCTGGTTGCTTTTCTGCCTAAAGCATTCACTCGTGCATCATAGATACCAGCTGAGCTACCCAGAGAGCTGTGATTTGTTCGTGCAGCTTTTATACCAGCTAAATGATCAAAAACGGTAGAGGGGAAGCCCAAAGTAGCAAAAGGATGTCACTACTACTACTTTCCGTTTCACTGGAAGTGCAAGTCTTGTTACAGAAAAACCAAACACCTGTCATTCTAACCGCAATTCCAATACTCAAATTGCCAAAACAGGAACCCATGACGAAACAGAAATAAAGGTAATAGTACGCTTTCGCTGAAATGGATGCCACTTGCACTTAATAATAGCAAATTGATGCCACTTGCTATTTCACTGAAAGGAAGAGCATTCCAGTGTAAGCTCGCTCCTAGTGCACAAACAGCGGTAGTGGGAAAGGCTTCTCTAGCAGCTAATATAACAGAAAAATCAAGCACTTATCATGCTAACAACATTTCTAATACTCAAAATCGCCAAAACAGGAAACCATGATGTCATGACAGAACAAAGAAAAAAGTACTATTACGTTCTTGCTGAAATGGATGCCACTTGCACCTAATAATAGCAAATGGATGCCACTCCCTATTTCACTGAAAGGGGGAGCATTATAACAGCTAAATAAATAACCCTCCAGTCTACTCACTTCTAATGCACAAACAGTGCTAGTGGGAAAGGCTTTTTTAGCCGCTAATGTAACCGAAAAACCAAACAACTACCATTCTAACAGCATTTCTAATACTCAAAATCACCAAAACAGGAACCAATGACGAAACAGGGAAAAAAAAGAAGCAATACTATGTTTTTGCTGAAATGGATATCACTCCACCTAACAATAGCAAATGAAAGACATTGTTTTGCTGAAAGGAAGAGCATTATAACAGCTAAATTAAGAACCTTCCAGTCTAAGCTCGCTTCTAATAGACAACCAGCGCTAGCAGGAAAGGCTTTTCTAGCAGCTAATGAACACAAGGAGTAGAGAGGAATCCCAAAGTACCAAAATGATGCCACTATTGCCAGTTCACTCTATGTGTGTGTTCTAATAGCAAAGCCGAATAACTTCTAATAATATTTAAAATTATGAAAACAGAAACCCATGACAACAAACAGATAAGCAATACTACATATTAGCTCGATTCTATGTGGAAGCAATCCGTGCACCTAAAAGTAGCAGAAGGATGCCACTCTTGCTATTTTTCTGAAAGGAAGAGTACTCCAACACCTAAACTGAGCACCTTCACTCTAAGCTCACTCTAATACTAAAAGGGTGCTTGTAACGTAGGTAACAAAAGAAAAAACAGTAAGCTCTGCTCTAAGTGGCACAGACCCATCAGGCCATCCTTGAAGTCAAACCAAATTTTTGTGAAACAAATAGAGGAAAGCACATGAGATAAGGTAGCACCGACCAATCCAGCTACACACCTATTATTGTAATTGCATTTCTAGTGCTCAATCACCAACACAGAAACCACGACAAAACAAACAAAAATAATAATAATACGTTTTGCTTCCTTGCACCTAACGATAGCAAGAGGAGACCAACCCTTGCGCCTAACAATAGCAAGAAGATGCCACTTGCTATTTCACAGAAAGGAAGCGTATTCTAACAGCTAAAACAAGCACCTCCCAGTCTAAGTCTCTTACTCAAAATCATGACAAGATTCTTACAACATAAAGCTAACTAAAGAACTAACAGTAACAGTAAGTTTTGCTCGATTCTAAGTGGCACAGATCAATCCTTCCAACCAAATGGAACTGGTGTGTGACCAGTTAAAAGGGGAGACTAGTCTAACAGCTAAAATGAGAGTCTAAGCTCGTTTCTAAGAAACAGAATCATGACCGCACATGCTTACAAACATATATACAGCTAACAAAAGAACTAACAGTAGGTTCTGTATGATTCTAAGTGGCACAGAGCAATCCTTGCAACCAAAAACGAAACTAGTCACGTGACGATTTGAAATGAAATCATATGGAATAAGGTAGCACCGACCAGTTCCTGCCGAGGACCTCCTCAGCGCGGTAGCCCGTGGCCTCCTCGAAGCCGCGGTTGACGTAGATGATGGGGCAGTCAGGCTCGAGCGCGTCGGTGACGACGAGCCCGCACGGCCCGGACGCGCGCAGCATGCCTTCAATCGCGAACGTGAACATCCCACCGGCACCCCCGGCGTCGCCACCTCCACCCTCGCTTCGCCGCTCCTCCTCCTCCTCCTCCTGCTCCTGCTCCTCCTCGCCGGCGCCGACGCTGCCGGCGCCGTCGGACTCGCTGTCCCACTCCATGGCGGTGCCGCCGAGGACCGGCGGAACCCTAGCTCCGGATCCGGGGCTCCCCCACCGCGACGCGGTCAGCCCATGGATGCCACGCGCGCGCGAGGCGTGGCGCGGGGTGCCTAGGGTTTGGTTGGCCTGGCTCTGGATTGGGTTTTGGGCGGAGGTCGGAGGCCGGAGGTAGCCGCGAGCGGAATGGACGGAGCTCGTGGGTTCGGGCTTGGGTTGGAAGCCTCGCTGTCTGTCTCGTCTCGGCGGGGGCGCAAACGAGTGGACCGGACAAGGGCACAGTGCAGTGCCCGTCAACCGCCTCGCCCGTGCACCCCAAGCGTCCGGTCTGGAAGATCTGCACCGTTGGATCGTGACCGTGGGGGTACGTGGACGGCTGCGATGGGATCAAGCTGGTCTGGTTGCTTGCTCATGCTGCCCGTAGTTTTTGCTCCTGCGTGCGTCTGTCTGCTGACGCTGCCCCAGGTATTCGCTTGTAAGCTCAACACACTAGGGCCTTGTTCTAAAAACCAAAAAATTTTCAAGATTTCTCGTTGCATCGAATCTTATGGTATATGCATAGAGCATTAAATATATAAAAACAAAAACTAATTGCACAGTTTACTTGTAAATCGAGAGACGAATTTTTTAAGCAAAATTACTCTATAATTAAACAATATTTATCAAATAAAAACGAAAATGCTACAGTATCAAATCCAAAAAGTCGCATCTAAACAAGGCCTAGCACTTACTCATATTTTTTTTCCACACACTACTAATGTAGATTTCACCAATGGTAAGTGTGAAATTTTTACAGTGAAGTGTGATGTCACCGATGCTTATTGCGTTTATTATGGGTGCCATGTTGCTTAAATGATTTTTCTCCCAAAGATTCATGTTTTTTCTGT
>Ga0182004_10005323_pt1 | contig 10479 bp, 14 predicted proteins | sample Sormic07211540_1_FD_120479 | JGI IMG/M metagenome (GOLD analysis project Ga0182004, IMG submission 120479) | Endophyte microbial communities from Sorghum bicolor roots, Mead, Nebraska, USA - 072115-40_1 MetaG | ecosystem: Host-associated > Plants > Roots > Unclassified | place: USA: Nebraska...
ACCCACATATGCTAATGACAGATTAATTATGCTTAATAAATTTGTCTTGCAGTTTCCTGACGAGCTATGTAATTTGTTTTTTATTAGTTTCTAAAAACTCCTCCCGACATCCTTCCGACACATCCGATGTGACACCTAAAGAATTTTCATTCCCAATCTAAACAGGCCCTTACCTAGCGCTGGCTACCTGCCGTCGAAAGCTCTGACCAAACACGTTTCTGCGTACCTATGATTAGGTCTTGTTTAGTTCAACCTGAAAACCAAAAAATTTTAAAGATTCCCCGTCACATTGAATCTTGTGGCACAGGCATAAAACATTAAATATAGATAAAAATAAAAACTAATTACACAGTTTAGCTGTAAATCATAAGACGAATATTTTGATCCTAGTTAGTCCATAATTGGATAATATTTGTTACAAATAAACGAAATTGCTACAATACCGAAAATTTTTCACTTTTCCGAACTAAACAAGACCTTAGCAATTTAGGGCCCTTCCAATGTTCCACTAAATAAAATATGACTAATATTCTATGGATCATCAAGCCCTGACTTCTGCGCGGTCAATCTTATACAACAACCCTAATAAAAAAAGTGAAGAAAAGACCCGTTCCTAAGCGCACGTCGCGGCGCCCGCGTCCGCTGCGGCCGACTGCCGTCGCTTCGGCAAGCGAAAGTAAGAATTCTGCACGGGCCAGTACAAGCAAAAAAACCACCCCACGGCAAGAGCATCTCCATGGGTTTTGTATAAAAAACAAAACATTGTTTTAATTTTTTAGTAAAAAAGAAAAAATACCGAGTATAGCACTTTAAGAATAAAATTATTGCTAAATATTTTCACTAACTCATAAGTTCCGCCATTTGAGATAGATATGTATCCGCTCTCCTTTCAGTGTTTCTACCAAGAGATCGGAGTAAGTTGGGCAATAAATTAAATAATTAAAGAGTTTTAGATCAGAAAACAATAAGAGACAAAGAATCATTTAAAAAAAATAGTTGGTTCAAAATAATCTAAATTTCCCAATACAAAATCGTTTAGAAACTATTATAGGAGACCGTTGGAGAAAGATAAAATTTAATATTGCTATTTCTTCTATTAACTCGTTCGATCTTTTAATTAAATTTGGAAGTCCTGATATTTATTTTTTTTTAGCGAAGATTGAAAAAAAATTGTTCTCTAGCAACTCCCTGTCTCTTCCACACTTGAAAAAACGACACTAGCAAATAAATATACATCCTATCCATCTGAAGGTGGAAGGACATGGCGAAGAACAAGTAGAACATGTTTTCCAATGCAAGTATATATGAGAAAAAGGAAGTAAAAAAGTGGTTTGAGACTTATGGTGATTTGTAAATAATTTAGAATTTTTTATACAAATTTGTCTTTTATATTTTTATAAGTGAGATTTTAGAAATTGTTGGAGTAACCCAACCGATATGGTTCCAACCTTTTGCTACCACTTGGAAAAGACATCGATTTATATATATTTTTTGGAAGCTCTAACTGGCTCAACGCGTCCAGGTCCCAGGTCCAGCCCCCGGTCTTGGCTTATTCGCTGGTGTTGGTTTGGTCGTAGCCACCGGTAACGGAGCGGGCGACTAAAACGTTGCACAAGCGCGCCGCACCACCGCAAGCGAGCGGGGCCGTGCCATGTCGTCTCCAGCGCCAACGCCGCCGGCTACGCCATCTCCTTCACCACCGGCTCCGGTGACGCCCACGCCATCGCCGCCGTCTCCGGCGCCGGTCCCACCCACGCCATCGCCGCAGCCGCCTACTCCGGCGCCGGTGCCACCCACGCCATCGACGATACCGCCAACTCCGGCGCCGGTCCCGCCCACGCCATCGCCGATTCCGCCTACTCCCGCGCCTGTGCCGCCCACGCCAACGCCGTCCCCTCCTCCTCCTCCGTCTCCGTCTCCCCCACCGCCAGTGACGCCTTCCCCGCCTCCGCCAGCGAGCGTACCAACACCATCTCCAACTCTACCGGCATCTCCTCCTCCGCCAGCGAGCGTACCAACACCATCTCCACCTCTACCGGCATCTCCTCCACCACCTGCGTCCGTGCCAACGCCATCACCTCCTCCGCCCGTACGCCGCCCGCCTCCTCCCAGTAGTGTCCCGGCGTCGCCGCCACCTCCTGATTCCGTCCCATCTTCGCCGCCGCCCCCTAATGGCGTCCCGGCGTCACCCGCGCCTCCGCCGTCACATCTGTCAGTGCCTCCACCTCCGCCGCCGGCCCCGTCGACATCATCGCCCTCCAAGTCGTCAAGCAACGGCACCGCGGTGGGCATAGGCGTCGCCGTCGCGGCGGTGGTTGTGCTTGGCCTCGTCGCCGGGCTCATCTACTGCTTCGTGGGCAGGAAACGCCGGCGGCGGTCGCCGCCGCCGTCTCAGGGGTTCCCAGGTACGTACTACACGCGTGTGTACAGATACACCGCGGTCGCCTTTGTTCCTTGGCATGCGTGCGATCAACAAGGGTAATGTTCCGTCGTGGCCACGTTGATGCGACAGTACGCGTCGCGACTCGGGAGTTCGGAACGCCGAACGCGGGTCCCACCCCTAGCTTTAGCGTGGTGAGTGGTGACCGTGGTGACAAAGCGCAATTCCACGGGCCATAATTCCCTCCGCGTATCGCGGGTGACGGTCACATCGACGCGAGGTGGCATCGCGCTCGATCATGCGGCGTGCTTGCCGACTCCCATGGATGGCGAGCTGCTTGCACGCACGCACGCAGCTGAAATGGTGCGCGTTCGCGCCACTTTTGCTCTCTAGATGCTGCTGGACTGACCGATCGGTCGTTCTGCTCTTTTCTTCTTGTCCCTGGCACACCAGGCGAGTTCTACGACCCGCGGCGTCCGGTGACGCCGCCGTACATGTCGCACGCGCCGTCGACGACGCCATCCTCGACGCCGCCACTGATGCACTCGTGGCAGAGCAGCCGCGGCCCGTCCGAGTCGCCGATGCCGCCGCTGAACCCTTCGCCGGCCATCACGGGCGGCACGTTCGCGTACGACGACCTGGCGGCGGCGACGGACGGGTTCTCGGACGCGAACCTGCTCGGGCAGGGCGGGTTCGGGCACGTGTACCGCGGCACGGTGGGCGGGCAGGAGGTGGCCATCAAGAAGCTGCGCGCCGGCAGCGGGCAGGGCGACCGCGAGTTCCGCGCCGAGGTGGAGATCATCAGCCGCGTGCACCACAAGAACCTCGTCTCCCTCGTCGGCTACTGCCTCTACGGCGAACAGCGGCTGCTCGTCTACGAGTACGTGCCCAACAAGACCCTCGAGTTCCAGCTCCACGGTACGGACGCTCTCGCCAAATGCATCTCCATCTCCTGAATGCCGTGCGGCCGATGGCTGTATCGAAACTTTGTCACTGCATGCGCCTGGTGGGTCTGACATTCGAGCTTGATCTCAGGGAGTGGCAGGGCGACACTGGACTGGCCTCGGCGGTGGAAGATCGCGGTCGGCTCGGCGAAGGGCCTCGCCTATCTGCACGAAGACTGTGAGTTCTTCTTGGCTCTTGCCCTCTGTTCCTCTCCGCGAAATTTTTTAAGCTTCTGTCCCTGACAAATCGGGCTGATTTTTTGTTTGCTGTCAGGTCATCCTAAGATCATCCATCGTGACATCAAGGCGGCGAACATCCTTCTGGATTACAACTACGAGCCAAAGGTAGACCCTAACAGCCAAAAATCTTTTAGCCTGCATGTTTGACTGAAAGATGCACTTATTTTGGTACAGGTTGCAGATTTTGGGTTGGCCAAATATCAAGCAGCCGAAGTCACCGCTGTTTCTACGCGCGTAATGGGAACTTTCGGGTAGATCTTTCTGTGATGTTGGCACACCGCACACCTAGCAATTTGCGCATACTTCATAACCTGCTGACGCATGATCGAACCAATGCATTTAGTGACATTAGACTGAATTTGTGCTGTCTTTTCTTGTTGTCTTCAGATATCTGGCGCCAGAATATGCTGCCACAGGCAAAGTAAACGACAGGTCCGACGTCTTCTCCTTCGGCGTGATGCTTCTGGAACTGATCACTGGGAGGAAACCAATCATGACATCTTCAGAGCATCAGCCTGAGACATTGGTTTCTTGGGTGAGTGGCCCTTCTTGCCAATGCTGCCCATTCTATGTCGTTGTAACATTCTGTGGTTCGTAATTCCGTATTATGGTGCCCTTCAAGTCTTACTCCAGATTCCAGAAGTTGTTTGCCTAAATTAGTTACCACCATATGAGTTATGACTGTGAACTAAATATCGGTACTGGTTATAAGTTGTTACATAACATCACGTTGATTCCCCATTCTATATGCAACGGCAATGAGCGATGAATCTCTTCCTTTTCCTGTCCAAACAGGCTAGGCCATTGCTGACAAGAGCTGTCGAGGAGGAAAACTACGACGACCTGATCGATCCGAGGCTGGAGACCAACTACGACGCGTACGACATGGCGCGGCTGGTCGCATGCGCCGCGGCCGCCGTGCGCCAGACCGCGCGGTCTCGCCCGCGGATGACCCAGGTAAGGCTCGTCACTCCTGCTCCCAGAACGTCGCACACTGGATGCAATCCGTGTCTGCAACTGCAAGCGTAACACTCGTTTCCCGCTCCCAAATGATCAGATCGTCCGGTACCTGGAGGGCGAGCTGTCGGTGGAGGACCTGAACGCCGGCGTGAAGCCGGGGCAGAGCGCGATGCAGCGGCCGGGCGGCGGCACGACGGACCAGATCAACCGGCTCAGGCGAATGGCGTTCGGGCCGGGCGCGGGAGGGAGCACCGGGACAGGGACCATCACGGAGTACGCGAGCAGCGAGTTCAGCGATCCCACCAGCGAGTACGGGCTGAACCCATCCAGTGAGTACACGGCTACCAGCGCGGGCGACACGGGCGAGGTGGCCGCGAGCGCGCAGGGGCCGCAGTGGCACGGCAGGCGCGCGGCCGGCGACACCGAGAGGATGAGCCGGCGCACGATCGGCAGACGCGCCCAGCCGTAGCACACTGACACCCGGCATTTTTTTTGGGCGCTTTGTCAGGCTAGATCGTGAATTCGTTGTTCGTTCGTGTACATGCGCGTGTCAAGGCTGTGGTATTGAATTTTGCTTCTCTCTCTCTCTCTACTTTTATATGGTTTCGGATTCATGCAATTTTTAGACCGGGTGAGTGGAGGTTTAAGTTGTAAATTGTATATACACTGGCGCTCCCTGGTAAATAAAAATTTGAGTTTGTTAGAAGCAAAGAAGGTTCCAACCAGTTGAGCTGGTGAGAAAAATCTAACTCTTATAACGACTCATTGCAACATGTTTTAAGGACAGATGGAGTAATAACTAAGAGAAAAGACTAATAATACACTCTGCTGCTGCTGACATAAATTTACACTCAATTTATCAACTCACTCGTATAGTAGTTAGCATAAATATTGCCCTCTTGTTTGTCTCACAAAATTTCTTAGTTTTCTTGTTCATAAGTTGGCTTTAAACTTACAGTCCGCTTCTCTTCTCTCTTCTTCCCACTATCCTCCACCTTTGCATCTAGGCCACCTATAACCTCTTGTTATGATTTAGTATGGTTACTTACATTTAGGTATATATTGTAGTATACTTGATACGGTTTGGTAGTTTCTATAAAAATAGCATACTTAAATTTCTCATTAACGGCGTGGCTAATCCACCTATGTTACAATGAAAATTACAAACATATATAATGTGCCATATTTGAGGCTGCCTCCTTCACTCTTTGCCAAGTTCATATTGGCAAAAGGAGTAAGGCTCCTCCCTCGATACGTCTTTAAGCTTTAGCCAAAATAAATCTAGTTATCCATGAAGTTACTATTATTTTCAACTTAGACATTGTTACCTGTGAGGACAACGGCGATGACTATGACAAGATCGTTATTGTCGTTGTATGCGCAAGGTCATTTTGCTATCTCTATTTTGTGATGGGGTTCTTACTCCTAGGCACTCCCTATGTAAATAGCGAGTTTGGATAGTTTATCTTACTGTCAGTGCGATGCATTCAGTTTAAATCTGAAATGTTGGATCTTAAAACATGATTAGTGTTTTGAGAATGTTCATGGGATCTAGTACAAGTATTGTACTCTCCGTTTGGTGTTTGCTGGGTATATGATCATCTAAAGCATCACCTACACTAATGAGTGCTAGAAAAAAGAAGAATATCAAATGACCTAGTTGTAATATTATCATCTTTTTTAATTTTTAGTTTTCTGTTTGTAATTTGAGGATATGCTATGTCAACCCAATAAGAATTGTCCTCTGCCATTCTTCGAACTTTTTTTTTCACCTGCATAATTTTTTTTAGCATACTCCTTGCTGTGTCGTTGCTAAATCGAATTGCCTGCTGGGAAGATATACATTGGCTTCAGCAGGTCTACAACAATTGGGCCTCCATAAAAAACAAGATGAGACTTAAAAACAAGTTTAGAGACCGGGATAACACAACTCAACAAGTTTGAGAACCTATATGAGAAGTTTAGGGATAAGTATGATACAACCAAACAAGTTTAGGTATGTAAACGGTCATTTTGCGAGTTTAGAGACTAGGATGACATATCCAAATAAGTTTAAAGACTGGTGATGGACTTTACTCTTTCTTTACATGATAGTTAATGTAGCTCAACGGGTGCTCAAATATTAGCATTTAAACAGCGCTAAAAAATATATAATGCAACCGCTAAGAGCCCACCTCGAAGCACCAATTGTACTTACCTAGAGACACACCATCCACAAAGAAACAAATAATATCTGTTCAGTGCTTCAGCCCAACAACTTTACTGGTCCCTATGTTTTTTTTTAAAAAAAAAGATACAATTCTAAACTAGTACCTGTTCACACTATTTTAAAATTAAATAATTTATATAAAATAGTATTAATACATACCATAGTAAATAAAAACTATTAGATTTATATATTTCCAATCCTCATTTTTTTTTCTATTACATCCATACTCCTGTGTTGTTTTCCCCCTTTGTTTTCTATGTTTGAAACACCACCTTTTCACGTATTTCTTGTGTCTTTTCAACCCCCCTATTTTCCTATTACATCCATACCCTTAATCATGTCCCCCCTGTTTTCTCGTCCTCCATTTCAAACAAGCGGATTTGGCTGCAATGGCAACTTGGCAAGGCATATGCCACGGCCACTCATCCCCAAGGAAAATGGCAGGTGCCTTTTGACAATGGTAGGAGAAAAAAAAACTGAGTTTAGGCCTTGTTTAGTTCATAAATTTTTTTTTGGGTTTGACTACTATAATAATTATTATTCAATCATAAATTAATTAGGTTCAAAAAATTTATTTCGTAAATTATAGATAAACTATAAAATTGATATTTTTATCTATATTTTATACTTTATGTATGCGTTCAAAGATTAAATTTAACGAAAATTTTTGAAAATTTTTAGAAACTAAACCAGACCTTAAGGGCGTCCCCAGCAGTGGTAGCGCTAGCAGACGTGGCCTTGAAAAAAGAATAGAAAAACAAAAACCTGATAATACACATGGGTATGCACGAAAGAACCTGGAAAAGCATAGACACAGAGTTTCTCGATAAGTGTGCGAGTCTAGCGACTGTGCACAAGCGAGTTAAATTTCCGGGCTCTCTCGTGGATACTCTTTATGATCCCCCTTTTATCCAAAATTTCCCAGCATTTCTTGCTTCGAGTTTCACGTGGGTTTCTTTACCGATAATCTTCTCATCTAATAACTAGGTGATCGGTGATGCGATCCGTGCGATCAACCCTTTTCCTTCTTTTCCTTTGAAAAAAAAATCCTCTCGTGGATTCGGCCACTCTTATTTAACGACCAATTTGGCCACTATTCGAACCAATAATCTGATGATAGGCTGTCCTTTGCTTGTTCGTTTGTTCCTTTGGCCTCCGATTCCATCGTCCTTCAGGCCGGTGTATCTTTGGATCGCCGATCTAAAAATACTACTGCGCGGTGCATGCAAGTGCGGAGTGCCGAAAGGCTGACGCGAACGGATAGAGCGAATCGCGTGCGCCTAGGTGGGTATCAGCCGCTCGTTCGTAGGCGCTGCTGCGTCGGACGGGACGATAGCGGCCGACCCGGCGCCGCGCCCCCCGTTTCGTGGCGCTGAAACGCTGCCTCCTCCTGCCGTGGTGACTCGGATTGAGAATTTGGGATCTCCCCACAAGCCCCCATCCGGCTTCTCGTGGCCGGGGGCTGTTCGCTTCGGTCCGCGCGTCGGGGGGCCCCTCGCTTTTCGGCAGCGTCTTTCGGCCGCAGAAGACGGCAGAACCATCTATCCTCCGCCGGGCGCCGGCTCGTGGCCATCCCTCCATTTCGGGTGAAATCGAATATAAACTCCGGTCAGTGGTCACTTTACCCCTGAGCTTTGCTTCCACTTTGCAGGCTGCCAGGCTCGCCGCACCGGGCACCAGCAATGGCAGGCGCACGGAGATCGCCGGGCACGGAACGGCAGTGGTCACTCCACCCTTGGCCCGCTGTGCTCGCTGCACGGTAATCATGAAATCACTATGAACGGACCCGACGGACCGACGAGAGAGAGCTGTGCGCCTGTGGCCTGTGGGTGGGCAAACCACGCTGCACGCCCCCGTTGCCGAGGATTAAGAGGAAAAGGGGTCCCTGGTTTGGTTTGGCCGGAAGCTAACCGATCCAAGCAAGGAGGAAGCGGGGAGCGGGCGTCGTTGTCGCAAAAGATCCGGCGCTTTGACGGCAGTTGCCACCAATTGTGAGTCCGTTACACGGAACCGATGCAGGTCAACTCGGGTAGTATATCCCCCAACCGGCCAACCCCTTTGCCATGTCAGGCCCAGGTCAGACGAGATTACGGCTTGTTTAGTTCCTAAAAATTTTGTAAATTTTTTTAGATTACTTGTCATATCGAATTTAGACGTATACATGGAGTATTAAATATAGATGAAAATAAAAACTAATTGTACAGTTTGGTCAGAATTAACGAGACAAATCTTTTGATCATATGTAGACAATATTTGTCAAATACAAACGAAAGTGTTACTATTCCTATTTTATAAAAATTTTTAAAACTAAACAAGGGTGCTGCTGCTGGTGCTGCATGGTGCCGCCGAAGAGAGATATAATAAATTACAAGAGAGATTAACGTTAATAACGAAAGCGAGAGTGGAGGGGCCGGGGTTAGCAAAAGCGGCGAAGGGATAAGGCCCCCAAGTGGGGCCTCGCCGCAATTTTTTAATCGGATCCATCGTGTTTCCACGTGGCGGCCCAACCCCCTTCGTGAGAAGACCGCCACGAAGACTCCTCGGCCGGGCGAGGGCGGAGGCTTGCTCGGCGTTTTCGCCGCGAGACCCGGTCCGGCCGGGCCGCACCCCCACTGGACGCCGTTATATACCCGCCCCTGCCTCCCCCTCGCCTGTTTCGTTGCCGCACACCTCCCTGCCGTGTAGTGCTCCTCCTTGCTCCCCTTCCCTCTTGCAGCCTCTTGCTTTTGCTGCTTTATTGGCCGCGCGCGCGCGCGGCGACAGAGCTACACCTGAATATACACGTAGTATATACAGTAGCCGCCGGTGGAATCCAGAGACGGTGTAGCCGGTAGGAAGGTAGAAGCTAGCTAGAGATAGGAGAGGACTGAAGAAGAAGAAGATATATAGCTACATCGAGTCGAGCGACGATGGTGCTCTACTTCAAGGCGCGTCCGGACGCCGGCGACTACACCATCTACATGGGCGCCGACAAGACCGAGAACGAGGAGCTCATCAAGTACGGCCTCCCCGAGGACGTCTGGTACGTCGCTACCTAGCTCGCTCTTCCATCGTCCCGGCGCGGCGGACCCGGCCCGCCGGCCGGCCTCTGATTTCTTCGCGACGACGACGACGCTCTAGCTAGCTAGCTAGCTAGTCACAGCGATCCAATAATGGCGGTTCCGACCGCGACGCGTGTCGTGCGCGCGCGCGTCTCGCTCGCGCCCTTCCGGCTTCCGGTACGTCGAGGCAGCATTGTGCTACTACAGCTAGCGCATGCGGAGCGGAAGCAGCCAGACGATGGAGAGACCACAGGCGAGGGCGAGGCCTGGGCGGCCGCCGCCGGTGACGGCAACAAGCACGTGGACGTTGCGTGGTGTCGCGCGGCGCCGGCGGTGAAATAGCTACGACTCCCTAGAGGCAGAGGCTCCAGCCAGTTACTGCGAGTGCGAGGGCGAAGAGCTCCGGATAGATTGACGCGTGACTGGGCCTTGACGAGGCTGGCGTGGACATCCCATCCCCAACGCCCCAACTACCGGCCTACCGAGATGCGACCAAACCTGCGGTGCGGAGCACAGCACAGCACGACCGCGCAGCAAAGCCGGACGTCCATCGTCGTCTCGCCACTGGCCGCGTTCTGTCGGATGTACAAGTCGTTTTGTTTGATACTGCTGGGCGCTGGCTATATGTAAATCTTATCTTGTACTACGAGTAGTAGCCTCCAGGGGACCTCACACACGCACCTCGTATATATAGTAGCTTTAGAT
>Ga0182004_10005324_pt1 | contig 10479 bp, 8 predicted proteins | sample Sormic07211540_1_FD_120479 | JGI IMG/M metagenome (GOLD analysis project Ga0182004, IMG submission 120479) | Endophyte microbial communities from Sorghum bicolor roots, Mead, Nebraska, USA - 072115-40_1 MetaG | ecosystem: Host-associated > Plants > Roots > Unclassified | place: USA: Nebraska...
ATGCTCATTGTTTATTGTTTAATGCTTTACATTATTTATGTCACATTGATCATGAGATTGTGGGATTTATACAATCTAGTTGCTATACTTGTGGAGTTCGACATGGACTCACTCTTGCTATTTTCTCCACACTTCAGGAGATGGTCTAGGTTTGTGATCAACCAGTCAGTTGGATCCTATAGAGAGAAGTTAATACCCGAAGTTGGAGTTGTCTATCCGCTGTTTGTTACTAAAGGTTATCTCTTTAATTCTATGTACGTTATATTTATGCATTGTCTTTTGATATTACCCCTTATTTGTAGCTATATGTGAGATTTGACTTCTAAGACTCACATAAGGTGCATATCTGATTTTGTCCTTAAAATCGGGTATTACATGCGTGCCTTCGATCCGTATGGTGCGCAAGAAGAACACAAACAATTTATACTGGTTTAGACAAGGAATGCTCTACATCTAGTGGGGGAGGACGTCTTGTTTTATATTGCACCGAAGTGCTTGTAGTAGGGGTTACAAGCTCAGTGAGAGAGGGAGTTATTCCTAGGTCTTGAGGTTGAGTGTTATCTGTAGATTTGGGAATGTTGTGGCGTTTGTGAACCAAAAGACCAAAAGAGTCCCCTTAGGAATGACCCCTGCCCCTTCTTTTTATAGTTGCAAGGAGAGGCAGGATTTACATGTATGTGTATCATATTATTTCCTATCTGATCCGAGGCCCTGTATCTTCACACTGTAGAGGCATGGCGTGACATAGTAGAGGTATGGTCTCTATCCTTCACTCTCCGCGGCACCTATGGCGATAGTGCATGGCGTGCTCGCGCTTTAGTCGTCGTCTTGAGCCATGCTGGATTGGAAGCCGTGCTCTAACTCTAGCGAGTTCGTGGGCACAGGAGCTTGGAATGACACCTAGTAAGGTTCAAATGGCTAGAGGGGGTGAATACCTATTTAAATTTTCTACAATCTCAATAAGACAAGTTGGTTAGTAAAACAAATGGCGAAGCTATTCTAGCACTAACACAACTAAACTATGTAAGCCACCTACACAAGTCTAGCAAGAAGCCTAAACACTAAGTCACAACAACAAACTACAACTAAGGGCTAGCAACACTCCTAAACAAGGAGACTAAGCTACACAAGCTAAACAACTAGTAAGAAGTGCAAGTAAACGAGTGGAGAGTGATTGTTATACCTATGTTGTAGAGTAAAGATATATCCAAAGAATCACTAACAATCACAACCACAAGAGAGGATCCACCGGCAAGAGATGGCACAAGATTTTTTACCAAGGTTCACTTGCTTTCCGGCAAGCTAGTCCTCGTTGTGGCGATACACCCACTTGATGGATCACGAGCTATTGACAATCTAAAGCCAAACCCTCAGCGGGTGCCGCACATCCACTCACAAGATGGGGATCCTCCAAGCCATGAGCAATCCACTAGAGTAGCCAATTGCGATCTCCTATGGGGAAGGCTCAAAAACCCCTCACAAATCACTTGGTGAGGCTCAAAACAATCTCCAATCACGAGCTCAACACCTCCACTACTCCATGTTGTCTAGGATGTCAGGAAACACCCAAGAGTAACAAGAATTCCATAGCAAACTCAAGGATCAAGTGCCACTAGATGCAACTCACTAAGCAATGCACTTGAATCTCACTTAGCAATCAAGCAAGGAGATGAGTGGAGAGAGTGTTCTCTAGCTCAAAGTATGTCTCAAGTGTTCAAAAGTGCAAGAGAGAAGCTCCCAAGGCTGGCCACCTTCTATTTAAAGAGGTTAGCCTGACAACTAGCCGTTAGGGCTTTCTGCGAGGGCGTCAGATGCTCTTATGCCACCCTGTCAGATGCGGTTGAGCGTCTCACGCTCACCTACCTCGCTCATTAGAGCGCTACCATGTGTCTCTCCTTAAACTTGGACCGTTAATCTCTTGGAGCATTAACAAACATTAACAAACTTTTGGAGCATGCGTCGGACGTGTTAGATGCTACTTAGAGAGGTTTGCCCCGCCTCACACCAGACGCTACTTAGAGAGGTTTGCAAACTAGTAGGGCCATCAAACGTGTCCGACAAAGGGGCATCAGATGCAGCCTCATCATTCGGTGAGTTCACAGATGAAACCCTACTGCTACAGTGTGAGTATCGAATGCTCTGACACACAGTTTGAGTTGCGCCTCACTATGCTGCATACGTTGGACACGAGTCTAGCATCTGACGCTATCTGGCCCAGCGTTCGACGAGTGTTTCTCGCTAAGAAACACTCACATGACTTTTCAGAAAACTTCCTCCAGTGCAATGAAAAATATGCATTTCATTTTTTCGAAGCATCGAATCCCACTTCGCAAGCTTGGCAGGAGGGAGAGAGGAACCCAAACCCCTCTCTACCCTAAGAACTTCACCTCCTTTTGCAAATATGCTAACACCACCAAGTGTCCACCACCATTGTGCATGTGTTTAGCATTTCACAAACATTTTCATCAAAGGAGTTAGGTTAGCACTTTACTATATCCTAATACATATGCTCAAGATATGGACCTAGTAGCACTTGATTCGAGAGATGACCATGATTTCCCCTCTCAATAGTCAGCTATCTATCCTAAATCTGGTCAGTCACTTCTCTACTCAACTTAGATCGACAAAAGCAAAACCCTATGTTTATACCTTTGCCTTGATCACTTTACTTCTTGTCTATCACCATGATCTCCACTTCATGCTTCATCTCTTTATGATCATGTGTCCACCACTCCATGTCATATTTCTCCTTCATCACTTATGTTGCTATTCCTAACTCAAATTACTTAACACATTGACATTAGCAACTAGGTGTCATTAATTACCAAAATCAAACTTGGGCTTTCACACCTGCATGTCCGCATGGACCTTAGCCGTACACACAGTGATGGGAGTCGGTGGCATAGTGGTGGTCAGACTATGTCTTGTGTAGTCGTGGGAGGAGAGGTGATTTGACCCTTGTCTCGTCGGGTCATACTGCGTCTCTATCGTGGCATCATGGTTAACGTCACAGAGGGTCTTGAGCACACCAATGGTAGGAAGGTATTTGAGTCCTGGGGTGGGGGAGCAGAGATTGTGTGGCTGACTTGTCCGGGACGATCTCAAGCGAGTCAGAGTTCGTTAGTCTCGTACAACATCGGTCTCGGGTGAGGCGGAAAAAGTAATGAGCCTCAAGTGAGTCTGAGGCCTCAAGGCTCGGCCTCGGGCGAGACAGCAAGTAGTATGTGCTCATTTGGGTTGACCCCCTAAGGTGAATATGTGGGAGTTTCTACCCTGACTTTGGGTATTATAAGTGCATCTATCCCTTTAGTGGGTTTTAGTGAATTGAATGACAACACCATTAAAGGTCTAATAAGTTTGCTAAGTGTTGAATAGGAAATTAAGCATATTGCATATACATGAATATTGCATAACAAGATGTATCAAAAGTTCAGCAAGAAGGCAAGTTTGATGGTATTCCACATAATGTTGAAATGAAAGCTAAAATTGAGTATTGTTATGTTGGAAGATTATGGAAATAATCTAGTTCAAAAAGAAGACAACAATGCAAATAGAGTTGATGAAATGGCTTCTATATTGTGGGATATCATAGTATCATGACAAAGTAAGCATATTTGGCAAATGGCAAAAGAGACATGAGTGAATGATTTTGGATTGGTCTCAAGTGTGGCTTGGTTCGCATGAACAAGAAGAGTTTGATAGTGAATGAGATTTGATCACTTTGAAGATGAGTCAAGAATGCATAAGTGAGGAAATGTCAAGCAAAGGTCAAATGACAAATGACACAACTAAAATTGGATACTAGGAGTATACTCCGCGTGTTGCCGTGGGATTTTCTTAAAAAATAAATTTGTTATATACATACGATTACTATATAATATTATGAATTTGACTTTCATGTTATTTTATTATATCAGATTTGGTAAAAAAATATTTATATAGTAGAGGAATAGGTGATGAAACAAATAGCGTATGTAAATGACTTGTATGTTAATAGATTAAAGATTTAAAGTACTTCACATGATAGAGATGATACAAATATTTTTTATAATTAATATGGGATAACATGGACTTAGTGGAGAATGATGTGGACACCTTGCATGAAGATATATAACATTGAGTGTGATGACTTAGTGGAAAATGATGTGGACACCTTGCATGAATAGAGAAATCATCTAGTGAGGTTTATCTTTATAAGAGTATATGATAAGTTGATCTCTATATCTAGTTTGCTTGTATGGATAAAGATTTCAAAAATCACTTTGCATTGATTTGATCAAGCCAGAAGTATGAAGATAGAGATTGATGTGAGTGTAGAAATATCAAGCCAAAATGAAAAGGATATAAGGAATCATGAATTGGTTGATTATATTGATGTTGATTCATATATGTCTCTATGTGAATCAAATTGAAGCTTGATTGATCTCAACATTCATATCCAGATATTCAATCAAGGATCACAATATTTATTAAATAGTTTTCAATGGATGCTTAGTATGATGTGACTTGAATATAGCTTTATAAGATGAAGATAGCAAGGAAAGGGCTTCAAGGGACTAGCAAGCGATGGCTTGAGGACTGAGGTACCATGGCTAAGGTGAAGAAGAGAGTACTTGCATTGAGTCAAGGAACTAATCAAGCTATGAGGAGTCATGTCATGTTGAGGATAAAATCATTAGTGAAAGTGACTTGAAGCCATGAATTAAACTCATATGTGTGAAAATGATTCAAGTCACATGCTCAAGGTGAGTTTGCTCAAAGAGATAAGACAAAGGTGATTGCAAACCCTCATAAGGTGATATTGAGAAGAAATGGCGTATGAATACATTGAAGACTCAAGTGGTTGAAATAGTTATATTCTCTTTATCTTGAGTATAGGTATGTCGTATTATGAAGGAGGATGCAATATGTTGACGGTTCTTAAGTACCAATTTTATACCGTCAACTAATGCTAAAAAGAGATCAATAATAGAATCATAGGGGTTATTACTGACAGGTTCCACGAGTTTCGGTGAATTGTCTGTTTTCCAGGTATTCATCTAGAAAAGGCCAAAAAGAGGGATTAAAATGCATAAAAATCACAAAACTTGATTGTGAAGCAAATCAACCGCCATCAGATCGGGGGAACCTTCTGGAACACATGAGAAAAGGCGAGGCATGGGGACCCACAGGGTGTGGCCGGCCAGCCCCACCTGGCACTGGTCGGCGCCCCCTAGGGTTTCCTGGCCCTCGCTTCTGGAAGCTTCCTCCACCGCCTCCTAGGATGCATCTCGGCCGTGTGTTAGGTTGGTTTGATCCTATGGCGCACACCGACCCCACTGGACTATAAATAAAGTGGCAGACCCTCCTCCAGAAGAGAGCCACAATTCCTCTTGTTCATTTGTCAAGAGTAGATAGAAGTTTAGGGTTTCCAGAGATTAGAAGTAGAGCTCTAGTTCTTCAAGTTCATAGTTTAGACGTCTAGCAAGGTCCAAGTAGAGTTGGGCGCTACGCTCAGGATTCTAGATCCGTTCGTCTGGGAGATCGGTATTATATCTTGTATCTCAAAATGACTTTGCTCTATTTCAATATATTGCTATTTATTCAGCACTTAGTCTATTCTAGTTGCATCTTTGATATAGTTGTAATTCATGATGATTATTGTCATTTGATCGTAAAGAGCCTAGTTCAGTACTCGAGTGAGTTAGATGGTGCATATTATGTAGACGTGGTGTTAGATACATATTGTACCTACGGAGGCACCCTGACGTGCCAGGTCGTGTGGTAGTCCGAGTAGGTGATAGCTACGTTGGTTCCTCTATAGTCCACCCCCCGTACGTAGGACTAGCAGAGCGCGGTCATGAAGGAGGTGACCCCCGTGTCTTAATATCCTCATTAAATGATGCTCCTTATGATGTTTTCTGAGTGGTTCTTCTATAAATAATAATGTGTAATATAGCGTAGGCTGTAGACTTTATATTTAGTAATTACATAGGTTTCTTTTACTCTAGTTGAATCTCAAGATAGTCTATCTATATTAGTGAGTCTCTATATTCTATCTCTGGAATACCATTTACTTTATTTATTCAGTTATCATTTATCATATCATTATTGACTTATCATTGCTAAAGTATTAGAGTTATTGGTTATGTTTACACATTTATCTTCATTATTAATGCCTATAATTAAATTGTTTATCCATATGTTCATTGGTTTAATTGTTGATCCACTAGTTTATATCTTTATCCTTTTGGCATAAAATAAATCAACGATACTCGGAATACTTAGTGGGTGAAGTGCTACAATGGGAGAATTATCTGTGCGCTTGTGGATATGTTCTATACTATTATATTTAGAGTTGTTGCGTGTAGATTAATTTTTACCTCTAGTTTTTGACATCATGTTAGGGATAACAACTTAACGTGAAGTGTTGTTAAAAATACCAACACAATACGAATCATTGACAAGTCTCAAGTGCTCAAACTAACTAAACCCAAGTACTAACATGAGAGAAACACATTTGCATAACACTTGCACTTGTTGGTTTTAGGGCTTGTTCCCTGCTGGGCTGGATAGCCCTCGAAATAAGCTTTCTAGAGAGTCCAAGTTCACCAAAAACGAAGTTTAAAGTAAAAAGTTATGAATTTTTCCGTATGGTGACTTGTGCTATCCTGTAGACCTGCGGAGGTTCCACGTGATTGCACGGAGGCTCTGTGCCTATACACGGAGGTTCCAGGGTCTGTAGGTCATAACGGCTAGTTTTGACCTCCAACAACTAGTTTTTGCCATTCCACATCTCTTGGTCGTGCTGCTGGCTCCCATTTCATTCTCAACCTATGTCGAGCCTTGTGAGAGCTCTCTCTAACCCCTCTGGTGAGAGTGGGTGATTAGTGGTTAATCAAGTGTTAGAGAGCAATTAAGAGCTAACCAACCCTTGAGCACTTGTTGGGTTGCGTCAAGCATTCGTTGCGTATTTGTTACTCTTGAGCTGAGCCGTGGAAAGTCTGTATTACCCAGAGATCTTAGTGAAACCCTCAAGCTCAATCTCGGTGTTGAACTTGAGAAGAGGATAGGGTTGGAAGAGACCCAAAGCCTTTGTGGCTTCCTAAAAAATGCGGACTGGGTCAGCCTTAGTGGCGAGCTGAACCACGAGATAAATCATGTATCTTGTCTCGTATTTCAAATTGTATTATTTATGTTTCACTCGATCTATTTGGTTGTGAGTGTTTGTGAGTTCAGGTACTTCGCGGACTTGCCACTGGGTATCAACAAACACATCTTCAAGTTCGGCTTGAGTTCTTGATCTCTAGGTGTAGCAGCTGAGTACTTTGTGCTGCCCGGAGGTTCCGTGTCCGGGAGGTTCCGCGTATCAGCCCGGAGGTTCCATGCTCTACTAGTCCGTTGCATGTTTTAAATTGTTAATATATTTCAGAAACGCCTATTCACCGCTCTCTAAGCGACATCAAGGTCCTTTCACGTACCCCTAATTGTGGTACTACACCCGACGCTTGTGTTCCTCATAGCATTGTAACTGCACCCACATCCAGAGTCAGTGCATTCTCTTAAACAATACATGCAAGAAAGATTTGGTCTGCATTTGTTTAAAAAACTTCATTCCTAATATAATGACGTTGCTTCATATGTCAACACTCTTTTTTGCGAGACCCGGTGACATACACAGAGGCTCACAAACACGAGTGCACACTCACCCCTATAAATGTACGCACGCACACCCTACCCCAATGAGCACCTCTGAAGAACCGAGTTAGACCGGTAAATCTCGAGATTGACGAAGTCACTATAGGCGCCTCGTTGTCAACGGGCACGTCGCCTACCACTGAAAGCATAATGCCGTTAAATTGTGAAATAAATTCACGAAAATGTGAGCACCCATATCAAATCAGGGACTTAAACCCGGGTGAACAGGTTCCACCACAAGAAACCCCACTAGATAATCTATAATCAGTTCGCTCATATATTAACACTCTGTACCAACACACACCAGAATCCAGTGGCCTGTACTATCTGGGCCACACCAAGGTATTTGGTGTATATATGGAGAGAGAGAGAGTTTTCATGCATACTTAAGACTTAATGGATTGTGGTTCTACCGTAACCCCATCTTAACCCTAGATATTTTACTAGTGATTTCATCATAATCCAACCTGCATTTTTATTGGTACAAATCGGCTCTCTAGCTCCATTTGTTAGAAGTAGAAATGAGTGTTTCACTGCTCCCACTCAGTGATGTGCTAGATGACTGGTGTTGGTGTTGGAAGCTCTTGTAGTTAGAATGAGTTAAGCTGGTGCGCTATATTTGTTTTGTTTGTGTACTAGAAACACAACCTTTGCCGACAGGGAAGTATAATAGCCGACGGTTAGTTGGCCAAACCGTGAATGCCAACAGTGAATATGTGATCGACGGTTATAAGGTCCACTGTCACTCATGTGTAGGATAGCCGACAGTACAACCTATTCCCGAGGGTTAGATATCAACCCGTCAGGAACTACACTTGAATGCCGAGAGGGAAGTATAATAGCCAACGGTCTAGGTGACACCGTCGGCTTTTATGTCCAATAGCCGACGGTACACACTATTCCGGAGCGTTAGATGCCGACCAGTCGGGCACTATACTAAAAGGCTGAGAGGGAAGTATATTAGCCGACGGTCTTAGTGACACCGTTGGGCTTTGTATCAAATCGCCGACAGTACACACTATTTCCGAGGGTTACATGTCGACCCATCGCGCACTGCACTAGAAGGCCGACAGGCCAAATAAATTGCAACGGTTTTTAGTGACACCTTCGTTAATTGTATCAAATAGCCAACGGTACACACTATTCCCGAGCGTTAGATGTCGCCCCGTCGAGCACTATACTAGAATGCCGAGAGGGCAAGGTTATTTGCCAACTGTCTCAGTGACACCGTCGGTCTTTGCATTGAATAGCCGACTGTACAAACAATTACCAACGGTTTTAGTGGCACTGTCGGCCTTTATATTTCAATATTCAAATATAGTTTTGCATGACAAGATGATTTCAAATCAAAAGGTTGTAAATTATAGAGTTTCATAACTTTTTAAGATCTACAATATTTATTTTGGTTATTTTTTCATCAGAGGTTATTTGAAAAATCAAATTTCAAATTAGATAAATTCAAACGACGTTTTCCTTACCACAATAAATTCAAATCAAAAAGTTGTCAACTGCAAAATGCAATAATTTGAGAAGATCTACAAAGTTTATTTTGGTCATTTGTTCATCCGATATGGTGGTTGTAACATTATTCATAAATCTTATATATCTCTTGTAGTTTCATAAACTACAAGAGAGATATCTAAGATTTCTGAACAATATTACTTTCACTTTATCGTATGAAAAAATGACCAATACAAAAATTATAGATCTTGATGAGTTATGCAACTTTTATGTTCATGACTTCTTCGGTCAAAATTGTTTGATGTTTGAAAATGTTGTCCAAAGTTTTCATTTTTTATATTCAAAATTTGAAATGGACACAAGAAAATATGACAAAAAGAATATCAGTAAGAACACAATATCTTGATAGACAATGATTTTAGAAAAATTTAGAAAAAAACCATCAAATTTGGAGTTAGTATGAGAGAGAGACTAGTTACAAGTTTTAGCCATAGATTAAAAAAGAAATTGTTGTTCTTCAATAATGTGAAATTAAATTTGGAGCAACAATTTGGAGAATTAAATGAGTTCAAATAGAAAAGTTCTTAACAACAAAGACTCATAACTTTTTGATATCTACAAATTTTATTTTGGTCATTTCCCCATCCGAGACCATTTTGAAAAATTCTATTCTTAGTGCCTAATTTATAATATTGTGAGTGCACAATACAATTATTTTGTTTATTATAATTTCTCTCTTATACCGCGCGTTGTCCTTAGAGAACTTGCATGTGCTTTAAAAGATAATACTTACCATAGGCGTAAATTTTGATATTTGAATAAATTTAAACATAATTTTTAGTGACATCATAATTGTACACTTCTAAATTTCTGCGTTTGGTTTCCAGTATTTTTTATAAAAAAATTAATAACATGGAAGAACTTTACGTGAGAATAAATGCTAGTTTGTTTCCAGTATTTTTTTGTTATCTTAATAAAGAAAGAAACAACATGGATAAACATTATGTTCAAATAAGTAAAAAAAAGTGCAAAAAGTTCAAAAATACATTGTAGCAATGGTGACTCGAACCCAGGACAATCTATTGCCCAGGAAAACGCCCTAACACTAGGCTAATGCTTGCTTGCTTCTCCTTATAAGAGTATATTTCTTTAGTTCTAAACAAACTGAATCTTATCCTCCACACTTTTAGCCAGATAGGTTTTACCACGAACTGAAGCCTAAGAGCATCTCCAAGAGATTATCTAAACTAATTATCTAAATTTAGCCATTTAGCTATTTTGTATAATGAGTTTTACTTGAAAAAACTAGAGTACTCCAGCAGATTGTCTAAATTAAGACTC
>Ga0182004_10005325_pt1 | contig 10478 bp, 13 predicted proteins | sample Sormic07211540_1_FD_120479 | JGI IMG/M metagenome (GOLD analysis project Ga0182004, IMG submission 120479) | Endophyte microbial communities from Sorghum bicolor roots, Mead, Nebraska, USA - 072115-40_1 MetaG | ecosystem: Host-associated > Plants > Roots > Unclassified | place: USA: Nebraska...
CAGGTGGGTGGGGTGGTGGGGGGGGGGAGAGAGAGAGAGAGGGAGAGAGTAGCCAGCTGCTGGCATACACTTTGTAATTCAGGTATTGCATTTCAGTTCAATCCAAGCGGCAAAGGGACAAGCTGCTATCTGGCCTTACACTAAATCTGAGATCCACTTTGTGTTACATGGCCAACAATTGGTATCTAAAGCTCTAGGTTCTTGAGTGAGCAGCCATGTCCACCTCCAGCCAGAGAGGGCGCTGCTGCCGCCACCGCTGGTGCTGCGGTAGGAGATGGAGCCGACAATCGTGCTGCGTCAATCGTCATCTAGGCCAATATGGGCGTGCACCGGGTGTGGCGCCTACTACATCACGGCGCTACGCAACTCAATCGTGAGTCTCGGACAGTTGGACGAGGGCGGTTCAAAGGTGGAGATCAACAAGAGTCATGAGGATTTGGGATCGGTGCGGCCAACTTCTTCTCATCAAGGTCCGGTGCGACGCGAAGCACCTCTATGTTTTCCATCTTGAGATGGCTCAGCCTCTCTACATCACTTCACTGCACGCAAGGATGATGAAGCGTGGCGTTAACATGAGTGGGTCGGGCACCTCCACTTCGAGATGCTGCACCACCTCGGCAAGCAGGCCTTGGTGCGCGGGCTGCCGGTGATCAAGCACGGCGAGCAATTTTGCGACACTTGCATCATTGCGAAGCAGAGGCACCCCTTTCCTCACCAGGCTTTGTACCGTGCGCAGGAGCAGCTCGAGCTCGTCCATGACGACCTTTGCAGGCCCGTGACGCCGGTGACTCCAGGTGGGCAGTGTTTCTTCTTCCTGCTTGTCGACAACGCCTCAAGCTTCATGTGGGTGGTTCTTCTGCCGACTAAGGGAGAAGTTGTAGACGCCATCAAGCAAGTGCAGGCTACAGCGGAGGAGAGTGGTCGCAAGCTCTGGCACACTAACGGCAGAGTTCACCGCCTACTACACGATGAAGGCATCCAACGCCACTTCTCTACCCCCTACTCGCTGCAGCAGAACGGCGTGGTCTTCATCAGGTATGTAGAGGGCCCCAAGGCATACCACGTCCTGCATCCGGTGTCCCAGCTCGTGCGAGCGGCGTGACGTCATCTTCGACGAAGGAAATGGCTAGGACCGGTCCAAAGCTGGAGGAGACACGGCACCGGTGGAGTCCACTATCGAGTACGTGCGGATTGGAGGAGCTGAGGGAGCACTGGGTGTGTCCCTATCAATGGCTAGATAATCATCACCGTTGCCGACTACATCACCAGCTCCACCGTGCCTCAGACAGGATCACCACTGGCATCCTCGACTGCTGCATCCCTTGCTTCGCCAACTGCTACACCACCGCCCGCCGATCAAGCTCTGATCGAGTACGCCATGCCCCTGGAGGATGATGAGGACCGTCTAGATGCCTTCTTCAACGATGAACCTCTTCGCTAACGCACGGTGACTAACATCATCAGCAACTGGACTCCACCAGGCCAGGCGCAACGACTCTTCGCCCAACTACACTCGATGCACGCCGGTGAGCCAACCACCTATGTTGAGGCACAAGGTGATCTAGCATGGTGGACAATGATGGAGCAGGAGCTCAAGTACATTGAGAAGAACAAGACCAAAGAGCTGGTCGACTTGCGTATTGGTCACCGCCCCATTAACCTTAAATGGGTGTTCAAACTCAAGAAGGACGAGATGGGCACAATGACCAAGCACAAGGCGAGGTTGTTGGCACGCGACTTCGTTCAGCAGGAAGGCATCGACTACGATGATGCGTTTGCTTTGGTGGCGCACATGGAGTTAGTCTGTGTCTTCCTCACGCTGCCTGCCCAGGAGGGATGGCGAGTCCATCACATGGACGTCAAGTCCACATTTCTCAACAACGACCTCAAGGAGGTGTACGTGGGTTAGCCACTAGGCTTCGCCGTCACCAGATTAGGGAAGGTGTACCGCATAGCCTACCGCAGGCCACGCGCCCCCAGAACGCAAAGCCGGACGCCACGCTCAAGGAGATGGGCTTCCAGCAGAGCACATACGAGACGATGGTGTACTGATGGGGCAATGGGCGCACTGTTGTGCTCGTCAACGTCTTCGTCGACGACCTCATCATAACTGATGCCGAAGGAGAGGTGGAGAAGTCCAAGGCGCGGATGAAGGAGATGTTTGGCAACAGTGACCTCGCCTCCTTAGCTTCTACCTCAGCGTCGAGGTGCACCAGGATGCCAACAACATCACCCTTGTCAAACCAACTATGTCAAGCGCATCCTCGAGCTCAGAGGCATGGCCGGATGCAACCCAGCACACACCGCGATAGAGGAGAGGCTCAGGCTCAACCGTCATAGCATGCACTACTGGCGGCTTGTCGACAGCCTTCACTACCTAGTGCACACCCGGCTAGACATGGCGTTTGCGTTCGGGTTCATGAGCCGGTTCGTGGAGTAGCCCACGGTGCACCTGGAAGCTGTGAAGCACATACTCTGATACGTGGCGGGCTCCCTTGACTATGGTTTGCACTACACAAGGGCCCTGGGCACGGTGTGCTTCGTCGACTACTGTGACAGCGACCTCACCGACGATATTGACACAAGCAAGAGCACCAGTGGAACCATGTTTTTCTTCAGTGACAGCTTGGTGAGCTGGCAATCCATCAAGCATAAGGTGGTGGCACTGTCAAGCTGCGAGGACGAGTACATTGCCACTACCGCTGTGGCGACACAAGCTCTGTGGCTGCCAAGGTTGCTCGGAGAGCTCCTTGGCAGAAAGGTCGATGTGGTGGAGCTGAAGGTGGATAGCAAGTCTGATCTAGCTCTGGCCAAGAATCCAGTCTTCCATGAAAGGAGCAAGCACATCCGAATCAAATACCACTTCATCAGGGCCGACCACATTGCCACACATCCTCACCAAGTCGCTGAGCAAGATCAAGTTCCAAGAGATGAGGGAGAGGATTGGGCTCGCAGATCACTTATCAGCACAAGGCTTAGGGGGAGATTGATATTTAAGCCTAGTGCTTGTATCTTACTTTTCCCAACATCCACTTTAGTGGTTAGGATAGTGCTGGAGCAGGTGAGGGGGAGAGTAGCCATCTGCTCTATAAAAGCAGTGGCATAGACCACTTTGTACTTAACTATTGCATTTTCATTTCGATCCCTTCCCTCGAGCCTTACCCTAAATATGAGATCCACTTAGTGTTACCTGGCCAACACCAAGTATACATAGTATTAGAGGTCGCCTCTCTCATATCCATGGCACAATTGTTTTAATTAATGTGTGTAGGTGTGTGGCCAGTGTCCATTGTAAGGTAATAAGCATAACAGACACGTCTTCAGTGCTACATATGTACAGTATGGAGAGGCAAGTAATAGCACAGCAACCTTGTCTGATTGCCATGTTTCTCGGTATAAAAACATTGGCTCCTATCAAACCTTATTACTAAGGTCATGCAAAGACCAACCATGGTCCTCAAACCTTTTTTTTGGGTAGTCTCCAGCTAGACCCAGACCTAAAGGCTGCCAAATTCTATTCAGCATCTCCTTAATTTATTATTGGTGTACATGTGCGTGAGGGAGTGTTTTTTTTTTGTTGGAGGGGGGGGGTGGTGGTGATATGGCCTATGGCAGGAGCCTAAAGCCTAAATATTTGGTTATACTCAAGTGTTGTGAGGAGCTGGAGAAGAAAATGGCAAAAAAAAGAGTTCAGATCTCAAACTCCTTAAGATGAGTAGAGACATACAAGAATAGCTGTTGCTGCAATCTTATCTGTATCTGTAGTTGATGTGCTGTTGATTTTATTCTGATCTTTTCTTGAACAATTTAATTTTCCTTCTGCAATCCTACAATAAAAAATATTCAAGGCCCATCAGTTATCAGCAATCCAACTTGGCATTTAGTACATAACAATTTGGTTTTATAGGAAATCCTAAAATAATGATGATACATAAGAAAAGAAAAGACCACTAGTGGACAACAATATTACAGTTAATTAGCCGATCATCAATCCAATAGACATGAGGACAAGGATTTGAAATCTTGAAGTAACCAGATTCCAGTTTGAGACAGGAAATGAAATACCAATACAGAAAAACATTAAGAACATTGAAGTGAACACTGAAAACAGCTCTCTTTTTTTTGTTGAAAACGCAGGAGAGCTGCGTTTCACTGTATTATAGAGATGAAAAAAAAAGGGGGGGGGGGTCCCCAACAACCTCACTCATACGGGGACCAAATATGAGTGAGGTAATTACACAGCCTTATGGTTTAAACACATAGTGGACAATATGACTCAACCTTATTGCAAAAAGACCTAGTCTGCAAGCGCGAGACCTAACACCTGTAATTTTCTCACCCCAGCCATGCACCAGAGGCTGTGCTCATTCTTCAGCTCACTCCAAATCATTTTAAGCGAAGGAGAAGCCCCCTCAACACATGCATTCCTATGCTTCCTGTCATGTGCGGCATCCCCTACACAAGAAGGCGGCGCGCCCGCGATGTGCGCAGGGCAGCCGAGCAAGCCGAGGCAAGGGCCCATCTGGCGCAGGAGGAGGATGCCCAACCGGCTAGTGGCTAAATTGTTATGGCCGACGAGCTGATAGTTCAGCCCAGTTATCTTTATAAGTTTAGTTATCTTTGTATTTGCAATTTATATTAGTCCATAGGTTGTTTAGCAAAAGAGGTGAAGTAGAAGGAACATAAATATCTGTAGACTCTATTGATATAATCAAGCAAGAACAATTATCAATCTATCTTCTCCATCTATTCTCGTAAGCCGCCAGCAGAGGGGCAAAACCTCGCGGTGCGGACTGGAGCGCAACGAGTTACAGAGTCACGGTCCTCCGTTGTTAGGTTCCAAGGCACTTGACACTTCCAGTCATCAGCCTTTACGTATGCATGCAAAATAGTATAAACAACTTTCATTATTTCAAATTAATTAACTGAATACAATCAAGTTGCCTCTAGTATGTTGTAAAGCATCAGTTGTCACCACATACACACATTTTGTTTCATAGCATCTTTACTCACCTGACCAATTGAATTTGTGTCCATAGCTTAGCAGGTGTGTTCCTAGTAGAACCTCATCGAAACTAGGATACTGCAAATTATTGGCTATAGTGCTGAACTAACAGCAGTCATTTGACTTAATACAACCAAAATGCCAAAATACAAGTGCTTTGCAAATCAAGTCATCGAGAATCAGAGACCATTAATTCAAAACAGTGAAAGAGAAGAAAATAGAAGAATAAGTTTTCAAAAAAAAAAAAATAGATGAATGAAAAACCTGATTGAATCATTGCTGAGCTGTTTTGCCTTGGCGAGGTAATATGCAGTTACATCGCTGTTTGCATTCTCCAGATCATTTAATACTTTGTGCAATGTTATCCTTGCCAAGTGTACCAATGTAAGAGCTACCTGCATTGGAAACAAGAAAACAGCAGTTGGTCAATGTAAAAACTAATTACTTACAATGTAAAACAGTGTTACTAAAACATAGTTCAGTTCCTATCCCTGCAGACTGGTTGGCATCATCTATAAAGCACATTAGAAACATTAAATTGATCACAGTACTGTGGTTCTTGATCTTTCTCTATAAAGCACAATTTGAAACATTAAATTTATCACAGTATTGCAGCAGCCTGAAGATGGAATAATCACTGAGGAAGAAATAATGTAAGCACAATGGTGGGAGCAGGAAATCAAATTCAGGAGATCACATGCTGGTTGATGGAGCCCAACATGGCCAGAAGTCATTTTTCTCAGATGAGATTTTCCCGTTTTAGATCTTGTTGCGCACCTTTTGTTTAGATCATCAATTTATTCACAGTTACTTCATAGTTACTATTAATATACTACTACTACTAATACTTTTTTTTTACTTTTTAAATCATCTTTATTTGATCCATCATTTTAACTTTAGCCTACCCCCAACTTGATAAAGGCTCTGTTCTACCTGATCCTTTGATGAGAATGTGAGTGTTGCCAATGGCAGTAACTAAGTGTGTAGTGACAATGAATATATGCATGCTTGTCATGCCAGTGAGCATTTGACAAGGAAACGCTAACAGACAGAGATGGACAAGAGGCATCACAGATCTTGAGATCTCTACCCAATAAAAAATTATGAAGGAACAGAATTATTGGAGATGAGGCTATTGCTGCAGGTGAATGGTACAGAAACCAGTGATGCTGGGCCCCATTCATTACACCTGCCACAAATGAAGATGCCAGAGGGCACTTACAATGTCGATGCCAGCCACCTTATAGGTTGCTTCATGCATTGTAGGTGACATGGTGGACATGTGAGAAAAAGAGACCCTTATCTCACAAACTAAGTGCCCTATAAGCAAAACGTAGTGCTATGAAACTAGAGGCACACCATGTACCATATAAGAGCAGCTCCAACGTGCTGTGAAACCGAACCATGAGAGAGGAGTATGCTTTGATTTCAACACTAGAGCCAACAAACAGCAAAAAGATTGCTCCACTCAACTCCAGTTTTGTTTGAACAGATGGAACAAAGAACCGACGAGCCCAACTCCTGCCGTCTTTCCTGCTGTGGCGTGGAGAGAGAAGGGCAAAGAAACTGCATATTTTTTCCTTTTTTTTGTATTCGGTTGTGGGCCCCAACAACTGACTACAGCACGGGAGCACCCAAACCATAGATAGTACGCGGATCGTGTAGTTCATCTCTGCATTTGAATTGGAATCAGACATTGGACCCTCCCTAACATTGCAATGAAGGCATTTCCTTCTTCCACGGATGAATAAATTAAGGGCTTGTGAATTTACTTAAAGGCTGTTAAGGCCCATCAACTATGAGGCTTATATGTAGTTATCTCCATTTACTCGAGAGTGTATTCATCTTCTCAAATCCCTAAGGTTAGTAACATGGTGCCAAAGCCATGGATTAGGGTTAGGATTAGACTTCTCTAATTCACCCATGACAGCTAGCTATGTGAGGAACTTGCTGCCCTTGATCATCAAGGCACTTTGGATCTTGTTCCATTGCCATCGCATACGGTACCTATTACATCTAAGTGGGTATTCAAAGTTAAGACTAAGTCAGATGGCTCTATAGAGAGATATAAGGCCCGTCTTGTTGCTAGAGGTTTTCAGCAGAATCAAGGTCAAGATTATGATGAGACATTTGCCCCTGTCATGGGCCGCGCGTGACGCGGTGGGGGAGCCTGCCTAGATCCCTGGTGTGCGCATTGTAGGCGGGTTGTAGAGCGCGGGTGCCAGAGGATCATCAAGCAGGGCCGGTGACGTCATCCCAGGCACAACCACAGTAGGACCGGCAGGGGCACTGGTGGCGCTAGAGGTGCTGAGGGAGTTTCCTGCAGGCAAAAACTTGTGTGGCGGTCCAATAGGAACGAGCACGTGGGGCTTGCTTCAAGCCATAAAGTGATTTGTTGAGTCTACAAACATGCTGAGGGAAAGCAGAGTTGGTGAACCCTGTTGGCTGGGAGCAGTACACAGTTTCTGAGAGAGTCCCATGGAGAAAAGCGTTCTTGACATCAAGTTGATGAATCGGCCAATCCCGGGAATGAGCTATGGTGAGGACTGTGCGTACAGTGGCCGGCTTGACAACGGGACTGAAAGTTTCATCGTAGTCGATACCGGGACGTTGAGTGAAGCCGCGAAGGACCCAACGAGCCTTGTAACGGTCCAGAGAGCCATCAGCATGAAATTTATGTTTGAAAATCCATTTTCCGGTGACCACGTTGGCCTTGGTTGGGCGAGGAACGAGGTCCCAAGTTGCATTGTCCATGAGAGCAGTATATTCATCTTCCATGGCGCGACGCCAGTGAGGATCAGCATGGGCGTCGCGGCAGGACCGGGGAATTGGAGACAGAGCCTCAGTTTGCAGAATTCTTGGCTGAATGTATCCAGATTTCCCACGAGTCATCATGCCATGGTTGTTGTCAATAGGTGCAATGGGTACAGCACTAACCGGAGGAGCATTTTTGACAAACCGTGGGGGGGAAGGGATGATGCTGGAGCGGCGAGGAGGAGCAGCGGGCGGTGATGATGGTGGTGGAGGGGCTGCAGCTGGTGGAGGACGTCGAGTGTATACTTGGGTGATCGGTGGCTTCTGGAAAGTTGTTGCCATAGGAGCTGCAGGAGGAGGACGACGCCGAGTGTACACTTGGGTGACCGGCGGCTTCTGAGGAACTGCTGTCATGGGCAGCACATGGGGAGCAGTGGATGGTGGGTCAGCAACCAGTGGCAATACGGAGGGTGCTGTGGATGCCGGGGCTGCAGCCTGAGACGGCACCGGTGCTGAGGGTGCTGCTGTAGGTGCGTGGAAGCCTGGTGGAGGGCGCCGGGTTGCTGGCCCGGCTAGAATGGGGGGCCAAAGCGGAACCGGAGCGCCGTTAGGTAACTCCGGTGCAGCCTGCAGTGGAAACTAAGCAGGGGCACCAGTGGTTGACATGGGTGTATCTGCAGAAGAAGAAGGAGTTGGCAGGAGCTCGTCGTTAGTTAAAAAATGAAGTTCGTGGGGGGCTGTGGTCCGGTGTCGAGAAAAGGGAAAAGTCGTCTCATCAAAGATGACATGACGGGAAATGATGACACGATTAGAAGAAAGATCGAGACACCGGTAGCCTTTATGATCGGAGGAGTACCCGAGGAAGGCACATAGAGTGGAGCGAGGAGCAAGTTTGTGAGGTGTGGTGGCAGTGAGGTTGGGATAGCAGGTGCACCCAAACACTCGAAGATCATGGTAAGAGGGTAGTTTACCATGAAGAGCAAAGAAGGGAGTAGACATGTTGAGAGTTTTGGTGGAGAGTCGGTTAAGGACACAGGTAGCAGTGGAGAGGGCGTCCGCCCAGTAGGAGGGGGGCATGGACGCCTGAAAGAGGAGTAGAGTGTGCGTATAATATTATTGGTGGTGCGGAGAATGCGTTCAGACTTGCCATTTTGCTGCGAGGTGTAGGGACATGACATGCGAAGAGAGACACCGTGAGTGAGGAAGAAGTTGCGAGAGACAGAATTGTCAAATTCGCGACCGTTGTCACATTGAATAGATTTTATGGGGCACCCGAGCTGAGTGCGCACATAAGCAAAGAAGTTGGAAATGGTGGCAAACGTGTCAGACTTAAGACGCAGTGGAAAAGTCCATAGAAAATGAGTGAAATCATCGAGAATTACTAAATAATATTTGAAACCGGATACACTGGGAACAGGTGATGTCCATAGATCACAATGTATTAAATCAAAAGGTTTGGAGGCCCTGGACAGGGAGCTAGAAAATGGAAGGCGCACGTGGCGACCGAGCTGACAGGCATGACATAGGTGATCATCTGCAGGTTGATGGCAGACAATCGACGAAGAATGAGCGAGATGTTGGAGAGTCTCCTTGCCGGGGTGGCCAAGACGTCGGTGCCAGGTGGACGATGAAGGGGTGGCAATCAGAACGCATGGAGCAGTACGTGTCGATGGAAGCTGTAGGGTGTAGAGTGGCCCGGAGCTGTTACATCGAAGGAGGACGTTCCTGGTACTAAGGTCCTTCACAGAGATGCCAGAAGAGTCAAACTCAATAGAAACATGATTGTCAGTAGTGAATTGGCGAACTGATAAAAGGTTTTTAATAATGCCAGGAGCAAGAAGAACATTATTAAGATGAAAGGGACTGAGAATGACCAAGTATCCGGTGCCAACAACAGGAAGTGTGGCACCGTTACCGACCACGATGGAGGAGGGAAAGGAGGAGAATGTGGGGGTAACAATACCGGGGTTGGAGGCGATGTGGGTGGAGGCGCCGAAGTCGAATACCCAGTCGTTGCTGCTTGGCGGGGTGAGTGAAACGGTACTGAAAGCCTGGGCAAGAGACTGAGGGTCCCAGGGGGCCCAAGTCGAAGGTTGCGTCGGAGCAGGGAGCAGAGCCGAGGAGTAGGAGCCCGGGGCGAGGTAGCCTGGGGAAGGCGTGGCAGCCATCATGGCGTGCTGCTGCTGATGATGAGGAACGCCGGCACGAGCTGGGGAAGGACGAGGGCCGCCAGCCGTGGGTCCAGGCCACATGTGAATGGACCTAGACCACGGGTTGTAGAGGGACGGCCACTGCTGGCCGCCTAGGGTGCCCTGATTGCGTCCGCCGCGGCGACGCCGGCCACGGCCAGCGCCCGAGCCACTGCCAGAGTGACTTCCACCAAAGGATGGCGTGGTGGGCAGCTTTGGAGGGGCAGGGCTGGGTGCTGGTGCAGCAGGGGGCGACTTGCTGGACGAAGAGGCGAGGAAGGCAGTAGGAGTCCCCGAGGACTGACCCATGTTGAGGTCAGCGAGACGAAGATCAGCACGAACATCACCAAACGAAGGGAACGGCTTTTGTCGCGTGATGAGCTGCACCATGAATTGGAACCGTTCATTGAGACCCCGCAGTACGTTAAGTACCAGGGTGCGATCGCTGACTGGTTCACCAAGGTCAGCGAGGGAATCAGCCATGCCCTTCATCTTGCGGCAGAAAGATCGCCCTGGTTGAGATTGCGAAA
>Ga0182004_10005326_pt1 | contig 10477 bp, 7 predicted proteins | sample Sormic07211540_1_FD_120479 | JGI IMG/M metagenome (GOLD analysis project Ga0182004, IMG submission 120479) | Endophyte microbial communities from Sorghum bicolor roots, Mead, Nebraska, USA - 072115-40_1 MetaG | ecosystem: Host-associated > Plants > Roots > Unclassified | place: USA: Nebraska...
AAGTCTTACGTGCGGTCAGTAAGGCGACAAAGATGTGGTGTGATAGATTCAACGTTACAATTTTCATATATCGAGGGCATGCCAACACGCACATCAAGATACCTGCAATGTGACCAACAAAATACATACTTAATAACAATAGTCAAAAATATAGTTAGAATACACATTACACAAATTGACGAGCATACCTAAGGTAAATGGATGGATCATTGCGCGCCTCAATTCGATTGTTTGCCTCAACGATCTTCTTGATTCCTTTGTCGATAAAGTAGTTAAATGAGTCAATGTGCTCCTTCACAAGCCCTCTAACCTGGTGGTTCCATCAGAGAGAGAGAAAAAATAAATCAAACACAAGCTTCAAACTGAATAGTCGTTGGCACATAAAAAAACATGTGTATGAGTTGATATTTGAGTCACGAATTAGACATAGATACAAGATAACCCAAGTATGGAACAGAGCAAGGAGCTAATTTAATCTGCGGCAAACAGAGCGAGGAGCTCAGAAGTGCATATGACTGTAACAATAATCGGATTAACACACACCTACTGCTTGATCGCCCCAATGCAGGGAGCACTAAAAACTGAGTATGACAAAATTGTTGGACAATAAATCAACAGGCAGCACTGCTGAATGAGAACGTCATGCTGACCTTGAGGAAGGCCGGGAGGAGCGCGAACTTGTCAACAGGCTTCCTGACCGGCGCTGCCAACGAATGGTAGGTTGGTAATGGCATTGTATCGACCACCTTGCCGCTGCACGAAGAAAAAAAAGGAAGGAGAGGTGAGGGTTTGGAAATGTCGAGGCGGTTTGTGGTGGAGGCGAGCTACCCTTCGTTGTCGCCTTTGGCGAGCACGGCCATGGAAGAGGAGCTTGAAAGCAGAGTGCGGAAAGTTATTAGGACCGGACTGGAGATCGAACCGGCGAGGTTGTCGGTTCACTAGCCCAACCGTTTCAAACCGGTTGAACCACTGGTTCAATTGTTTTGGGCCAAACAAATCGAACCGGTATATATATTAATAATTGTCAGATGATAAACAATATAAATTTCAATGCACAACTATAAGGTTCATACATATGTATATATAGAATGACGTTCATAATTTAAACCATCAAGTGCCTGATAACAATAACATAATTTTCATCTTCAGACATAGTTCATACTTTAGACATCATAGAAATATAGAAAATATAGAATCACGGCTCACAGTTACAGAGTTACAGGAACACAACCTCGCAAACAATAAGCTTACTGAATATATCATTATCAGTGCATTCTGCATCGACACTAACAGGGAGCTGAATATATCATACTATTAATGAAAATCAAAGTAATGCAATTACCTGTGAATTGAGACTAGCTCACCATTAGCGGCCATGTCTCATGCCTGGTTCTGAACACTGGATGCAGAAGCTTGAAGAAGAATCAGAGCAGCTGCACGCAGCAGTATGGATCTCGATCCGCCGGCCGCTCCTTAGCTTTGCCCGCCGCTTCAGGAATCGCCCGCTGCCGCTATTTGCCAGCCGCTCGCCGCGGCCACTCGTCTCCCGCTGCTTACCGCCGCCCACCAACACAGCCGCTGCTTGCCCGCTGCTCGCTCGCGGTAGCCTGTTGCGCGCACGCTACCCACGGGAGGGGAACCGCACGCCGCCACGCAGGGGAGGGGAGCCGCACGCCGCTGCCTAGGGGAGGGGACAGGGGAGCCGCCGCCGCCGCCCAGTTGCCGGAGTGCGAATGCGAATAGAAGACGAAGGAAAGGCCCAGTTGCCGCTGCTTGGGGCCGTGGAGGAGGTGCGCCGCCTCTGCTTGGGCCGGGGGAGGAGGTGAGCCGCCGCTGCTTTGGCCAGAGGAGGAGTGTCAGGAGTCACCCAGGCAATGGGCTGGCATCAGGCCATGGGCCGAGTGGCCTACTGGGCCATGTCAATTGAGGAACAACACTACAAATGGGACACTACACCTGAGGCGAGGCCATCGAACAATTATCAAGCAAACCAACAGGTTATTCTCTCCTCTAGGATTCCTCTTCTCCTTTTATTGTTCATCTTCTTCCTCTAGAACCCTAGCTTCCACTGTTGATCCTCTACTTCTCTACCTCTTTCTACCAATTCAGATATCAGGTTGCTAACAATTGGTACCAGAGTCGTCGATTCTCGGTTCCTATCACCATGAATCCCCCTACCGAGATCTCTCCTTCTACCCAACTCATTCTCGACGAAATCCGCAAGCTCTTCGACAAGTTCGACGTGAGGTGGGCTAAGCAGGACGTCGTGTGGGAGGCCTCTCGGGGCGTCCCCATTCTGACCCACTCTGCTTCCGTCGAAGCGGATGTAGTCGCTGACAATTGGGGCGGCCTCTTCGACGGAGGCGACGACTCTGATGAGCGGCACTGCGAGGTGTCCATTGTCCCCGACAATTGGGGTGGGTTGTTCGAGCAGCTGGCCCACACCCTGGAGGAGCGCGACCTCGAGTCCACCGACTCTGACGCCATTCCCTTCACGCCTGCGCCCAACTCCACCATCAACCCACCGCAGTAGCTCGACTTCTTCACCAAGGGGCTCACACCGAGCGACACCCATCTCAGCATCGGCTTCTCTGTCCCCAAGCTCGACTATGAGGCCGACCTGCCCGTGCCGAACTACGTGCTTGTCGACACCCTCCTCCTCTCGGACAGCGAAGACGAGATCCCCTCCATCGACCTCTCCACGCCGCTACACCCCACCAACGGGAACGAGTCTGGCCGGGTGATGCCCCACGGCACGGGCGTCGAGCTCGACCTTTGCGACCCGTCGACACGCTGCCCCTCGCCACGCACCCCAGCCGTGAGTTACTTCCCGGAACAGTTGATGGAGAAGCTGCTGTACCTAGCGGATTCGCTGATGGATAAGCTGCCAGACCGCGTCACCACACTCGACCTCCTCGCAGGGCGCCTTCCACGGTCCATCAACCAGATCCGCCATGAGAATGGCCTCACCTCCTCCTTCCCCGACCGCATCCACAACCCCTGCGCCGAGGCCGACGGCGCCAATGACCTCATGTTGGTCGACCCTGGTCACCATGGCCTTGCTGCTGCCATTGATGTGCTGAGTTCAGAACAGAAGCTGCACATGCCAATTCTCCTGAAGCACGCTCGACTGGTGTTTGAAGAAATGCCAAGCAAGTACATCGCCATCGTTCACTGTGTGAGTACTCTGCTATACATCGGCACTATCAACATTTGTGAGGAACATAAGATATTGGTGGAAATGGTTGGTCCCAATCTAGTGGCGCTAGAACTACTACTTGTAGTCAACCAACATCAACCATGGCCACCACCTGACGAACTGAGATTGATGAGCTGTGATGCTGAGTTACGGCCTACACAATGGTCGATGTTCATTATGGCTGAGTGGTTCTTTGTCAGGAGTTACTGTGGTCGACTTTGGAAGCCCCCATGGCCTATACAAATTTGCCAACAAATCAGGTTCATGCTCACTGACCTTGTAGTGTCCTGGAAAAATATGATGATATCAATGCTTGGTGCTATGGTGATGTGTGTTGCTGTTGACCTTCGACCAATACCATGGCCATCCTTCAGCATATTTCATGAATTTACTGTACAATGGTGTTGTGTGTTTGACCGTGGCAAGTGCCTTCGACTTGGTGGTTTGCATCTCTTGCTATCAGTGAGTATGGTTGGTTGTGCACTGATTCATGAGCTAGTACAGCAGAAGTGTGGTGGCAATTGTCGATGTTTCATGCTTGAAGTGGTAGGACAGCAATTTCGAGTTGCAAGAGGACAGATGAGGGATCACTGGCAGGCTAAATAAGATTTGTTGCCACAATTTTCGTCTTCTAGTCCTAGTTGTACAGGATTGTTGAAAAGCTTGTTGTGCTATTTTAAGTTGCTCAACTTAGATCTTGGAGGGGCATGGAATCAATCAGTATCTCCCAGGTTTGTCACTGGAATGCAATCACTAATGCTACTTGACAGTGGAAATTTTGAGATAGAAGTACAAATGCATGTACTGCTGCAAGTCTCTTGGCCATCACTTATTTCGGCATGTTGTTCCACTATTTTCTGGTTTCATCAGTTACACTATTTACAGCAAAACACTAGTGTCGGATTATGAGCCGGTATTCTTGATCCTCTTGGGTTGTTTGTGGCTAGCTTGTTGTGTCAGTCAACCTCTATCCTACAATCAAGCGCACAAGCAGGGAATGCGGTCTCCAGTCATGCCAAGTTTCCAGGGGATTCCAGTGGTTCCATACTTCTCTATCGGCTTGGGTGCAGCTATACCTTTGATGTGTTTAGCATTTGAAGGTTCCTTGGTCACCGTGCATTTGGGGATGCATGTCAGCTCTCATGCTGACAAGTTCAGTATTGTTGGGAGCATTACTTATTCAACAGTCAGTGTCTTTGGTCTTTTGCTGGGAATTGATGCTGCAGTACAATGCTGATTGCTTGAGCTCGACATATTCCGAACCAGAGTTTCTACAGTTTTTTTTGGGATCCCAGCGGCTCCATACTTCTCCATCGGCTTGGGGGCAAGCCGAATTTTAAGGACGGGATAATGTCAGGAGTCACCCAGGCAATAGGCTGGCATCAGGCCATGGGCCGAGTGGCCTGCTAGGCCATGTCAATTGAGGAACAACACTACAAATGGGACACTACACCTGAGGCGAGGCTATCGAACAATTATCAAGCAAACCAACAGGTTATTCTCTCCTCTAGAATTCCTCTTCTCCATTTATTGTTCATCTTCTTCCTCTAGAACCCTAGCTTCCACTGTCTGCTTCTCTACCTCTTTCTACCAATTCAGATACCAGGTTGCTAACAAGGAGGTGCGCCGCCGCTGCTTGGGGCCGGGGAGGAGGTGCGCCGCCGCTGCTTGGGGCCAGGGAGGAGGCGCGCCGCCACTTCTTCACAGGGCCGGGGAGGGTGTGGCGCGGTGGCTTGGCAGCCAGGAAATGAGGCGTGCGGCAGCTACGGTTCCTAGGCCTGGTTTAGTTCGCAAAATTTTTTGGATTTCGACACGGTAGCATTTTTGTTTTTTTTTTGACAAACATTATTCAATCATAGAGTAACTAGGCTTCAAAAATTTGTCTCGCGATTTACAGATAAAGTGCGGAAATAGTTTTTGTTTTCATGTATATTTAGGCCTTTTTAGTTCCCAAAAAATATCCAAAAATTTTTAAGATTTCCCGTCACATCAAAACTTGCAGCACATTCATGAAATATTAAATATAGATGAAAATAAAAAACTAATTGCACAGTTTGACTGTAAATCGTGATGAATCTTTTGAGCCTAGTTAGTCCAAGATTGGATAATATTTGTCAAATAAAAACGAAAATACTACAGTACACGAAGACAAAAAAATTGGGAACTAAACAAGGCCTTAATGCACCATACTTTTTTAGGAACTAGGTTTGCATCTGCTGTTGGAGAAAGAAACTTTTAGGTATGGAACTCTCTTGCACAGCTAGAGATGGCAATGGGTAATTACCCGCTGGGTATATGCCACCCCATACCCTTACCCACGAGAAAATATTTTACCCGTTAATTTACCCATGCAAGGGTAAGAGTTTTTTGCCATACCCTGGCCTTACCCATGCGGGTAACGGGTAACCCATGGGTTATTCTTACCCATGATTCCAAGAATACTTACAAAAAATAAATACATATTTAAATATTTCAGGCTCCTAATTTCAGCCAAAGCATCACAATTTATTAATAAAATCATCAAATATACAAGCTCCATGAACATTTGATCAAGTAATTACTAGATATCAAGTGGCAAAATTCACAAGTTCCCGTATTGTGCGGCCGCTGCAAGGAGATAGGGGAAAGGGGAGGGAGCAGATGGGTGAGGGTCTAGGGTTTGACAGCATTATATATGATTTTTATTGGGCTTAGGCTGTGTATGATCACTTTGGCTCATGATTCTAACTTATTGAATTGGGTTAAAATTACCCATGGGTTAATGAGTATGGGCAATGCAGTCTCATACCCTTACCCGCTTTACCCGCTGGGTAAAGATTTTTTTCCTATTATCTTACCTATGGGTAAAAAAATAGCCATACCCTTACCCTAATGAGGTAATTACCCATCGGGTTTCGGGTTTGGGTAAAGATTGCCATCTTTATGCACAGCGCGACCTATCACGGTTGATTAAAGACTCCTCCAGATTGCTCGCACCTCCAAATTCGTAGCATCGGTGGCTTTTTGTCCGCGAACATGTGGCCTTCTGTGTTTTGCATAAAACCCCTTCACATTTTAGAAAACCAACCCGCAATCCATCCAGCTAGAGCGAACACCGAATAGTAAACGCATTCATATATTTTATGTATAGATCCTTTATGTAAAAATTAATTCAACGTCAAGAAGAAAAATTTAAGACCACTGTAATTTTTACAGAAACTACCCCGCATCATTTTGTCGAGGACCCCCCACTCCCATCCCCAGTCCTAGGTATCTGGTCTCGCCCTCATTCTCTTTTCTCCGTTCTCTCTCCCTTCTCGACACCGCCGCCGCCACTGCTACCCGATCTCGACACCACCGCCGCCACTGCTACCCGATCTCGTCACTCGCGGCCTGATGACACGAGGTATGCACGATTGCAAGATCCCGATGTTCCTGCCTTCCAGCTGCAGCGCAAGTTTGGGATGTGTTGTCTGCTGCCATCCTATGGCCAACCCTACTCCCAGATTTGCCCCATCCGCTTGGAGGCCAAAGTCGGGGAGCTCTCTCAGATCCAGGCTACGACCGAGTGAGGGCGTGACCACAACTGATGGACTTTGGCAATGTGTCGACCAGCGACCTCTACGGTGGCAGCACATGAGGGAGGCATAACACGGCAAGCAGGCGAGGGCCATGAGACAAGGCAACCCGGAAGTAGAGGCGGTGAGTGCTCCTTCTCCTAGACATATCAAGGTGCTTGGGATCTCTTCTGCATGTTGCTGCATCTACACCACAGCCTACATGTCTCCCTTATAGTGTCTGTACTATTATTTAGTCTAATGCAAGACAAGGCCATTCGAGAGCATGCAGGGAAGGTGCTTGAGGAAAGGCCACTGCTGGTTGCGTCAGTGGGTAGTTAGGCTAAAGCGCAGGTCCTTCGTTTCCATCAAACTGTTGGCATCCAAAGGTCTGAATTCTTGTAGTACTTCAAAACTCCCTCCATTAAATTAATGGGTTGTAGTATAACTCTGCCCTGGGTTATTTGGAAACCCGGTAATTGTATTTGATATCATGAAACTTAAGGTTTTAGGTAATGACATATGTGTGTGCCTTAAACTAACTAGCTTAGTAACTAATACACATGGCATATAGTTATTAACATAACTGCAATAAGCTGCAGCCGTAGCCAAATAGTCACAGCTGAGCAGGCTAAAACAATAGTTATCCTTGTACGTTTGCTTCTGACATTTTTCTCCCTGGTAATCTTGCAAATTTTAGAGTGAGTTGTTGATATGAGTTGTCAGTTAGTAATTTTTTTGCATTGATTGCAAAATATTGACTTCAATGAAAGTAGTTACTAGAAGTGCAAATAGAAAATAATATAATTCATTTGAGCATTTGGGAATAAAGCAAATGCTACCAAAATAGATCAGGGTTACCATACAACAAAGCAATAGACACAAAGTAGTTACCGAAAATGATATTTCAAGCACTGGTTAATTCATTTGGGAATATAATGCTACCTAATAGAGCAAAATATTGACTTAAGCAATGCATCTGACCTATTTGTACCTGGGATCTTTAGGAGATAATGATAATATCTAATGACACTTGGTTCTATGTTTGAATAAATTTACTCTGGTGTTGCATTGTGTTCATTCAATAGATATGGTTAGTTGCATTTTGCTTGGCTATAATTTTCTTTCGAAAGTAGGCCAAGTTTATGTGGACCTCACTGTAGCTTCTTTATAATGATTGTTTCAAGGTGGTTATTGCTTTGTTGTGTCTTTGGTTTGTATAATGTCCAGGATTTGACATGTCAGTAAGCCACACAACCCTGTTAACATAGTGCTATATATGCATATGTAATAAAAATAATTAAACTAAACATGAGCTACTAAATTTGTGTCTCCCATCCTGACATTCATGTAAAAAAGATCAATACTATTATTTCCTTTGACAATATTTGTAGATGTCACACTCGCTACAACATTTAATTATTTTGCCCACATTTTAATCTCTTTTGTGAACATCTTTGAATCGCTGGTAGAATCACCTTATGAGTCGTGAATTCAGATTGTTATGTTCTAATTATTTATTTACAATTATGCTTGTGGCCTTTAATGACATGTTTTCTTGCAAAATAGGCAAACAATGAAACATTTGCCTAATCTATTGATATTTTTGATGGACTAACTATTAAGTTAATAAATTTTGGTTATTGGAGAGTGACGGTTGTCATGCGTGGGCAATATTTATGCTCTACAGATCAAATTACTTATCTATTTACATTCACATTGATCCTTATCCCACTATACCAAGCAGCTGAATTCTCTTTTCATGTTCTGGTTTATCTGTTCCTTTGTAGATGTGATTGTTTCTCTATTTTTATTTTTTATTAGAAGCAATTGTATGGACCTATGATAAGTACCTTAACCAACACTCTTTGCAATTATTTAGATATGCACTTCTTACTAATTATTTGCGATCACTCCTTTTCTTCATTTCTATATTACTATGAGATCACTAAGTATGGTGCTTGCAATTTTGCTGTTGATGTACGTGGTATTTTAGGATGTGCAGGCCTACTTTATGAAAGTCATTCAACGTGGTCTATGAAATGCTGCAAGGTGGATCTGCTTTGTAGCAGTTGGAAGTGCAACCAATCGTAGCATCAACTTAAGCTAACTTGATTTTGTATTACGGAAGTGCAATGTGTACTTGTAGTCAGCTATTTTATGTGTGTTCGCTCAACTGTTGTCGACATATGACATTGAACATTGAGAGAACTTGACATTATGATGATCACCTTACTGTCTTTAGAAAACCCCATGTATGTGAAATGAGTAATTTATTGTTGTCTTGCCTCTTATCGTCGTGAAGATAGTGTAATTATCTCTGTGTTGTCTTGCCTCTTATCGTTGTGAAGATACCGTAATGATCTCTGTATATTCTTTTTTGAACATAATCTCTGTATATTCTGATCGACATTAATTCTTAAAGTACCAATTAAGGTGTTTGATACTTATGAAATCCGATCTTAAACCATAATGAATAGCTATCTAATAATGTATAGATGGAGGCTGAATATAACCATAAGGGATACAAACTATGTTTTTTTATCAGTTGCTTTGTAATTTGTGCTATAAATCTATTAGTGTTGTATGCTTGATCTTAGTAATGAAATTGCTTAATGAAGCCGTCTGAGATATAGATTGTCTTGCCTTCTCTGAATCATTGCAAGGGCGCCCGAAGGGTGCCTGATGTTCTAGTATCTTACAATGGATCACTAGTTTAAGGTCACATTGTTGGACATAGTTTCAGTCGGCAAACAAGAGGCCTCTTTGGTAGCACAGTTTCCCAGCCTTTTCCATGGGCCAACCAGCCTCGCGCGGGCCAAAATTGTGCGCCCTTTGACAGGCCACGAAGTAGAGGATGGCAGCTCATTTCCCTCTGTTTTCCTCGAGGAACAAATCAACGACTCAGGCTTTGTTTAGTTCCCAAAATTTTTGGTTCGGAATATTGTAGCACTTTCATTTTTATTTAGCAGTAATCATGGACTAACTATGCTTAAAAGATTCATCTCATGATTTACAGCCAAATTATACAGTTAATTTTTATTTTGGTCTATATTTAATACACGCCCAAAGATTTAATATATGATGGAAAATCTTGAAAAGTTTTTGGTTTTTAAGGTGAACTAAACACAGCCGGGCGAGTTTCCCCTTGAGCTCGTAAGCCGCGCGGCTTCTTCTTCTTCCGCTCGTGACGCTGCTCAGTCACGAGGCCGTTGCCGCTCGCCTAGGTGCTCTAGGCGCCGCCACCGGGCTCCATCCAAATTGAGACGGGGAAGGAGCACCACGTTCCCAGAGCAGCGGCCGCCCCTGCACCACCAGCGGGGCGCTAGCAGGGAGAGCCGAGGGTCCCAGAGGTCTCGCATCTAAGGAGGAGCTTGAGGACGCCACATGCATCTTTACCGGTCTGTCCACCTTCATTCACATCTCCTTTCCCACAGAAGTTTCTCAATTTGTTGGAAGGGTGTGGTACTGTGCAATATGTAGATCTAAGCTTACCTGACAACAACGAATAGAGAGGCTCCTTATTTTCTTGATGACCGAAGCCCCTTCACTTCCAAACAAAAATTCTCCGACTGTACGGCCAGGTGCCTATGCACCTAACGTTGCCAAGTGTCTGTTGCTGCCACAACAAGCCTCGGTTAATGGATATTAATGTGGCGGGCAGCTTAAGACGCCCACCTCCGTTAAATCAAGCCACCCGCCTAGGAGGCCGGTCGGCCTTGACCGGCCAAGGTATAACCGA
>Ga0182004_10005327_pt1 | contig 10476 bp, 12 predicted proteins | sample Sormic07211540_1_FD_120479 | JGI IMG/M metagenome (GOLD analysis project Ga0182004, IMG submission 120479) | Endophyte microbial communities from Sorghum bicolor roots, Mead, Nebraska, USA - 072115-40_1 MetaG | ecosystem: Host-associated > Plants > Roots > Unclassified | place: USA: Nebraska...
CGTTGCCGCGGGTATGAAGGAGGAATATAAATATATAACTCTTTTATTAGCATAATCATGGAAATTGTATCCATAGTGGATGATGTGTCTCGCTGATGTGGATGTCATAATTCTTGTGCTAGTAACTTAAATGCAAATGATAGTAGATTGCTGAGGTGGACACCTTGCATGTCAGGAGAAATAGATAGTGGCAAATGATAGTGGACTGCTGAGGTGGACGCTTTGCATTTTAAGAGAAATAGATAGTGGTGTTGATAGTGGACTGCTAAGGTGGACACATTGCATGTCAAGAGAAATAGATAATGGGGTTTGCTTTATAAGAGTTATAGATAGATAACCTTGTACGTTGCTACTTTTCAAACTGATTTCAAGGCCCTGTGTTTTAAATTCAATTAAATTCAACAGTAGAAGTGCTGCAAATCTTTCTAGGAATTAGCAAGAGGATCTGAGTGCAATCATATATATAATTGAACTTTGCTACGTCTAAAATTGATCCTCCACAGACCTAAACATAAAATATATAGAAACACAATTTTCAACTCAGTTTCCTTCTTCTATCTTGGGAAGTTTGTGCTATCAAATACTTGTTTTATCACATATACCAATATAAACAAACGCAATAAATCACTGGCATGGAAAAAACATGAAGATCAACTTTTGAGTTCAAGTGAAATTGTGTAAACAAACCTTTAGGTCTTTATTGCACAGCTTTCGGATGGCCTTTAAAGCCATCTCTTTAGTTCTGAAATTAATAAAAGCATACGCCTTGTTATCCCCCTTTCCTCGCATTCGCACCTGCAGAAAAAAGGGACTCTGAATTGCAAAAGAAAATAAATGCAAAAGCTAAATCCGAGAAAGTAGGCAGTACTCACTTCCACAACTTCTCCAACAGATTCAAACAGTCGTTTGAGATCTTCAGAAGATACATCAGAGGAGAGCCCCCCAACATAAACTTCAGCTCCATGAGGAGGAAGAGCAAGAAGCTCCGCATGCTTCTCTTTTTCATTCTCATCCTTCGGATCATCAACCACCATTTTACTGTCATGATTAGGATCAACTTCACGCACACCTTCAATTTCTTCCTCCTCTTCCTCCTCCTCCTCCTCCTCCTCCTCCTCCTCATCCTCATCCTCCTCATCTTCCTCCCCCTCCTCCTCGTTATCATCTTCATCCTCTACCTCTTCATACTCAACCTCCTCCTCAATTTCTTCATACTCAACTTCTTCCTCCTCATCTACCTCATCAGGATCATCAAACTCCAATTGGTCTTGTTTGATCAATTCAACTGATTTGGTCGAAGTAGCATTTCCTGTTCTCCTTGGCATCTTCCAAAGCTCAAAGTTCCAAGGAAACTTTGGAAAGAGCACAGGAAGCAATAATATTGGGGGAGCAAAGTGATAATGTATGGATAGAAAGAAAAATAACAGAAACAGCTAGAACAAAAGGTATGTAATAATCTCAAACTGGATTCAGCCATGGGTATCCACATGGAAAATGGAACCTCAAAGCAAGTGACTGTTAAGGGACAAATGCAGAGATAGAAGAATGCTCAGATGGACAGCATGGAAGGTTTTCAAGAATATGATAGCACCGTCAACAAGAGTATGCAAAAGAGGACAATCAAAGAAGATGCTATCTGAAGTACAATTGAGTGGGCTGGTGCAATTGCAAGGTATCAACATTCCATTAATTGAATGGAAGGGAAGGAAAAGGAACAGGGAAAAAATAAAAATTAGAGAACAATGTACATAATGTGTGAATCTTAAAATAAAACCTGAACCCAAGCTAAGTAGTTGAAAACAGTAATGATTAAACATGAAAAAAAGGTCACTCCATGGAGACATATAATACAACAGAAAAAAAAACTTCATACTGCTGCAAGTTTGCTCCTCAGATAGAGCTGAAAGTTTAATTATGTGATTGTATCTAAACTATCTTGTCAATATATGTTAAAATCAATCATATCCTTGCATAGAATACAGGAATGATAAAAATTATGGCATCTGCCAGCAGATTACAATGGCACAGGCATCATACAGGTTATCAAGCTGGACCAAATCTAATTTTGATGAAAAAAAAACAGGATAGATTTTTCTTGCAGTGACACAACCAGAAAAATAATATTGGGCAATGAAAGATGGATCTGGTTTGGTATCCTTACTTTTTTAACTACATAGTGTAAGGCCACCTCTATTTATGTACAGTAGGGACCTCATGACTACGTGTATTTATTGTGGTCCCCTTGGCAGCTTGGACCCTTTGTAGACACACAAACAAAAACAATTCAGGCAACTGGTTTTGGCAGGACAAGTTCTTCAGTCGATGGGGGGAAAGCGTATCAATCGACTTTACGGTTTTGCAATTGAGTAACTGAAAAAACCCACTGCCAGCCCTAACTGCTCCTGCTCCGACACAGCATGATCACACAAGAATAGGGACAGGAAGGAATCGGACTTGAGGATTTGGGGATTTGATGGTGCAACCAAGGATTTGAATCTAGGGTTCTTTCTTTGTGACCAAACCTAGGGGAAAGGAAGAGTGATGGAAGCTTTGACCAGGGACTTGATGGCAACCCGAATATTAATTTTAGTGTAGGGTAGTCCTACCCAATTCTACCATATGCAACTCTAGTATATTCCATAATCACAATTGATTATATATACAAGTAGAATATTTGGCAATTTGGAATAACCAAAATTCAAGATTCGATATTAAAGCATTTGATATTTATATTGATCAAAAGCACGATATGCTTCCGCTATTGATTCTTCATACATCCACCCTCAGACAGCAGTAGAATAAAATGAAATTGTAAGGATCTCAATTAGAGTAGTAAATGACGTATGTGATTATGGCAGTATGGCACAGTAGTATCATAAAATGGCATTGTAAGGATTCTCAATTAAAGTAGTAAATAAAGTAGGAGTATGTGATTATGGCAGTATGGCACAGTAGCTGAGCATGTGTAGCAGTCTAGGCTGTCTAACAGTAGCAGATGTTTAAAAGGACTTTTAGAATTGAGGGAGAACTAGATGGGTTTAATTGGAACTCACCAGCTACGGTTTGTGCGTGGCTGCAGTCCAGCAGACTGAAGAAGAATTGTGCGTGCTGCAGTCCGAGTCCTTCGGATTGCAGAAGTGCAGCGAGCGTATCAGGTCCGAGGTTGCCCGTGCGGCTCGAGGCACCGCGGCCGGAGACGCGAATCCACCGGCGGCGGCGGGTCCGGGGGCCTGGCCGAAACCCTAGCAGGGTGCGGCGGCGGGCGGCCGGACGGCGATTGGGGTGTGTGGGGGTGGTGGTGGAGCACGGGACACCGAGCGCACGCAGGGGCGGATCCGTCGGCGCCGAGACGCGACGCGATGCACAGCTACTGCGAGCGAGGAATCGAGGATGGCAGCGGCCGAGCGGAGACCGCGCGAGCGAACGCGAGTCAGAGGGAGCGCAGAGATCGAGAGACTATTGGGGTCTTGGGGACTAGTTGGGGCCAGCTTCTTGTGGGCCTTAAGAGAAAAAAATGGGCCAAATTGAGGATAGTCCAGGCCCATTCTCAACTAGTCCAAGCCTCTTTCCGGCCCACGTATTCCTCCGATTCGCTATCCCGGCCCAGTCACGCTCACCGAGCGCCGCCGCCACTCGCTGTGCCCTCATCTCTCTCGCCGCCCGCCGCCTCGCTGCCCCACCGGCCACCAGCCACCAGCCACCGCAGGTCCGCAGCGCGTCATATTCGCTCCGGGGCCCCCAAGAAAGTTGCCGGGGAGAGGAGGGAGCTCCAACTCCAAGGAAGATGGGGTGGAAGGCGGCGGAGAAGCTCATCAGGCACTGGAAGATCCTCCGCGGCGACAACGTAAGCTGGGTCGTTCTCCACAGTATCCCCCTTCTCAGCGCTACTCTCTTCTCGTTGCGAGATCTCCACGTTCTCCGTTTACTTTTTTGGCTGCCAGGTGATGATCATCAGAGGCAAGGACAAGGGGGAGTCCGGGCTCATCAAGCGGGTCATTCGCTCGCAGAATCGCGTCATCGTCGAGGGCAAGAACTTGGTAATGTGCTGTTACATGTTCGTTCCCAGTTGTTTAGCCCGAGTGTGGAATCGATGTAGAAGATAGCAGTTTTTGGTTACATACATAGGATTGGTGCCAGTTGCATAATTGGCAGTTTATTAGTTTGTTGCACACTGGCTGTATGGATTTAATTAAACCTACCCATCTGTAACAGTGTGGTCTAGATACTCGTTGAAATTTTTCAGACCATTGCAATCGAAAGGTGGTGCATCATAAATTGATGTGAACCTTTTGGAGTTCATACTTGTGTTGCAGCTGCGATAATGGTTTTAATAATGTCTTGTAAGCGATTAGATGATGCCAAGCCTTTATCCCCATTGCACTGCTTTGAGGCTGATCACATGAGTTTGTCTTGTGAATGCTGAGTGATACTTCCCCTATAAGTACCATGCTTCCATTATGGCACGGATAGCAAATTAGGAAGGGAGAACATAATAGTAGCAAAAAAATAGCATTCTGTACCTATAGATGGATGTTGACCTTCATGCTTTACAAATTGGTTAGAGCTCAAAGAATAGCTGTGGCACTCGAGGGGAACAGGCCAACCAATATCAATTGTTCGTATAGTTTGTTTGATAGTAACAAGTGTAATTTCTTGCTGTATAAGTATAACTGACCATTGTCGCGCTGTACATACTGCAATGTCCCTTTTCGTGCTTTATTGATTCTCTTTGTGTCACACCGCATCACATGCTTACCATATAAGCAGTTAAATATTGACATAACACCATCTAAGTTTCTAGCTGAATTAACACATGCAGTAAGCCTCAAGCATGCTCAATCAGCTTATAATGTCATAGTCAATTGATTTGTGATGTGGAATCAGCTGTGATGAATACCCAAAGAAGAATGGAGAAACTGTACTTTTCTAATATTTCTAAGATCATTATGTATTTATTTTTATTAAACATATGTTACAATTTTGCTTGTTTATTCTGGGTACTGTTAACTGCAGCCAGCAACTGTCATTTTCATTGTCTGTGCCTTGTCATGTCCTCATGCTCATCAGGAATTCCATAAATATCTGAACTATTATCATTGCAGGTTAAGAAACACATTAAGCAAGGGGAAGGGCACACAGGTGGTATTTTCTCGATTGAAGCTCCACTTCATGTCTCAAATGTCCAAGTGGTTGACCCTGTCACTGGGTATGAATATAATACTTGACAATGTTTTAGTACCTACAAGTTGCTTTTATTTATTTCCTCCTTTATTAAATCATTTCTCACTATTCACTGCAGGAAACCATGTAAGGTTGGATATAAGTATTTGGAAGATGGGACCAAAGTCAGGTATGCTAGAGGAATGAATGCATCGGGTGCTGTGATACCCCGGCCAGAAATTCTGAAGGAGAGAAAAAAACCGAGACCCACGTCACGTATGTCTCACCAAAAAAACTTATTTTACACTCATATGGTGATCCACATCTCATCTTATATGCCTATTATATGGTGTTTAATTCTCTAAAAGTGTCAAGTAGTTCAAACTCTTTATGCGTCTGTACTTCATAATGATATCAACTGATCCTATGAAGTATTTTCTCCTGTTTTTTCACTCTATCCGGTCCCTCAAAAAGTCTGAATTTTCCTCACAGCGACACTTTGTTTTATTACATATATTAGATAACTGAACCTTCGGTTGACATGCCGCCTGTGGGTATGATGTCTTTGAGGTGCTATACATGTTGGGTGTCTTATCTTTGCCCGAAGGAGATCTGTAAATGAATAAAGCATGGAGCAAAAACACTGATACCTTTTTGTGTTTTGAGCATTTGTAATGTCATATTAAATCCAAAGTTGATAGAGGTTACATGAGCGTATGAATGTGTAGGAGAAATCATAGCAATGAGGTGCATTAAGCATTTCACCCTGTACTTTTTTGTATTTCTCTAGGGTTTCAGATACATTCTTTGCCTATAGACTATTTCTAACATGCCCATTTTGTGATGAGAAGTTGCTCTGACTGTTTCCTTCCTCACGCAGCTGGCCCAAAGGATACACCAATTGAGCTTGTGCTGGAGAAGACCTACGATGAAAAAGCTGGGATTGGTATGCCTGATCTATAACTCTGCATTGGTTATGTGGAGAGTTCAGTGTATGTGACCAGGCCCTGAGGCCCATGTGTTAGGCAGTGAATGATTGTTGCAGTTACACCGTGCTTCCCTTGTAATAATAATGACGTATTAGTTACTAGCACTTGTGTTTCTTTTGTCAGATTGTCCTCTTCTGCAGAAATGCAATCTACGAATGAGAGTGGCCATATTCATACATTTTCTTTAAGGTGCAATAGTCATTTCAGTTCCTTAACTATTGCTTGAGGTTCAATTTTGTTCTGAACTTTTAAAATGATAGTTTCAGTCAGTTTCATCTCAGAACTATCAAAATTGAACTATGAAAGTGTGTTGTCCTCAAAAGTTTGCATGTGCTCAACTCTGAATGACCCATCATGCAAGCAGTTTTGGGAGCTTTGTTGTCTGCATGTATGTATGCTGCCAATTGCATATATGGTTTAGTTTTGTAATTAAAACTGTTTCATGATTCCTGAGAACTGAGATGATAGGAGACCTGGTGTGTTTAACTTCTTGGAAAGTCTGGTGGCATTTCTCGCTCGTTTTTGTGAATCAATTGAAGCAGCAACATGTTTTTGAAAAATGGAACATTTTCCCTTCAAATATTAGTCTTCTATAGTTTGATAGCATGTGTACGTGCCATACCGCCGTCTAATGTTTAGAGTATATGAAATGAGGCGCATATGTTTGGACACTCAAATACTATAATGCTGCCCGAGACTGAAATAATATAATGCAACCTTAGTGTTCTTCTCTTGCAATAAATCAACGAACAGTATTTACAGTTATGGTTTTTCAGACAAGCGAACATGTTATATTTAGTTTAAGGTCATATGTAGGAAGTGAAATGCAATCCCTGATCACTTGCTTGCCACTTGCCAGTACCGGTATATATGCAACATGTACAAAGAGACAAGCGAACATGCTATATTTAGTTTAAGGTCATATGTAGGAAGTGAAATGCCATCCCTGATCACTTGCTTGCCACTTGCTAGTACCGGTGTATATGCAACATGTACAAAGAATGGTGCATCCAAGCCAACACTGTAACTCTACTACACTGAATTTTCTTCCATGGCCAGGGGGCTCTTTCCTTTTTTTTTCCCGAAGAAGAGGACTGACAGTGATAGGAAACTGCAAGGGCAATATCAATAGAGCAGGAGAAAAATACAAAACAAAAGCACGATGACATTGAAGCAAAAAGCCACAAGACCGTTTAGCCACTACAACCACAACAAAACCCTACAACACCGTTTAGACACTACACAACAAAACCCCTACAACTACAACGTTGTTTAGCCACTACACAACACTAACTAGGCGTCATTGCGCCGCCCATAGGCTGCCTCCAGCTTAGATACTGTCAAAACCCCTTGTTCACCACATCTAGGGCCTTCATAGTCCACTCTCTTCACTCCATCCACCACCATTGTCACCATCATGAAGCCAACTCAATGTGGTTGTCATGGTATCCCTATTGCATCTTGCAGCAATCACCATTGCCATCCATGGCAACAAGCACAAAGATGGAGGAAGCGGGGATTATTCCCCACTATAATGCCTCCAACAAGGGAGCGACAACTCTAATCATTATCATTGCAGGTCGGATCATTGTCAACCAAAGAACATTAAGGGTTGGAGGGCTTTATGATAATGCCTCCAATAGGGGATGTGGCACCAATGGTGTCACCAGTGTTGGCATCGACAAAGCGAAACAAGACTTTCGCAGTTTCATCCAAAATATATTTTCATGGCCAGAAGGAAACCTCCACCAACCAAAAGGGCTACCGTAGCCATACCTTCTGGTTGTCGTCGAGCAGGACCAAATGTTGTGACTACGAACATGGCAAGTCGCCTCTAGCAAACCAATGCTGCTGCACAGACCAAGCCATTACCAGACAATACTTGTTGTTGTTGCGCTAGCCATAGAGGCACATCTAGCGTAGCCATCACCAGCCACTATGAAAACACAACACACTGCTTTTTTGTAAATATATAACCAACCTCATTTGAAGTGCATGACATACAAAAACAAGAACTTGTCTCAATTCTACGTGAAGTTGTTTCTTTTCATCAAGGTTAACTTTCATCATTTTTATTTTTTGCATTACACTTTGTTGATCAGCATACAACCTTTTATTCTTTTTGCGGTCTTTAATTTGCTTGTTGGTGCATAACTTTTCTTGATACTCTTATATGCAAAAGGAACTAACCACCATATACCTTGTATGGCGTTTCTCCCCTCCAGAGGAAACTCCTCCTCAAACGATCGATCTTTTTGATTAGCCATTTTTTCTGGGAATGCGGTCATATGGTAAATCGGTTGACATGATAGGACCATTTACCAGGGTCTCTCTACCAGCTGCAGATAGGAATCTGTCTTTCCAACCCGGTAATCTTGCCCCTATTTTGTCAATCAATGGCTGAACCTCTGTCTTGCGCAGCTTCCGAACATGTAGTGGAAGGCCTAGGTATTTACTGGGGAAGTTGCATATCTTGCTCGGGAAATTTTGGAGTAACCCAGAAACCACTTCACCGTCCATTCTTATTGGAAATATCTCTGTCTCGGAGATGTTTATCTTTAGCCCCGAGCATTCCCGTAAGAAATTAAGTACCTTTAGTAGGTGATCTAGCTCTATATTTTCTAGGTACACGAAAATTGTTGTGTCATCCACATGCAGGGAGCATCGCAAGTTCGCCACTTTCGGCAACACCGGTTTTAGGATCCCTCTATGTGCTGCTTCCTTGATGATCCGTTGAAGCAGGTCGATGGCTAGAATGAAAAATAAAAGGGAAAAGGGATCTCAGTCTGAGCCCTCGTGTATGCCTAATTCTTTGTGCCGGCTCCCTATTGATCAAAACCTTTGATGATGTTGTACCTAATAATGATATCCAATCTCTCCATTGTCCTAAAACCTAAGGCATGTAGCACATCGAGTAGGAAACTCCAACCTATGGAATCAAAAGACTTCGAAATGTCCAGCTTAATGAACAAGGCCGACCTTTTCTTTCTATGCAACAATTGTATCACCCTTTGCACGTAGATGAATTGTCCTGAATACATCTTTTTCTATGAAGGCATTCTGAGCGTGTGATACTAATTAAGGACATGTGTGGTGCTAGTCCTGTTGACTAAGATTTTCGTGATGATTTAAAAGAGGAGTTATTTACTCCAATACTCGATCTTCTTTTGCGAACAATGTTTCCCTCGTGTTGAACGATGGTGATGCTTACTCTTCTTTTTGTCTTAATTAGATAGCTTGTGAAGTTACATAAGACTATATCTATCCAGCTTCTGATCATGTGTTGAACATTGGCGTGGCTTGGTCCATACATTCAAAGAAGCGGGAGACGAAAAGCAATAATGCAGAAGCTTGCTAGACCGGCCGTTTCATTACTAACATTGGTCAGTTTTTTGCTTGAAAGTAACACGTATACGACATTTATATACCTCGCTACCTATATGTGTTTTTTTGGTCCGTGAATCTCTTTCTGAAATTAAACCAGCCAACTCATCAGAACAAACAAATATATGGGCTATAGCTTTCATTAGGTCGTCCATGCATGTTTGAGAATTAGCTCTGATCTACATTGCTGCGAACCTAATTGATTGAGCTAGCTTTAATTTGTGGGGGCACCCGGGCAGGCGCATACACCGTACCTTTGTTTCACTGTATATATGTCTGTGACTATCTGTAACTCTGTATGTATATATAGAGACACCCCCACAGGCCACAGCGTCCCTCTTGCTACTCCGGCGCGCATAAACAGCTAGCAAGCAGCACTACTGCAGCAGAGGTCTCAGTAGTGCACCGACGAGCTAGAGAGCGAGATGACGATGCCAGGAGCAGGAGGAGGAAGGGCGCCGCCGGCGGCAAGGGCTGCGGTGGTGGTGGCGGTGGCGGCGGCGGCAGCACTATTGCTGTCGCTAGTAGTGGCTACGACGACGCAGGCGGCAAGGCTACCTCACGCAGAGAAGAACGACGCACATGCGATGATGATGTACTATATATATACGTTGTGATGTCATTTCACTCGCTCCTGCTTTTCAATTCTTTTGTTGCCTCTAGCTAGCAACTTTGATTGATGAGCAGTTTGATCGCTGCTAGCTCTTCGTTTGTGAATTTATATATATGCTGGTCTATTACACTCAATTTTTTTTTTCAGCGCGCACACATGCATGCATGGGGATCAATTCTCAGTTTACACATTATAAGTGCGCAGTGCATATGTGTATACATATTCTCCTATGCAATTTTTTCTTTAGATTGTATATTGCAATTTGCATGCATCATATATATATATATATATATATATATATATATATATATATATATATATATATATATA
>Ga0182004_10005328_pt1 | contig 10476 bp, 4 predicted proteins | sample Sormic07211540_1_FD_120479 | JGI IMG/M metagenome (GOLD analysis project Ga0182004, IMG submission 120479) | Endophyte microbial communities from Sorghum bicolor roots, Mead, Nebraska, USA - 072115-40_1 MetaG | ecosystem: Host-associated > Plants > Roots > Unclassified | place: USA: Nebraska...
GGCGGCGGCGGCGGAGCGGAGGCATGTCCACCTGTGTCTCACCGACCACAGGGACCGGACCTACACGCTGCACTCGGTGGACGTGGAACCCTTGTTCCAATCGGAGCCGGAGCCGGAGCCGGAGGCCATGGACGTGGGCGTGCCCCTTCCTCCTCCCGCCGTGCGCTTCCAGGTTCCCCCGCACCCGAGCGGGATACCCGACGCTACCACCGCCTTGAACTTCCACCTCCTCGGCGGCGACCGGATCGTGTCCATCGACGAGCTGCGCCGGACCCTCATCTGCGACGCCGCCAACGGCGCCGGGCCCACGGTGGGCGCCGAGAAGTACCACACCATCTCCGCGTCGGTCCCCGCCGGCGACGGCGACCGCGACAACCTGTACGTCCTCGACCACATCCCTAGCGAGAGGCGCAGCTGCTTCGAGGCCCTCCACTACGTGCCTGACCGCGACGATTGGTACTGGCACGACCTCCCGCAGCCGCCGTACGTGCAAGACCCCGGGTACGGCGGCTCCCAGGTCCTCTCCCACGCCGTCGCCGGCGCAGCCATCTGGACGTACGTGGATGGCGTCAGCACCTACTCCTTCCACACGGCGCGCCGCGCCTGGCGCAAGGAAGCCGACTGGGCGCTCCCGTTCCGCGGCAAGGCGGAGTACGTCCCCGGGTGCAACCTTTGGTTTGGCATCTCCTCCTCGCCAGACCGCCGCCTCTGCGCCGCGGACCTCAACACCGCCACCGCCTCGTCGCCGCCGGAGGTGCGCGGTGTGTGGGAGGACTTCAGGCCGCCTAGGGAGTGGTTCTGGAACACCTCCGCCATAGTGCACCTGGGATGCGGCAGGCTGTGCACCGTCAGGTTCTTCGCCACCGACCCCACTGACAAACGTTGGCGAAAGCGATGCCCTGTGGCGGTTATCACCGCCCTCGAGGTACAAGTACAACACGATGGCGACGGGGCCCAGAGGATCCAGATGGTTAGGCGTAGGTCCACCTGTATCAAGCTCTCCAACTATAATGCATCAGTATACTGGATACTCTAGTTAGTATTTTTTTTCCTATTGTATCTCCAACTATAATGCATCCAACTTTAATGCAGTAGTATTACTCTCTCCATCCCAATTTATAAGTCATTTCAAGAAACAGATATTACTATGAAAATATAACTAATCAAAAACCTAATAGTACTTAGATGGTATCATAGATATTATTATGTTATCATATAAATTTGATCAAACTTGAAATGCTTTGACTCTACAATATTCTTGGAATGACTTATAATAGTATCTATGGATGATGCGGTATGCAACCTTGTTCTGCATGAAACCCCATCTCATTAAGTGTAATAACAAGATATAACATAACACACAATCAAAATCTCACGGTCCATGCAACCTTGTGTACCTTCTTTCCCACAAGCTCTCACGTTGGTCATTGGATTCCTTTGGATCTGTTTGTTGAGCTGCATAACCTGGTTTTCGATCTGATGTTTCAATATATATGATGATGAGAGGTCCATAATCGATTAAGGTATCCAATCCAACTGATAATGATAAAAAAGATCAACCTTATTTTTGCTATTCCAAACCCTAATCTCTTCCAACCCCGGTACCTTGTTCTACGCTTGTCTTGATGAGATTGGTGGAAGGAAAATGCACTCCAAAACTTAAATGCACTCCAAGCAAAAAGAAAATTCAGGACCCGCAGCAATTAATAATATACCCCAAAACTTAATAAGGGGTTTGCCAGCCAAAAGTCTGTATTATGCTTCTCCAAACACCCTTGTCCATCTTCTGGCGCGGAGATCTTGTCAGTTACGATTATTCATCTGAAATGTTTTCGGATGCCTACCAGCCTTTGTCCCAGGACCCCAATACTTCTCAGGATTTGGCATGAATCTTGGGCTCTTCCGAGTGACTGAGGCCACAAGTACTTTGGAAAAATTTGCCTGGCAGTTATTCAAAAAAGGAAATAATGAAAATGTTAAATGAGGAATAAATGCTAACTCCATCCTATTTTTTCTGAACGTTTATTATAATGGCAAGGGGAGCATTTTTTGTTCAACAAACGTGTCAAAAATTATATAAAACAAATATGACTACAAAATTGCTAGAGGAAACCAGAATCAAGAACAATAAAAAATTAAGCATTCCAAGAACTATTTATTCCTAAAAATATCTTTCAGAAATCAAATTAAACATGCAGAGAAGCTGCGTAGTCAGCTACAGAGCTCTTAGCTCAGCTCAAGCTTAACTGTGGCCACTATGGTTAGTATTAATTTTCAGAGCTAACATGTACCTAGGCCATTGGGCATTTGAGGGCACGCGTTTTGATTAATGCTGTTCTGTGACAAGCCAACTAAGCTGTATAGTCAGCTACAGAGCTCTTAGCTCAACTGAAGTTAAATGTGGTCACTATGCTTACTATTACTTTTCAGAGCCAACATGTACCTAGGCCATTGGGCATTTGAGGGCGCACGTTTTGATTAATGGTGTTTTGTGCCAAGCCAAATAGTTGGCCGGCCAAACTTTGGTGACCGAATCTGCAGCCCAAAGAATCTGCCATGCATTGGCCAGAAAATGAACGTGTTGGCCGTGTGATACTGGGCAAGCCAAAATGCGGTTGGGATCCAAACTACTATCCTGCCTATGGTCAATGGCCAAGTTTTGGCTGGGAAGGCACGGACATCAATCCAAAGGAGCCCAGCCCAGGGGCAGCCCCTTAAGACGAGCAGCCAGTCTGAGTTAGGCTGTCTGTTTCTCTCTTTTTATGTCAACTCTCTACATGGAGTACTGATCCCATATACTTGATTACTAAATAAGTCTCTCAATTCCCTGACCACAATTTTTCATTCCCTAACCGACCACCCAAGACACCAGCCCCCAGGCAGTTGCCAATTTCCCGTGGCACCTGCACTTAGAGGGTGTCAACCTCACACCCACTAAGCCAATCAGCATCACAGATAAAATGGCCCAATACAAAGGGCCGGTCCAAAACAGATGGAGAAGATAATTTAGGACAAAGAACAGCTACAAACTAATGTGGATTTTCTACACTTTGTTCATAAGGGGTTACTAACATTTTGATTAGTTGTTGTAAAAAAAAAGAACATTTTGATTAGTCAGATTGACTAGATCTTCTACAAAAAGCATGTCACCCCAATCCAAGTCTACTCCCCTTCTAAGGACCCAACGCCATCTGGGTATCTTCCCAGCGGTGCTTACCCCATTAATGAACCAAGTTCATAATATGCAGCTTAGTTATTCCATACAGGGCTTGCTGCTTTTGCATAATAACTTTTTTCACGCAATTTTCAAAGAAATGATGCGAAACTGTGATTTATCAGCTACCTGCAATTTAGGCTCTTGGGAAAGTATCACATTGCCTGGATGATTTCCAGGTCGATGTTTAACTGGGTGAAGCTTGACCTGCAAAACAAAGTTACTAATCAATCAGCCAAACATGATTGATTAGCCTAGATAAAACAAAGAAATGCATCATACCCAGCATCGCATGATGTCCCAGATCACTGACATTGGGGCATCTGTTTTAAGAGCTAGTGGATCCACATGACTTCCTGATACTTGATACCCAGCATTTCTGATAGCAGATTGTAACATAACCATGGTTGGATTAGTGCACTTCAGTATTGCACACAAACTGTGAAGACTCACAAATAAAGGTGCCTCCAGCAATTCCTGCATGAAAACATGTGATGTGATTCATCAATCCACAAAGACCATAAGTATCTATGGAACTATTAATCCATAGATGTGAAAATGTTTACATGTACATTTAACTTGGACTACAGAGTAAAAACAAACATTCTTTATTTCAGTGCCTTCGAAAGGAAAAAATAATATCAGCCATCATAATTCGTGGCATTTGTGTAAAAAAGAATTAAAAGCTTGACCTTCAAGGACACTTCAGTTTAGCTCTTCTTTACGGCATTGTCTATTAGAAATTTGTGTTTCCAACAGGGCGGAGAGAGAAACCTCTAATTCTAGGCCCCTCACGATTTTTGTATAATCAGCATGTTTTCATTTTTCTTTGAATCCTTGAAATTAAAGCATATATGAGACAAATTATACTATCTTTTTTTTTTGGATATGTATCTCATCTAATAGAATTTACTTCAGAAGCTAATGAAACTATTTTGAAGTCACAAAAGCGACTAGACCCAGCTGACAGTAGACTCTAAAGAATCAAGAAAGAGGATATGTGACTAGCTCCTTGTATATGTCAGCTATATGCTTTCAAATAAGGATAAAAGGAAAGGAGATGAGCAAATATTACATTCTGACAATAATCTTTGAGATTTGTTCTACAATTTGGTGGAGAAACTGACAGCCTTGGGGAGTGGACCAGGTGCAACAGGAATAAAGAACAGGAACAAGCGATCCAGTTCATCTAGGCAGATGTTTAATAATGTTTCAGTTTCTACAGTAATATCTAACAGAGGCATACCCAGTTCAATGATGGCTCCATATGCGAGGAATAAGGGAGGAGACTGATACAGGGATTGTCTCAGATTCACATGTATTAATTGTAGGATGCCAGTTCCTTTAGTTAATCAAAATAAGACAAGAAGATGGATTAGAAAATTATTGGTGGCACTCCTGAATAGAGCTCAACATCGCTCAAACATATGTCTAAACAGTGCAAAAGTCATAAATCCTAACTGGGCCAACAGCATGAGCTACTTCATGAAAGGCAAAACAGACTGTTCAGCAACCATTTGTTTCCTGAATCGACAATGACATATTTGATAGGCATGTTGTCATACAGCAAGAAACCATTTTTTGGCACCTTGGAAAAGATAAATATTTTTCATCCGTCCAATAAATGACACAAACTGGTGTCCAGGCAGCAATTATGCCCATAAAAATGTATCATATGTTGTCAAAGATTTATGGAGCTTGAAGAACGGAGAGACAAAAATTATCATATTATCTGTTAATGGTGGTGGGCAAACAGCAGGTAGTGAAAAAAAATTGCCCTCAGAAGAGATCACCTACTTGGTCAGGCAGAAGATGCAAGAATACAAGGAAGCATTCCATGTCAAGATCAAAACAAAAAGTTATGTATCAAGATGGAGTGTAGCTAGACAAGAATTTCTGGTACATCTACAGATCTATCATCCATAACATAGCCTATTCTATCTAATCTAACACCAACTTACAAGATCGATCCTTCCATTTTTCCACTCTATGTCAGTTGCACTGTGTACAGCGGAAGAAAAGGGCATTACCTCTGAGACTGATGTTAGTATAGAAGAAATTTTTGGATAAGCTGGATATGCTTCTCTCAAAGCAAGAATATCTGATAATACTGAGGTAGCCCATTTCTTGTCATGTATTGGAGCACTCCAAATAGGTCCCCCCATGACAAATTTATGGCCACATTCAGAACATACTTCAGGCACAGTAGGGCAAAAATTTGGTACAGCAATGTTTCTCTCATCCTGGATCAAATGATTATAACATTAAAACATGCAAGATAAATAAAAGAAGATAAGAAAGACTACCTTTGAATTAATTCTTCCAATATTTTGCAGGTGAAATGAATTGCACCCAGTGCATTGGTAAACATGCGCCAATTTGAGTGGTGAGCTTTTTACTGTACTAGCCGAGCTGAATATAATATAGGAACATTGGTAAAGATATGTTATTAGATACCAAAAAAGTACCATCATATAGAAAACAACACATCTTCACCATAAGGAAAAGAATGTATCAGGAAAAGATGAAAGCAGGTGACAACGTGAAGATTCGCACAAAAACCCTAATGTAGAAATCCATGTGTACTGATATTATAGGAACTATGTAGCGCTTGTGACGGATTGCATGTGACTGCAAGGCAAGAAGAAAAATGTAACTGAGATCATCATCATGAACATATAGAAACACAAGAAATCAAGCTCAAGATCATTCATCATGAATATATATGGGGGCACAAGAAAACAATCTCATGTCTTACTTCAATGCAGGCAAGAAGGATCCTTAGCGCCATCTCATGGCAGTGTTTACCTCTTAATGGATAAGAACCATACCTGCAAGTGCATATGGCAGGTATCATGAGTATAACTCCAGTAAGTCCTGCAGATAGCAATTCATATTTAATTCAGAAACTGAAAATCTCACTTAGAAAAACAAACTTCTGCATTTCCACCAGCAAGCACTGCCATGTCTGTAGCTGAGCACATTAAGATACCCCCATCTGCTACACACTGAACCGCCGAATCAAGGAATGCAGCTGGTGATCCATAAGGATCAAGGTCAACCTGATTCAGCATGTATAGGACATTAGGACATAATTCAAATCATGCCAACCCATATTATTTCCCTATGCTTAAATCAGAATGAGCCATTTGCAGGTGGCAAATATGTGACAGGTACATTATATGATTTGTTCCGTTAGTAAATGCCTCTGTCGCTTCCTTGTGGTACAAATTTTCACAGATTTAATACTATGTAATCAAATATCTAAATCAGTCATATGAACTCAACAAATGTAAATTCGTCACCAAAAGCACTTCCATGATACAATGTTCCTAATATTAAACCTCCCTCCCTCTAGCGCAACCAAGAGCATTAGGCAGGCTGGCCCTTTCTAGTTATTTTTGGTGCAGGGGATTCAATAGATACTACATGGCTTTTCCGTGCTTGTTTGAGTAATTAAGTTAGCTAGCAAGACAGGCCAGTGCAAAACTGCAATGTGAGAGGCTTTTAAAGGGGTAGAAATGTACATGTTGAATTCTAAACTAGTGAACAAACTTTCAAATCAATCTGCTCCTTCTAAACCCACCAGGTCTTATATACTATTAAAAAGGTTCTAAACTTTCAATGCAATGTTTCTAATCCATGCCAGAGTTTATGTGAATAACACATTGTTGTCTTATGTGCTGTGTGTTATTGATTCATGATCACCTAAAGATGCACACATGCTGTGTTGACAGAAACTAAATTCATGGTTAGTAACCTATAGAAGCTAACCTAGACAAATGTTGTCAAAACTGATTAGGAAAAAGGGTAGACAGGAAGGATCACAAGAAAAAATATCAACATGTCTGTATGTGGGGCATTGACTACTCAATGTCACATAAACATAAATGATAAAACTTAAACTGGTTCTATGAACTTTGAAAAGGTAAGAGAATTTTGTTAGTTCTCTATTATATGTGTTAAAGTTCCAGTTGAAATAGTACAGCATTTTGATAATTCAATTATCAATACACCAAGAAAAACTATCAACACTCCTATCTCTTAAATCATGAAATGTTGTGGAGACTTCCATTGGCAAGGAGTACTTGTGCAAGAAGAATAATCAAGTGTCCACAAGTGGCAGAGAAATTTAAGAGCACAGAACGATTTACCCAGGTTCAGGCTCCTGGTCCGATAAAAGTCCTATGTCCTACTTTGTCTGTGTGTGGCTGCTCAGTGCTTATAGGGGGCCCTCCCTTCAGGGGCGGTGGGAGGCCAAACACCCCCTATGCTAGATGAATTTCTCTTATGCACATGATATTTTGCTATATAATTCAGTAAAAATATTGATTTGTCTCCCCTAATAACATATCTTTTGAGCACTTGGCCCCTCCTATCAGTAATTTCTGCCTTTCTGGTTCCGCCCCTGCCTCCTTGCCTGCCACAGCCATCTTTGAGAAAGTCTAAGAATGGTAGGGAACCTTGTAACAGTGGTGCTGAAAAAAGAAAGCACACATGGAAATAGGAAGAAGGTAGTACCACATCAAATTCTTTTGGATGCGTGAGCATGTAGACACGTGCATCAGCGTGATGTGGTACCACCTTTGAAGATGCAAGACTGCCATTGTGCTGTATATTTTTCTTGCAGGCTTCTACAGCAGCTACAGTTTAGCAAATATTTCGAATCAGTCTAATAAAATATAAGCTTTGTACTTGAGTCTATAAAATATCTACAATACTGATGCTGAAAGTAACCAGTGCACCTTCATTATTGTCAACAGCAGTAACTTCACCGATTCCATCAACCTCAACAGCATACCTAATGGCTCTTAGTCCTGATGCAGCTAACGCCTGCAAAAAGAATAAGACTAGGACTAGGATCAGCAGTTCAGCACTGTTATGCCAGCAGCACTTTGATTGTTTACTCAAAGCTAACATGAATCAAATTAGTAGCAAATACTTCACAAGGAACAGTAGAAACAGATATCCTTTCCTTTCAAACATATATGGTGACATCATATAAACTCATAACTAATCAGAAATTCTTTAACGATCTATCAATCATATCTGCATAGAAGAATACTGCATACAGACATTACAGTAGGCATAACTAGAAACCCACACAAAGGGATTAAAAAGGCGAAATATTGCACTAACTACCAATTAAATGTAGGGGGTATATAACCATATAATAGTAGCAGTAAACCAAAAAAAAACCCACCTCAAGAACTTTCGGTTCTTTATACTTAGCATGCTCGCTCAATGTAGTGTCTTTTGTTCCTGCTATCATATTTGCAGTATTTCAGTACTGCTGCCCAGTCAGAAGCAGTTGGAGTATACTGGTGTAAAAGTAGAATATCGGTACTGGTGCGAGCTCAATACCTTTTCTTGATCGGGTGGCATATTCTTCATGTCTTTTCAAAATAAATGATCTCAGTACAGCAATAGAAATATCTCTATTGTTAACCTAGCAAGAAATGCTCTCTCTTAAGATCATAATAAATCATAACAAAAACGCCACTCTGAAGCCATTTTTGCATAAAAATTCAAACCATCGACAGCTAAAGACAACTTCTGGGACCTAAACTACTGTAAAATTAGTAATTGGTGAGAGGAAATGTAGTGCTAGAAAAAAAAAGCCACAACACTAATTGTCTATATTCCACAGTATAGCAAATGAAGAGCAACGTTAGCACCCTAATTTGAATTGGAGCTAAACGCTGAGAACATAAAAGGTACCAGATTGCTCTTCGACCACTCGACGTCTATGCTACAGTAAAATATAAATCATGTTTGCACAAATCGATGACATCCATTTAAAATACGGAGTATCATTTTGTTCCTATAAAATGGAATATAAAAATCCAAAACACAAACCTGGGCCTTGTTGTAGAAGACCGAGTTCGACTCGTCCAAAAAGATCTCCGCTTTCCCTTCCCTGATGGTGGTCTGGGGGCCGGCGGCGGCGGAGGAGGAGGAGGGGTCGGACGGGGACGGCGAGGCCGAGGAGGAGAATGCGAGGTGGAGGCGAAGGACTTGATTCGCCAGATGGTTGATGCGCCGGTTGAGAAGCCCTGACCGCGAGAAGCATAATGCAAGGGTCATCGGTTTACGGCGGCGGAGAGCCGCCGGTGAAGTTGGTCCGTGCTGGTTTTAGGGGAATTTCAGTGGTTTTTTTTTTTTTTTAAGCTAAGAAATTTCAGTGTTTGGGTCGGTCTGTGTACTCTGTAGGATAGGATGCGCGACAGATTTTTCTAGCTCCAGGGGAGCATCACTCGTGTAGCACCTCTCTGTTTTTCCCGCAAGTCGAAAATAAAATATTTTGTTTAAAAAAGAGCCAAAACAAAAATATCAAGAATTTTGTGTGCTTCGAAATAAGGGCAACGCAAACGCTATCACACTATAGATCGCGCGGTCAAACGACCCACCTATGTGTTCATTGGGAGGATCTAGAAAAGGTTAAAGTTCCACTAACCGACTGTAGAAGAGGCTTTGAGGGTGGTGGTCACGATACAATAGTGGTGATGAACAAGACCATAGCCAAACAGGGTGGGACGATAGGAAATGGTGGTCGGACGAGGCTAACGACGGAGGAGTCGCAATGTGGGTGATTAGGAGAGGACGGGGTCAAGAGACATGAGTAGGAGGTGGGTGGCGCGACGAGGCAGCGGTAGTCGCCAATCATAGGTGCTGGAAATAGAACAAGATCCTATGCAGTCACTCCAGTCGACTTTTCTCTACAGTCGCCATCTGAGCCGTGTATCTCAGATCTAACCGTGACTCTACAACTCAAAAAACTTACCCATAATAATGGGCCAGCAGCCGGGCCATCAAAGGATGTTGCGCGCATCCACCAAGTCATCATCGCAAAAGCTCACATCGTCGCCGCGGATGATGCCGCTCTATGGCTAGGCGTGTTGACATTCCCCATCTCGCGGCCCTCCATACCACCACACTTGCAGTTACTAGGCGTGACGCCCACATTTGTGCATGCTGTCAACAGCTCCACCATCACTGGATGTGCTCCGATCCACTATCGAGCATCTATTTCTCTATTGGATTAGCTTGCTCCAGGAGCAATCAAATGGGGATTGGAAGATAAACTAGTGCTCGACGGTGCGGGGCCACGGTCGCCTGCACGCGCTGAGCCGGAGAGGTCTGCACGGTCATCGGCGCTCGACGGAGCACGGCTACGGCCGCCGCGGCAACGAGAGCCTCCGGCCACAACGACGAGGAAAGAAAAAACGACGGCGAACTTGACGGATCAAAGACGAGGAGGA
>Ga0182004_10005329_pt1 | contig 10476 bp, 11 predicted proteins | sample Sormic07211540_1_FD_120479 | JGI IMG/M metagenome (GOLD analysis project Ga0182004, IMG submission 120479) | Endophyte microbial communities from Sorghum bicolor roots, Mead, Nebraska, USA - 072115-40_1 MetaG | ecosystem: Host-associated > Plants > Roots > Unclassified | place: USA: Nebraska...
ACCAAACTGTGCAATTAGTTTTTATTTTCATCTATATTTAATACTCTATGCATGCGTCTAAAGATTCGATGTGACGGGGAATCTGAAAAATTTTGCAAAATTTTTTGAGAACTAAACAAGGCCCTAGACGAAAACTGCAAGAGTCGTAAAGGAAGCAACAGCACAGAACTGACTGATGTCCCGTTTCGTTCTTGTTGCGGCTAGCTCCAGCCTGCAGCACCAGGTGAGGGTACCGAGCTTGCCTTCCCAACGGTTTCCTGCCGTCCACCGTGGGAGAGAGAACTCCGGCACGTCGTCTCTCGTTCTTAGGCCTTGTTTAGTTCACCCAAAAACCAAAATCTTTTCAAGATTCTCTATCCCATCGAGTTTTACGCCACATATATGGAGTATTAAATATAGACAAAAATAAAAACTAATTACACAGTTTATCTGTAAATCACGAGATGAATCTTTTAAATCTAGTTACTCCATGATTGGATAATGTTTGTCAAATAAAAACAAAAGTGCTACAGTTCCAAAAACTTTTCAGTTTTCGGAACTAAACAAGGCCTTAATTGCAATAGAGTTTTACACACGCCACTGGACCGGGCACATGCCTGCAGAATAGCCCTTTTATGCACTCCCACAAACTCCATATTGACATGCCGCCCAGACTGCTTTGCTGGACCAAGGCGGCGGCAAGACCATGCTCTCAGGCTACCACGAAACATGCTCAACCAGCCGTCGCGCCGGTCATGAGTCATGACTAGTACTCCAAATACCAATTGGCAACTGCCAGACGCATGAGACGACATCTCTGTGGTGCAACGGTTACAGAATCTCCAGAACCATGGCCTTGTTTAGTTCCGAAAAAATTTGGCAAATCGACACGGTAGCACTTTCGTTTGTATTTGACAAATATTGTTCAATCATAGACTGACTAGGCTCAAAAGATTCGTCTCGTCAATTCTGACCAAACTGTGTAATTAGTTTTTATTTTTGTTTATATTTAATACTTTATGCATGCGTCTAAAGATTCGATGTGACGGAGAATGTGAAGAATTTTGCAAAATTTTCTGGGAACTAAACAAGGCCTACCCTGCCAATGAATTCGATATTCAATTCGGATGTGTGTGCCAGCCAAGTGACAACTATATATAACAAACAGCACAGTATTTTGTATCTGGAGCCCAGATAGAATTGTACGTAGCACACGACTTCTGCTGTTCGCCCCTAGTTTTCTTTGGCGCCAAGTCAACTGGTCCCTGACGTACGCCGCGGCTGGTCACTGGTGTGCTCGTGCAAGCAGGAGTTCATCCTATCCACCCAGATGTGACCCAGACACCGCTGCAAAATTCATCGATATGTCTCGCGTTCGATGGCGTCATACGGAACAGGAACGCAGAAATGTACACGCCTCACGCCCTCACCGATCGGTGGGCTGTAGCCCGTTGGCTGGCTGGCTGGCTGGCTAACTGTTCACTTTGTCGAGCTACGTAAGCAGGCAGGCCAAGTGGCCAACTCAACCTGACAGTTTGCCCATCCTATGTAGGAGTAGAGTATTATGTACCAACCGTGCAAGCAGAGCGGTAGGTCGCGGATCATTTCAGCAGTTAGCTCGCACGTCGGCTTCTCGTTTCTGGTTGCTAACTTTACAATATAGGGGTCGTCGATCGTCGTCCATGGGTACCTGCAAAACGGCAACACCGTCTGCCATTTCCATCCCATAACCTAATACAGAATGCTACACGGATTAATTAAACTATTGGAGTCATCATGCACTCATGGCGCAGCTAGTATCCATGATCACCAGCAGGGCCAATGTGCATCGCCATCGTCCAGCTCGCGCTCTTGCATATATCTGACGGCCTTCGGTACACGGTCCTTGGCAGCTAAGTCACCGGTGGAAGAACGTGCCCAGAACTTGCAGGGGCTGGCACTGCTAACCGACTAACCGAGATCGGAATCTACTCGGAGGCACACACATGCGACTACGATGCATCATCACAGCGGTGCAACACCGGCGGCACCGACGAGGCGCAGCCGCCGCCGAAACCGGCCGCTGCGGGCTGCGGCTACGGCACCGCGGCATGCGGCATGTGGTAGTGGTGCTGATGGTGTCCCAGCCGCAAAACCAAGTGCGCGCGCCGCGGCTAAGCAACTCCGAGTGCTGGGTGACACCGACGCGCCGTGTGTTGTCACCAGCGCTCAGCGCATGCCGCGCAGCTCTTCTGGCCCGTGCCGCGCAGGGGGAATCCCCCCTGGAAACGCCGCGTTCCCACCGGGCCGGCGGGGCCCCCTCCAGCCGGAGATCCCCCCGCGCCCCCGCGTTCAGACCCGTGGACCCCGCGGTGCCAGCCCACTCGCCCACTTTCCAACTCGACGTCCACGCAGGATTTACACGGCCACGTCGGAGTCCGGCGCCGCGCCAACGTTAGGTGCACCGCGCGGGGGAACGGTCGCGCCTGCCTCCCTCAGTGGAAGTCGCCGTTCCCTCATCAAACTATAAAAACTCCCGGCCCGAGCGAGCCGGTCGCACAAAGACCACCAACCTAATCTATCATCGGCTACGCAGGAGCAGCAGCAGCAGCACCGCAGCGGGCGGCGCCGGCGACAACATCGACGACGACTGAGCAAGGACGACAAGAAGAAGAGGAAGGACAATCCATGGGCAACTGCGCCGTGACGCAGCACGCGGTGACGTCGTGGGCGGACGACGGCGAGTGGGACGTGCCGTCGGCGGCCGAGGAGGAGGAGGAGGCCGCCGGGACCAGCGGGAGGAAGGACCACGGCCACGAAGCGGCGGAGGTGACGATCAGGATCACCAGGAAGCAGCTGCAGGAGCTGATGGAGAAGAGGGCCGGTGGCCTCCACGGCCTCAAGAGCCGCCGGGCCGCCGCGCAGCTGCTGGCGGACGTCATGAACGCCGGCCAGGTCTACCACCATCTCCACCACTGTAAGGCGGCGCACTGGAAGCCCAAGCTGCAGAGCATCCCGGAGGCCGTCGAGTCATGACGCACGGCACACTGCTGCCATGGCGTTTTGCTTGCCTGGTTTCTCCTCCTCGTCTTCGGTTGCTTCTTCGCAGTTGCAGGCTGGCAGCTTTTCATTGGGTGACTCACCGTGTCATCATTCTTTTAGTTTGGATGCAGTATACAACGAAAGATGTACAGAAGTAGGGAATTCTTGAGCAACTACCCATGTTTTACGTAGCAGAGCATGATCAACAACTCATGGTCAGCAGAGTACTACACTTTTTGCTGATTGGTTCCCTCAGTTTACCATGCAGAGCCAGGCCCAGGACTGCATACTCCATGTACAAATTGATTCCGCTTCACTAAAAGCCCACTATTCCAGCATGGAATGCTTATTTAGCTTGTGCTTGACGCAAGAGGCAACTAATATATGTACATTTTATATTTGGTTTTTTATTTTATTTTACTGAGCTTACTCTATGTATTAGATTCTCTATCTTTTGCGCCCAGGGGAACTTCTTTTATCGACAAAAAACTCAGGGACCTTCTTCAGGCTAATTTTCCAGGCCACAGACAAAAGATGATGAGCAAGAGCTAGTTACCAAAAAAAAAAATCAGTAAAAAGAACTCACTGGTAGTAGTTAGGAAAAGCGAACAACTTTTTGGTGAGAATTGAGCACTTGACCCCAAGAATGTACTCTATCGTCTATGAAAATGCGCAAATGCCTCATCGCCTCATCATTCTGTCGGGACCAGGACACGTACCTTCACTACGAAAATGAACCACACATTTCGCAGGTCAAAATTTACCACACAAAACCTGCTCAGTGCTTACAAGAAGATGGAGACGATGAAATGGCCGATCCACATTAGCAGTAGGTGCGCACCAACACACGTTGACAAGACGAGGTCCAAATCAAGGTTGCTCGACGTAACAATCAGTCGATTAACTCTCGAGTGGTGGCCGTAGTGTAGCTGTCGGTTTGACCGCAGGTGTTGCTCTCTGGGCCCCGTCCTCCAGAGCTCTGAACTGGCGTTTTCCAGCATAGTGACAAATCCGTATGTATTTGACATGATGTATATTTTCGGTGTCCTGAACCTTCAGTCTGATGGTGGTTAACAGATGTTAGATGTAGAGCAATTATTAGGTAGGTCTTCTTTCAAAAAAAAATCATTTGGTAGGTCAAATGTTTTTGGTGGACTTTTCGCATACGAATTTATGGAAATAATTAAAAGGACGAAACAGGACTACGCTGATTCTAAAATGACGTAATAATATCCCACTTCCACACTCAATCTTCTTGTAGTTGTAGCATGTTAAGCCTAAAAATATAATAACTAGAGAGCAAGTCCCTCGAGGTATTTATTTGTTTGAACGGATGCTAATAACAAAGGTTATCCGCACAAACTATATGGTTAAGGGTGTCCGTAGTGGTTACCAAATGGCTAGTTTAGGAAGAAATTTTTATTGGCTATCGAGAAGAGAGATTAAATAGCTAGCGACTCCCAAATAGCTAGGACATCTAGACCGCTCTCCATAAACAACTATCTCACAACCCACGTAACTCTCTACTATCGTATTCTTTGTTTATTATTTATGAGACTCATCTAGCTAACTATTTGTAATTTGTCATTGAAAACGTCCTAAGTGACGTTAGATTGCTAGAAGCTAGATTTATAAACCAAGTGAAGCAATCAATTACAATTGAGTGCTGCAATTACATGTGTGAAGATATGCTGATGTGTGTATATCTGCATAAATAAGAATTGATCATGCCCTGTGCAAGAGATGACAACAAATTAAACAACCATATTGTCTGCCTAATTAAAATCCATCTAATGGAACGTGAAATAGCATATACTCCTATATCTCTTGTGATTGTCTTCATGAGTAGCAAAGGTACGTAAGCATATATATGTTTTGTAACGCCGCAGCATGCTCGTCAACTAGTAGGAACTGTTATTATGGAGTCCTATAGTGTTATCAAACCCGGATAGTTGGTTAATTTGGACTAAATAAAAGCTCTTGATTTGTTAGTTTAATCAAGGTTTGAACTAATGATTCTTGCTTCATTAGGTTAATTCAACACCATCAGCCGAGTCGTCGTGATTATTCACAATAATTCAGAGTTTCAGACATCCTTTGTCAACCATTGTTTTGATCAGACTCTAAAATAAGCGGAGCTACCAAGGTGATACGTTGGACTGTAGACCACTCTAAGATTTTAACCAATATTAGAACTATAATTGATATGTTATTTAGTATCATAAAGGTTATAAACATAAGGAACATCCTACGATTTGGCTTATTGTATCTAGATGGACCACCCTCGCTCTAAATTCTAGCTATCCCAGAGTCAAGTAGGTATGACGAATAACAGTTAGGGGGCATTGCACATTATCTATGGTTGTTGGTAAGAAAAGGTAGGACATGTCTATTTCAAATGCAAGTGATTATGTGCTGCTCAACTCTGATCCCGAATGTCCTATGTGATAAAAAAAACACGATTATGCTTAAGGGAAAGTCGAGTGCTTCAATATAACAGCGCATCTGAATTTTGAAGCGGATGTTACTTGTTCCAGCTAGTCAAAGAACAATTAACAGTAGAAAAAATGCTTTGGGACCAACTTTAGAACTTTGGGAGCAAACTCAGTAGCAATAATTAGTTCTAATCAGACATAGCAACAAGAAGTTCCAACTAGACTTAGTCCCAACCACGACCCTACCAATCAGTGAGCGTTCTTTGCACTACAAACCAACAACCTCGTCATGATTTTTCTTTTTAATTTGAAAAACAATGTTTCTGCAACATTTCATTTTTAGAAAATTATAAAATTATACTCACAACTTTTGTCCAAAACATTTTTCAGGGATAGGACTCACCATCATGATTTCTTATCGTAACTTTTACAATGTAGTTTTGTATATAACTTTATAGGTAACATGGCAACTGCTTATTATCTTTGCAACTCAATTTTTGCTCATAACTATCCGCGAGCAAATTTATCATAACATATTCTTGTTCGGCAAGCGATTTCCAAAATGATCTGAATTAGTCAGAATTCAATTAGGAATCAAACCAATGGCAATCATTTTCAACCAAACACAGCCACAAACCAGTCAAAACCTAGTTCGAATGGTGAAAGAACATGTATCCTAGTGGTTATAAGAGCCTCAGTAGCACCTCAAGTCCTGGTTTGACTCCTCGTGGTAGCGAATATTCCAGGACAGAAACAAATAGCTAAGGATCGGATGGTGCCAAAATGCAGCATTTGAGCAGATAGAAATGGTCAACAATGGCTAGCTTTTCTGAAAAACTAAGGGTTCTATTCCACATCATAAAACATAGATGAATGGCTTTTCATCAGTTGATCCAGAAACCTCGCCCAAAGATTATGATGCTAGATGCCTAGGGTAGCAGCATCGTAGGTTAACAGAAGCATTAGCCTTAGGAAAAAATTAATAGGCCATGTGGATAGAGCAAGTACGTAGCTGTCAATTTCTCCAACCCAAGTGAGTGCTCTCCCCTGACACATCAGTGGCCTATGGCCCTCAAGTGTTGCGTATTTGGGCACTATGATCCCTCGAAAATCTATAGTGAGGTTGTTCTTCTCTTGTTCCAATGCACACGATGATGAGCACTTCGAGTTTTTCATCAAACGAAGCACTTGTGCCTTTGCAGGCTGTTTTGACACCCTACAAAGGCTGATGATAGATATGACGTGGACACCAGTTGCATATGTGAAGGTTGATGTTGGTCGGTGACCAAAAGACGCCATGGTCTATTAGGCAACCATCAACCTGTCGGTGAAAGTGCATCTCGACATGATGCGCTCATCATCCTCTGGCAGATCTTTGGAAGGCCAAATTAAAACCGCCTTGATCATCGATGCTACGGACATCACCACGGCAAGACTGCTACGCTCTGCCACCGAAGACGCCGGAGCCTAGCTAGGCCTGCCAGTACAAGGAGCCTTGGTAGTGGCCTGGATTGACTAATTTTGATCTTGGTGTAGCATTTGTTGACTCATCCGTTTTGCTCTGCTCTTTTACTTCCTCTCTCTTTCATAATGTACACTTTATGGTATATACTGGAATGGAAGTACGTTGTATGGTTCGAGCTTTTGCTCTCTTAATTAATATAGTAGGTGTGAACTTCCACCGAATAAATCGAAAAAAAAAAGCCACGATGTCGCATCGGGGAATCTCTGCATGGGAGTTGGCAAAGAACGAAACGAAAAAAAGGCTAGCGTTAGGAAATCCCTGCATGGCAGTTGGCAAAGAACGAAACGAAAAAGGCTACGAACCGGTGCGACATGCCGATCGCCGGAGAAAAGAGCATGATCTTATTCACGAATTGTTGTCGCTGCATGATCTTATTCACGAAGTTGTCGCAGTTTAAAAACAGCTGCGGACACGGCAGCTGAAGCCTTCCAAATCTGCGCACGGTTGGTCACAAACGCACGCACGGACCCTATCCCCATCGGCGCGGAAGAGAGACCGGCCGGGAGCGAGACTCGCTGTCGCTGGACCCGTCCCTGAGTGACTCCCTGGTGGCTTCCCGGTTAGCGCAAGATCCTATGGAAAAGCCGCGTCCACACTGGCCAAGCTCCTTTCCGTCCTTCGCGTGGAAAGGAAAAAAAAAAAGGCTTTTGAAGATTCCGTCTCCCCCACCAGTTTCCCACCGTACGTCACGCCGTCCCCCCACCCCCACCACCGTCCCGGTCGCGGCTGCCTGCCTGCCTGCGCCTCCATCTCGCCGCCCGCACTAACCTCTACTAGTCTGTAGAGGAGGAACGCTGGGTCGCCGCGGCCGTCCACGTGGCCAGATGGAAAGCGGAAGCCTCCCCGGCCCGCGAGTCCGCGACACGGTCTCCCGTCCAACTTGGCATGTAAAGCACAGCACCTCTCGAGCTCTAGCACCGTAGTATAAATAAGCTTCTCGTCACCAAATCCGGAATCCTCTCGCAAAGCAGATCACGGCGACGATAAGCGAGCAACCGACGAGCATTAATCCCAGAAACCAAAGCTTTTCTTTGAGGGAACCCAGAAACCAAAGCTCGGCAAGAGGACGCCTCTATTCCGTCCGCGCGCGCCGATCGATCGAGTTCGAGGCACAGCGTCGATCTGCAAACACTGCTCGATCGATCGCGATTCGCGAGCGGCCAGCACGCATGGGGAACTGTCTGAGGCCGCAGCGCGCGGCGACGTGGGCGGACGGCGACGAGTGGGAGGACGAGGCGGAGGTCTGCAGCAAGGCGGCGGCCGCCGCCGCCGCTGCCGTCGAGGAGAAGAAGGTGGAGGTGAAGATCAGGGTGACGCGGCGGCAGCTGCAGGAGCTGCTGGAGAAGGCCGGCTGCGCCGGCGGCCGTGGGCGTGGGGACGGCAACGGCAAGGCCAAGCGGCGGCACGTGGAGGAGGTGCTGGCCGAGCTGATGGCTTCCGGCAGGGTGTGCTACCAGCATGAGATGAGGCGGCACTGGAGGCCCGCCCTGCGCAGCATACCGGAGGCTGTCGTCGAGGAGTCGTGATGATGCATGGCTCACGAGTTCTGAGCCATCTCTCTCGATCAGAGTTTTCTGTCTGCTTAGTTCTGTATGTGCATAGTTGAGTTGCTCTAGGAAGATGCAGGTGTTAGCGATTCTTTCCGAGATATTGTACAGGCGTACAAACTGAAAATGCTGATCAGAAGCAGTTACTTGAATTTTGCACAATGTTTTACTATCACCTCGATCTGTGCCTACTCCCTTCTTGCATGCAGATGCAAAACGGTGGAATGGCAGCTAGGCATAGAGAATAGTACTGCATGACTTTGCTCTCAGCAACGACAAGTACGGATTATTTAGGTGCAGAGTAGCGATCTTACAGTACTACTTTACTTCCAGGAGCTAGTCAGTGCAGGCGCTATGTATGCTCACCTACTAGAACTTCAGGTCACGTCCAAAAATCACAGTCAAACGGAAACTCTGTAGCGGAAATGGACAGTTACCAGCTCTGTATTGCGTCCGTTTGTTGGGTGTCCGCTTTGAAGATTGAACTAGTCCATTCTACGTAGCACTGGGGACCGGTGATAACTTATATATCACGTTGAGGCTCGGACCAACCAATGCTAGCCGCGTGCGCGGGATGATGATGAACTAGAGTCGATAGTTGTTGGATTACGTAGGGCTCATCTAATATCTGTAGGCAATGCAATTTGAGCATTTGAGGCATGGCCTTTACTGTTTGGTAGTACTTTCTCCGTCTCAAATTATAAGTTATTTTAAGAATCTTGAAGAGTCAAATTTTTTCAAGTTTGACTAAATTTATATAGTAAAATAATAACATTTTTGGTACCCACCAAGTATCATTAGATTATTTGTTAGTTATATTTTTATAGTATACCTATTTTATGACATAAATCTTTATATTTCTCTCTATATTTTTAGTCAAACTTAAAAATGCTTTGACTCTTCAAAATTCTTAGGCTTATAATTTGGAACGGAGGGAGTACATCCGATATTCATCTTGAATTCACCATTCACGGAAACCAGCACTGTCCTCAACTCCTCATCATCCTGTGCGATTCCACAACAACAGAGTACAGTAGGCTCCATCCATTTGTTCATCAGGATAGCTAATCCTTTGCGTTGGTTCGATCGCTGCTCCTTCGCTCATGACTCCGTGCAACACGAAAATGACGGGCCATCGCATGACAACAACTTGTGATCTGCGCGCCCGCGCTAGCTCGCTCCTCTCGTGCCTAGTAACATCAGCGAGCGAGGTCCGTGGCCCTTGTGGCCTTGTCTCCTCGTACTGTAACCACCACCTCTCTACAGAACAAGCCAACCTAAGGCAAAGCCACCGCCTTGTTGCCCTATCCTATAAGCATCACTTATACCTTTGCGGTTTCCCTCTAGACTTGTTTCAAAATCTAATCTAATCATATAAAATAAAAAATAGAATGATATCTAAGTTTTTTTTGAGGAGAATGAATGATATCTAAGTAGAGATACTTAGGTCAAAATAGAATGATATCTAATGAAAAACGGGTGAAAGATCCGATCACGAAAAAGATATAGCATGTTTAGACCTACGACTCTCGTTCTCTAAATAGACTTAGAGTAAGACATAGGGAGTACATCAATAATCTGCTACTTAAGGGCCTAAACCGTTATAGATATATGTTCACACATGATATCGACTATGTAGGTATCACCTTATGTCTGTTCGCTGGTATAAAAGTCATGGCTGAAATTATTGTTGGCTAATTTATTGTGAGAGAAAAACACAGTTGATAAGACAAGCGAATAGGTTGATAATGAAGCAGAAAAGATGTCGAAAGCACGGGACGTGAAATACAACCGCAATCTTCCTCTTCTCTTCCACTGCCGATATTAGAAGTAGAGATACTTATCGTTAGAGAAAAAATATATATTCCAGGATATATATATATATATATATATATATATATATATATATATATATATATATATATATATATATATATATATATATTATATATATATATATATATATATA
>Ga0182004_10005330_pt1 | contig 10475 bp, 9 predicted proteins | sample Sormic07211540_1_FD_120479 | JGI IMG/M metagenome (GOLD analysis project Ga0182004, IMG submission 120479) | Endophyte microbial communities from Sorghum bicolor roots, Mead, Nebraska, USA - 072115-40_1 MetaG | ecosystem: Host-associated > Plants > Roots > Unclassified | place: USA: Nebraska...
CCGCCCCGCACCGCCGGGCCTCCCTCCGGCCGTTCTCCCCGCCCGCCGGCCCGCCAGCATCACACCATGGCGGGCTCCATGGTGGACCGTGCCACCAGCGACCATCTCATCGGCCCGGACTGGGCTAAGAACATGGAGATCTGCGACATCTGCAACCGCGACCCCGGGTACGGACCCCCTCTCCCCCTGCCTTGATCCGTCCCAGATTCGGGCTGCTCCGCCACCGGATTCCCTAGCCCCTCCCGCGAGATTCCATGCTCACAGCCGATAGAGGTCGTCTCGTCTCGATCGCGCCTGCGATCAAATGTGGTTTGATGCCGTGGAGCAGTGTGATTCCCGACGCGCTCGGCTTCTCGGAGTTAGGTTCCAGCTAGAGGCGCTCCGTGCTGCTGGAATTCTGAACTATCCGGCACGGGGTCTCTGCCAGGATCATCATTTCTGACTCTGCAATTTATCTGCCTTGCTCCGTTTGCATTCTCATGTCTTTTAGGTGAAAAAAAAACTGTTACTAGTCTCCGATCGTACAGTAGAGTGGGCTTCATTCGCCAATCATTGTTCCATCACAATTGGGCAATCCCTGGTTTGGCCATTAGTGCTCCATGCTCCATTTGTTGATTATTAGGTCATAATTGGGCAATCCCTGGTTTGCCCAGTACAGGTGCTGAAACCTTATTTTCCAGATCAATCACAGCTAGCTGCATGTATGTGGGAAAATATCCACGACTGGTTTTACAAATGGCCAACAAATTTCAGCAGTGAGCTAGACTAGTGGGGATACGGGGAAGATACTGTAAACTGTCTCCGTATTTTCAATCCAAATGTTTTGATTCAACTTGTGACAATATATTTGAGCTTCTGATTCTGCTGGCAATCGATTCAAACTAATGAATGCAGTGTGTTTTTATTTGATTCATGGTCAAGAATTGGGACTGAATATCAAACATTGTACTGGACTCAAATGATATAGCTTACACTAGGTTCCTCATGTTCATTTCATTTCCCCTGAACAGAAGTCCATTTAGTTTGTTTTGCTCTGCTGTTGTTCGGTTATAGGTTATTGATTGTCCATATCCATACTCGTAACAGGCAATCAAAAGATGTCGTCAAGGCACTGAAGAAACGGATTGGCCACAAGAATCCAAAAGTTCAACTTCTTGCATTAACTGTAAGCCTATCTGCTGACTTGTCATTTACTTTTATGTCTTAAAGTGTGGTAGGCTATTGGTAACTGTGAAAGACTTTTTTGTTGTTTTGTATTGTGCTTCCACAAAATCAACACCTGATCCTCTGGTATTGGTAACTGTCGAATATTTTTTTTTGTCCTTTTGTATCCTGCTTCGACAAATAAAAAACACCTGATCCTCTGTAAGTTATGTGTTGCATTTTTCTTCTATCCAATTTACGTCCCTGTCGTTTGTCTTATGTTTCATTGCATATGCAATTACTCATGCAATCGTACCCATGCATCCTGTGCCGCTAGCAGCATAACTGAGCATAGCGGCGATCTTGCTGGCTGGTTGTTACTATTTAGTCTATTCTTCAGACTCTGATAATTTTAACTTGCACATTTTGTTTCCTTGTTAAAACCACCAAAGAAACACTAACACCCAATAAATTTTGAATTGTCGAAGCTCAATACCTCTGTTAGCTTTATGTTTGTAGAGGTCCAGGATACGCATTTGGCGCTGAACATGTAGTGAATAATTTTTATGATGATTTTTTAATATTTAGCTATTACAAAAATATTAGCATTGTCTTGCTGATGATATCTCTCTATTTCAGCTGTTGGAAACTGTTATAAAAAATTGTGGGGATATACTTCACATGCATGTCGCAGAGAGAGATATATTGCATGAGATGGTGAAGATAGTGAAGAAAAAGGTTCAATATGCTTCATACTTGCAAAACTGTAGTTCTCATTCTAATGAACTGCTGGCTTCTGATGGCGTTTGTTTTCATGTTACAGTCTGATCCTCGTGTTAAAGAGAAGGTATTGGTGCTGATAGATACATGGCAAGAAGCATTTGGGGGACCACGTGCAAGATATCCACAATACTATGCAGCATACCATGAGTTGGTGGTATAATTTTGAAGCTCGACTCAGTTTATTGCTTCAACATTTTCAATTAGCTCATTTGGTTTGTGGTGTATTTGACAAGATTATGATCTTATATTTCTGCCCGGCAGCGTGCTGGAGCTGAATTCCCCAAGAGACCCGAGAAACCTGCACCTTTGTTTAATGGTCAGTCTCAAGCAGCAAGGAATATGCGTAGTCCTGACCAACAGGATGAAGCAGAATCTTCTGCTGCCAATGATTTTCCTGCTTTGAGGTGCGCTTTTTTAATTTTCATTTTCTGTGTCGATGTCTTTTTTCTATCTGTTCTCTTGAATTAAATAGCCTAGCATTTAATTCTTTCACTACTGTCTCTACTCTCTTTACTATCATACAATCTATGAAACAGTAGAATACTGTGTGCAATGATTGTGATATTTCTAGTTTTAGATTGTGGTCTGGTTTCATGTTATGAGGTGAAGGTGTGAAGTTAAATGAAACAATAGAAAATTGTTTGCTATACTGTCATATTTTCTAGTTTCTGCTTGTTATTTGATGATTTATCATCGATTTGCTTCATGCACTGAAGATAGCATGAGCGTTCATGTAAAAAAAAAAAAAACTCAAGCTGTTAGCGGTAGTAGATTCACTAACATAGGGTACTACTCTCTCAGTATATCCAGATGATTGTTTCATGTTCTGACGTTAAGACATTATAGCTAGTTTTTCTTTTATCCATGCGTAGTCTGTTTATTGGATAGAGGGCTAGTGGCACGTTGAGAAGAGATACAGTTGTGTGTATGCCACTGGCTATTGAGTTTAGGATATCGTGCGAGCAAAGCAGCAAATCCCCAATAGCTGATACAAATTTCCCCTGAGAATAATTCATCTGGTTTGTTTTACTGCGTTTATACTGAATGAATGCCTATATTTTCAGCATGTCGGAGATTCAGAATGCTCGTGGTATTATGGATGTACTTGCTGAGATGCTGAATGCTTTAGACCCTGGAAACAGAGAGGTATCAAAGTAGCCTTAGCGTGCACAGAAACACTGACCTCTTTCCTGTATAAATTTTGAAGTTTCAATCAGTAGTGAAGCATGCCATTCTTTCCATAAAAAGAATCTTCTATCTTGTTTTGTTTTGTTTTGAGAAATTTGTGCCAACTGCTGACCAGTTTTAGTTTTAGAAATGACCTTGTAATTTTTACAGTAACAGTTTTGCAACTATGGAGCATCTTTATGCATTAAATGTTATGTATAGGACCCTACCTTACATTGTACTGGGTTATAGTGTGTATATAGTACTAAGGGCTGATACTGATGCGCACAGATAATTTTTAGCGTGCCTACCTGCAATTTTATGTCTATGAACATTCTTATGTGGTTGAATTTACGTGCTGGGCACTCCCGTATGATTTCTAATTTACTTGGTTTACTCCTAGTATTGATGTCATACTCAAGCAATAGTGCCCTACTATATTCCTAATAAGCCATAACCCCCTCTTAATTTGTGAAGGTCTATTGATTATGTTTTTTTACATGCTATGCACATAGGGACTAAGGCAGGAGGTAATCGTGGAACTCGTGGATCAATGCCGCACTTACAAGCAGAGAGTTGTGCAGCTAGTTAATTCTACCACGTGAGTGCGCTTTTTCTCAACTTCATTTTAGTACTTGATGAAGGTCTCTTAGTGCGATATATCTTATGGTAGTGGATGGATGTGCTTCTAATATCGGCACAGATGACCTCCATAGTTTGTTTTGTCAGTTCTTTCTTGGCCCAATGAGGAATAGCAGTGCGATGCAGATATTGGTGATACAGGACAACTAGGCAATAGTTGTGAACATAGTATAATGTTGCTTGCTACGTTCTGCAGGGATGAGGAACTTATGTCGCAGGGGCTTGCATTGAATGATGATTTGCAGCGTGTTCTGGCAAAACATGATGCAATAGCAGCAGGCATTGCAGTTCGAGTGGAGAAAAAACCAAAGTCTTTGCAAGCACTTGTAGAGACTGAGGATTCGGCAAACCAGGATTCCAAAAAGGAGCAGGGACTCATAGATATTGAGGAACCCACAAGCCAAGATGCTGCAAAAGAACCAAATCAAAGGTTTGCTTTCATCACTGTTGCATATGCTTAATTCTCATAACGTCTGGAATTATGTTAATACATGCATGTATGGTTTTGTTCGTACATGCTGGAAACAAGTTCAAAAGTAGCGTTTGATGATCATTTTGGGTTCAGCAAGTAATAATAATATAATATGCCAACCTTTGCAGCTAGGCAGTCCCAAGATTTTGTTCATATATGCTATATGGAAATAGCCATACTTGTAATTTACTGTTCTTTCTATTTAATTGTTTTGCCACATGACTTCTCTAATTACCCTCTTTTATGCATGTTATCTGTCTTGTAACAGTACAAGTGACCAATCTCCTTTTGAGCAATTAGCTCTTCCAGCACCACCAGTGTCAAATGGCGCAGCAACCTCAGCACCAAAATCTGATCTTGGCATTGATCTTCTGAGCTGGGATGATACCCCTGCCCCTGCTACAGCACAAAATTCACTTGCTCTTGTTCCTGTCACAGATCCTCTTGCTGATTCTACTTCATCAAATCAAAATGCGCTAGCAATTGTCGACACATTTTCACAAAACAGCACCGCTAACAGCAATGCTCAACCAGCTGACCCCTTTGGTCTCAATCCAAGTTCTGTTATTCCAGGATCGCAGCCATACAACACTCCAACTCAGCAGCCTTTCCAGTCGCAACAGCCTCCGCAGCAGGCGGCCCTCTATACAAATGGGGGTGCTGTGAACCCTGGAACGTCTTACGATCAGGCATCTCAGTTTAACAATGTTAGTTCTGGGTGGAATGGTCAAACTGCCAACCCGGCGGCGTCCCCACCAGAGCAAACACTGAATTATGGTATGGCAAGAATTCTCATCTCTACATTGCTGTTATATCTTTCTGAAGTGCTGCTTAATTATTAATGATTTTAAATTGTGCACTCTTTTGTATCATTTCTGTCTTTCAATCAGAACTCCCTATATTAATATGAATCTTCTTTTTCTGTCCAAAGAAAATGTGATGATAGTATCCAAACTTTGTAGATGATCAAAGTGGAAACCTTCCGCCACCTCCTTGGGAGGCTCAGTCAGCGGCGAGCAATGAAGTGCCAAATGGCCATTTGGGAGGCATGCAACCTCTCACAGGGCCAGGCCAGATCGGCGGCATGCAGCAGCCACTGCAACCACAAGTTAACCACATGGGAGTTCCACAAAGCCAGCCAATGTACAGTAACCAACCAGGAGTCGGGCTGCCTCAGCAAGCGATGCAACCTGGTCAAGTTGCCGCAACACAGATGCAGCCAGGTTTTGCAAACCAGCAGTTCGGTTCGCTGCCACCAACATCCATGATGGGTGTGCAGTTCGGTGGCATGCAGCCTCCACAAATGTATGGCGGATCGCAGCCAGTCATGATGTACCCGCAACAAATGCCAGTCGCACAGTATGGAGCAATGCCGCAGCAGCAGCCGATGTATGGTGGTCGGTTGGCTGGGTACATGCAGCATCCTGCTGTGGCTGCTGCACACTACTACAACAACCAGGGGACGGCGGGAATGTATGGGTACCCTGGCGCGAACGGGCTGTCTCAGAGCATGTATGGCCTCACGGTGCAGGACAACTCGTCCATAGGGATGACCTCATTGTACCAGACTACGACGGCGCCAACCCCTGCGGGGCAACCAATGAAGCCGACGAAGCCTGAAGACAAGCTTTTTGGTGACCTCCTGAGCATTGCCAAGACGAAGAAAGCATCATGAGACGAGCAGGAGCATCGGCTTGGGCCTTCATATATATTCTCCCATATTTTTGTGATTTTTCATGTTGTTTGATCTTACACTTGTAACATTATCAGAATGTATAAGCTTTTTGGGGTCCTTTTTTTTTATTCCCACGCTGTGATCCTGATCCTATTAGATTCGTTATTATACCGTGTGCGTGTACTGATCACGCGCAAGAGGAAATGTTGGCCGTAAATGATGATTCAATAAAGGGTGTGCCGTACGTACGTACGTACTTACTTACGATATTGTTCTTTTAGGGAATGTGTTACCTTTATTTTCTGAAAAAGAAAGAAGTAGAAATGTACATATAGTGAAGCATGATGTATTCACAATTTATAAATTACTTTTTTTTTTAGAATTTTAGGGCCAAAGCCCTAACCTTTTTTAACCATTGCCAAATGACATTTTAACTTTTACAGCACAGAGGATGGTAAACCATCTGAAAACAGTCAGCGTATAATGGCTAAAGGAAACCTATCTGAAATTACAGAGAGGAAGCTAAACTCCAAGACAGAAAATACCAGTACTATTTCATGATGCGGAACCGACTCCGCCTTCCTTGGAGGTAAGGCGTTTATTTTTTTAAGAAAATTTTTTGTTTGTCACTTGAAGTTGACATGCTTCTCTTTATTGCCATAGGAAAACGTTTCTTCCTTACATGACACCGGCTTTATCTTTTGTGTCTCATTTGACACTACCAGCATGGGGGAAGCGATGACGTGGCATGGTGGTGGTGGGGTATGGAGGAGGCCTCACATCTCTAGAGAGCAGAAACATTGACGTCCACACAACAGCCCCTCCCCCCGCACTTGATGACCTTCCCATCGTCCCCATTTCTTTTTCCTCCCTCATGTCCCACTCTCTATCTCCTAAGAAACCCTAAAGGTCACACCTTTTGCTCATCGCCGCAAAAAATTCAGTCATAGCCGCCACCGTGTTGCCCACAAGCCAACTATCCCGTCCTCGCCTGGATCTAGGACTCAGTTTCCCACCCCCGCATGCCTTTCCCCTCCCTCGACCCAAATTCCAGCCAAGGAGTCACAACTATGCGCCGCCAAAAGTTGCCTCTGCCGCCCCTGCCTAGTCGTGATTTGAGAGTCATCCCCCACAACATGAAACCCTAAAGCTTGCAACTTTCCTCTACCCTGTTCTAGAAATTCGATTTGTCATAGCCGCTGCCACCGGGAAGCCCTAAAGACTACGCCTTTCCCTCACCCACCCCCAAAATTCTGATCGAAGCCGCCACCAAGTCACCCACCCCCACCGCCTCACCATGATCTGGGACTCGCTGGTCATGATGCCTCTTGCTATGCAATATTAGGTACGTCGTGTAATAATTGCTGTCCTTTTTTATTCTCTTGCTTTCCTTTCCCCACCTCCTCCTTTATATTTTCATCGTCTGATTTGATCCATCTCCTCCCGTTCACACCATGGATTATCTTTTCTCACTTCACTGGGCTTGGAGCTTTGGGGCCGCTTTGGATCGCTTGTGGTGAAAACAAGTCGTCCCGTTGCTGAGCGACTTATCTTCTCAGTGATTCTCTCCATGCTCTTTCAATGTAGAAGCAAAAGTGTTTCTTGGACCCAGTAGGAGAAATCACACTGATTTCTCACGCCACCATTTGGCCTAGGCATGGCTAGTAACCACTGGGCCATGCCATGCCGTGCTCGAGCTAGGCCAAAAAATTAGGCTTCGTGTTGTGCTATCGACCCACGGCTACATGGCCATCTATATTCATGGCCCCTCATGCCCCCATCACACAACGTCTCCCTCTTTCCCCATGATTCCTAGCCGCCACACCCCTCCTCGTAACGGCTGCCACATGACCTCTTCCTCCTCCTCACAAATGCCAGTGCCACCTTTTCTTACGCGCCAGCACTCGTGTGGCCTCTTCCTTCTTGTCGTGCCCATGTCGCTTCTTCCTCCTCTTCATCCATAGTGCACCGCTCTTTGGTCTCCCTCGCCACAACACATTGCCCCTCTGCTCCCCTCAATCTAGTGCAACAACAGTCCTAGGACCTCTCTAGGAGAGGATAAGGCATCAGATTTGTAGATATAGTGCTCCTCCTTGCGATGATGTCATCACAACCGCATGAGGGTATGGTGGCGGTGGTGGCCCTAGGAGCCTCTTGAGGAGAAGATAGACCAGTGCAGAGCTTCTTCTGTAAGTATACTCCCAAACGCCATATTTTTGCATACTTTGCTTTTAATCAAAGCTAGCTAAGGAAGAAAGTTAGGTTTGATTTCAAGCGTGGTTGATAAAGATTATCACAAACAACCTTGGTTTGGTAGGAAAGATTTTTCTTTGGGGCCGGACAACTAGAGATCTGTTGTTTCCTCGCATAATGCATCAGTCCATCGCTATCCCAAGGGGGAAAAGAGAGAAAATTTGTAATTTTCCCTTCCTTGAGTTTTAGCATATGCTCATCCTTGTCCTCTACCAGTTGTGCCTATGTGTGGGCCCCTCTTGGGACCCAAACCATACCTTAGCTAGGTCAGGGGTGGGTCCAATCCACTCTAGTGTGCTGTTGTAGTGGGAGGGGGACTGTGAGGTCTAGCTCACACCAATGGAGGTAGCAGAGTGTCCCATAGTCCTAGTGTCATAGTGCACACATGCAGTGGCTCATGGACCCCATGCATGATATATATAAAATGCTTTTTGCGCGTGCTCTCTACTCTCTCTCGCTTCCACCATTCGTCCTCATCCTCGCATGACCTGATGAACCCTCCTCTCTTCCAAACAATTAATCCCACCACGGATCCATAGATCGATCAAGGAGAGGAGCAGATCAGGCTAGCAACATAGGATCCATGCACAAGCAAAGCATTCTAGGCATAAATTTGGGGGTACTACCTGCTGTGGGGGGATAGGGAGGAGCTCCTCTCTATAGATGCGTCGTTGAGCTCCCATCAACCGAGATAAGAAGCACTTGGCGATGAGGCATGGTGCCAGTGCACAAAATCTTGTGAGACACCAAGAGGGATGTTGGGAGGTGCGATAGCTAGTGGGCATAGGCACTGCTAGCTCTGACCCTACTGACCACCGCTAGAAGCTTATCAGCGAGGGCACGGTAGGCTTCAGCACCACAGACCACTTGCTCATCGAGGAGCTCCATAGGGAGGGCATGGATGAAGTCAGCGCCTACATCACTTCCTCACTAGGTTAGTGTTGGGCGTGGAGTGCCACACTGAGTCCAAGATAGATTTTTTTATCTCGCTCCATGCAACTTGTTTGCAGAGGCTAGTTTTGACTCTAATAACCACAATATGGATGCTCCATTGTTGGTGGTTCGACTATAGTAGCCGGGGGGTTTGACTTTAAACCATAGCAGAAGCTATGGCTTCCTATATTTCATGTCATGAAAAACATGGGCTTTTACACTGATTCTTGTAGTGAGTGGGTAATAGTGTCAGCATTAGATTCATACTCCATTTGTTGACAAGGACATGCATGGAAGTTAATCATGTTTGTTCATCTCATCTCTTCCTTATATATTTGGTAGCTGCCAATGCATACTTGCTTGGTTTTACTGTACGTCTGAGAATTCATCAATTCAATGGTTGTATTCATCTCTCTTCTTGTAATTTGTTGGGATGTCTATGTGGATCATTATGTTGTGTTTTATATTCTATGAACCAAGATGTACATGTTGTGTGTTATACTGAGGGGTATATAGTCGGGCCTACTCCTAGTTTCTTAATTTTCTTGTACCTTCTTTGTTTTAGAGTGTATTATAGCTATAAACTTTCTATACTCTGTTGTGTTAATGAACCAAGATGGATGTGTATGACAAGACATGGGATGCTTTGCTATTTTTTAGGGACACATGAAGTCTTTGCTTTGGTTTCGAGATCACAAGATGGACGTGTGACAAAGTTGTGTGCTCTACACTCTACTTCTTGCAGAATGGAAACAACTACTCTTGCTCACAGAACCAGAGCACTGGAGGAACTATGGGTTATGGCATCTATCTACAGTTGCTGAACCTAATGAGCGACCAACAGAGCTATAGTGTGACCATTTCTCCCTAAGGTAATATTTTTCAATACTCAGCAGGTGTCTGCATTTGCTCATTGATTGTCATGTAGTGATGCATAACACTTTTTAATGGGTGAGAGCAAGTAATCTAGTAGTGTAGCAATTTTGAATGGGTGAGAGCAAGTAATCTAGTAGTGTAGCAATTTTGAATGGGTGAGAGCAAAGAGCATGGTGTACCATACATATACCTTCATACAGTCCATAGTTTTGCCTTTATTATAAACTACATCAAGCAGTTGAACTAATGCTAGTTTCCTTAGTCAGGTTTCATAGTGTTAGTTCTACTATTTGTTTTTTGTTTGACTGCTAGCATTGCTCATACTTTCCCTACCTCATTTAGTTGATCTATAAAGGATGTTTTTTGTTGATAAATAGATTAGTGAACATGATTTAAAAAGAAAATACTTCTAACTTTATATTATATATATGATCATTTGTTGTTCGCGGACACAAACAATGCATGGGCATTGTTGTGATGTTGGTTCTAGCAATGTCATAGATGACTGTATCACTCACCACTCTCTCTCTC
>Ga0182004_10005331_pt1 | contig 10474 bp, 11 predicted proteins | sample Sormic07211540_1_FD_120479 | JGI IMG/M metagenome (GOLD analysis project Ga0182004, IMG submission 120479) | Endophyte microbial communities from Sorghum bicolor roots, Mead, Nebraska, USA - 072115-40_1 MetaG | ecosystem: Host-associated > Plants > Roots > Unclassified | place: USA: Nebraska...
AGACACATGCATAGAGTATTAAATATAAATGAAAATAAAAACTAATTGCACAGTTTGGTCGAAATTGACGAGACGAATCTTTTGAGCCTAGTTAGTCTATGGTTGGACAATAATTACCACAAATAAACGAAAGTGCTACAGTGTCACGAAAATTTTCATTTCGGGAAGTAAACAAGGCCTAAATGGGAGTCGGTAGGCAGCGTTTGGCCCACACAGCCGGTGGATGAACGAAAGCGATGGTGGGCACGATGAAAGAAAAAGGCATGCAAAGGGGGGCGAGTCCGGCCGTCACGTTCTACTAATAAAGATCGATGCAGGGTTGGCTTAGCTAGCTAGCTAGCCTAAAGCATCTGATCCCGTTTCTTTGTTTAGTCAGTTATTAACCATATATACTATATATCCATGCTGCTTTCTCTGGCCTTGTTTACTGCTTGTAGCATGTTGTGCCTGTGTGTTGGGCCCCCTGCTTGTGACACTGCTATAATATCTTCAAGTTCAAGGGTTAGATTATTGGATCGATTAGGTGACGATGCTTGCGCCACTGCTAGGTGTCAGCGGGATGGAGCTTGGCAGATTGGTCGAGGACATGGAGTTCGCTGGTGCACTGCCAAAGTGCCAATTGCCATGCGTGGGTTCGTTTTCTGGAGAGACGTGCAGGAAGCAGTTATCGCCCAAAGATTAAACTATCTGAAAGCTACTCCATAGTATAACCGGCCAAGGTGTCGGTCAGCTGCGGGAGGGATCGCCGTCGCCGTGGGCGTCTTTAGAAAATGGCGGCGATGGGAGCAGGGACTTGTGCTTGTGCTGTTCTGCATCGGTGTTGCACTGCTGCAGCCTGCAGGCTGGCAGCCTCTGCTCTGCGTGGCAACTTTGTCCCAGTTGCACGTAACCGCCGGATGCCTGACTGACACGGTCCTGGTGGTCGGCCGATTTGGCTGCTGAGCGAAGATACGCTTGTTCCTTGGTCGTGCTGCCGTGGAGGCAGATTGATTCTTCGCCCATTTCTCTCTGTTATTGGGAGACCAGCTGTGTGGTACGGTGTAGTAGTGGCAAAACAATGATGCGTTTTCCACTCATATCCAAAAGAAAACAAAAGTGTTTTGTTTCTTTTCTTTAATTTGAGGGGGAAAAAAGAGATACTGCTAGCTAATTTTCTACTAGCAGAGAGCAGTCGGTGGCGTTTCAGAAAGAGGCAGCAACCTGTACTAGTAGGGTTATTTTTTCCTCCTTGGCACACCTACGCTTATTTGAGTTAATGCCGATGTGGACGTGCACAGATATGCCTTTTTATAAATATCGCTTGCCAAATATCCCCTTTGTTCTGGTGCCAAAAAAAAAGTTGAGTGGCGACTAGGTCGTTACACGTCGCCGACTATGCAAACTCACAAATTATGTACGTATACAATAACCATTTATGTACAGCTCATAATCCAACAGTTAAAATCATCTAGCTAGAACAAACCCTCACAAATATATTACATTGGTTATATGTCTGGTTGTAGTTGAGGGCATGAAGGTCGATCTCTTTTGCTCGCTGCTCTGTGCGAGCGGAGGACGAAGGGCGTCAACTGTGGATCTTCATCGGGCTTGCACCGAGCTTGAGGTCGATGTCCTATGCAGATGGAGAAGGGGAGGTATAGCTGTAGAGGTGGATTTGGCTAGGCGAGAAAGAAAATAAAAGAAAGATGGGCAAGGCTTAGAGGAGTAATAGAGAGAGGGGAGAGACATTATAGGTAGTCAATCAATCTTGCCACTTATTAGCTAATGGATCTAAACAAGTTTCAACTGATAACTACGTAGCTACTCAATCCATTCTCTTTTATAAGACAATTTAATATGTCATGGTTTCCAAATTATACTTTAGCCATTTATATACTTTATGCTTCCCATAAATTTGTATTATAATAATTGAAAATTGTTAGCCAACCTATTGGTCAAAGATTTTAAAGATTGAACCCTCATATGGGTGCACACCTTATAAAAGAGAACGAAGGGTACTAGGTTAAAACACAATCTTAGTTGTTAGCATCTCGCTTTCGCTTCACAAGAAAAAAAAAGAAACAACAGAAGGAAAAGATATATAAATGTTCACTATATTTCCCTTTGTTTTGCTCACCCACTTGGCATTTCATCATTGCTCTTTTTGGGCAGAATTGGCTTTTGTCACCTTGTTATCTTGGTTGTGGAAGAACATATGCTATTGAGCTTAATTGGGAGGTGTAGAATTAAGCTAAAATCCTCTTAGGAAAAATGTCTCCTACGTTGTTTAGTCGTAGATACTAAAAACCATGGATGGGATGGCATTATGTATTATATAGAATATCACCTTTTCCCATATAATATTCACATGCCATTGATAAAAAGTAGTGTTTATGACCAATAATAATTGTTCAAATTTTCTACTACCTCCATCCAATTCTAAGTTTGGTCTAAGTCAAACTATCTTTTCTTTAACTATGTTTAAATAAAGCAATGTCAATATTTATGTCTCTAAATAAATATATGATGAAAACATATTCCATAAAAAATATAATTATACTTATTTAGTATGATAACATCAATATTTTTTATATAGATTTGGTTAAAATTAAGATAATTTGACTTAAGACTATGCTAGAGTTATTTATATAGAAGTATATATATCTTGCTACATCAATCTAGAAGAATTAAAAGGCAAATCAGAAAAGGCTCTTTCAAAGCCTGAAGTCATTGACAAGACTTGTTCTCCATTCACTGGAGGCCACTCAAAATAGTGCAATTTTATTGGATGCTTTATCCAACTAGCTCAATGCTTGGTCGATGTCAACATAATTTTCCAAGTCATATGCACATGGACTCATCCCAAAAACCATGTCTTTTTTTTAATACTTACTAGATTAAAAGAATTGTGCATCATTGTATTAATAAAAAAGAAAATTAGACTGGTTACAAACAATTTGACGGCCAGATTAATGTTTTGTTTGCAATATACACGGCGTAAGATTTGACCGCACATATCAAATGAATGAAACTAAAATGTGGGCACGACACAGCAAACAAACAGATTTTTCGGCAAGCCAATTATGAAGACGACGAAACCCTCAAAATTGAGCTCATATATGGGTGGGCCGGGACCAGGTTGAAATTGGGTTGATGATTGATGGTGACTTGCCTTCTAATCCACCCTCTCAGCACATAATTTGCTGCCCTTTTGCGTGCACAGTTTGTTGAGGTCTCCGTCGCCCCAGCGTTGGCTCCTTCTTAGCTCCACTCTGTGCATCAGACCCTTGTTTTTGTAAAATAAAAACGTGTAGTACGGCATCCACCACAGTACTAGCATCCATCCATGCCCGTCGGGCAGGCCGTCACATGCGCATCTTGTAAGCTAGTTCTCTGGTCACGTTCGCTCCAGGCTATTGTTCTCAATAGTGATGGGAGCATGCATAGTACACTTGAACAAATTACACTACCGAAAAAAAAAACATGACTTTTTAGAGAACAACAGAATAAATAATTTGACCGATAATATACGCTCATAAACATAACCCAATAGTGGACCCAACGCTTAATTATTGTAGCCCGAGCGAGCTCAATTGTGCCGATTAGGTCGCATCGCATGATTTGGAGCTCCGCCACTGAACATAACTCAAAATTTACTGTCGGTAATGTATGATCTTATGTCTTTTCTTATAGAAAGTTAGGAACAACAAACTTCGGATATCCGCAGGGTTTATGTGCCTAGATTTGAAACTAGCAGTGGCAAGTACTAGTTAAGATTTTTCTTTTAATATCAAAAGGATCTTCAAATGATTGGCCCTGAATAATATTCGAGTGAAATGGTACATTGGACACAGAGCTTTATTTGGATCTATCTAGCCATCTTGTACAACGCTATGGCTGCACTTCTGACCCTCTGGAATCGCGGTTGTTTCTCTAATGCAAGCTGTCACGGGCTGAAGCATGCATGTGTGCGATCTTGCATGCGAATCCCAAACAACCTTTTCCATTTTTTTTATTACCCGAGAATGGGATACTGCTGCTAGACCCTTTTTTTTTTTGTAGCCAATGATGATGGCGTACGTTCGTCCGTAGAAAATTTCCGCTTGTATGTTCCACGAATCCATTCACATGAAACTGGGCTGGAGCACAGAGTCCTTTCGAGAACACCTTTTGTGTGGCACACGGAAAGGCGAGCGAGTCAGGCACGACACACCGATCGGTTTGCTCTTGGGATCGGATCGGAACCAAAGTACACACACGCACCCAGCACCACATGGACTGTTCCCTTCGTGCAATTTTCCCCCTCCTGACTGTGAGAGAAAGCCTGACCCGACCGATGACATGTCCAAAATCCGTGTCATTTACCTCCGGCTTTTTGATGAGACGTGACATGATTGACGTCCAACACGTCCTACAGCAGCAGTCACCCACACCCACTGTAGTAGATGGTACAAGCTTAACCCCAAACACCTTGACATTTGCGTGACACAAGATATTGAAAAAGATCACAGGAACAAAAAGAAAAACGTGCAATATCTGATACAATGAAAAGGCAATTAAGCACTAAATGGTCTGCACATTAAATATGCTCGTAGTCAAATCTATGGCTGGTGATTAATTAGTAGTAGTATCTTTGCAACGGTAAAAATCTGCGTAATTGTATGTTACGTCCCTAAACTTTACCCAGTGTGACTGACTAATAATAACCAGCCACTACTGGACACGCATCATGCTACTCACTAGCCACCAACTCACCCTCTCATAAGAGACATCGACAGAACAAGCCAGATCGATCGACTCACCACGGAAAGAAAACAAAAGAAATCAATATAATAGTGTTAATAATTGCATGTTAATCCCGCTTTATAGCCCAAACCAGCAGGCGCAGCAAATTTAAATATTGAAAAACCGTTGCTAGCGTGCGAAGATTCCTCTGATATTTATCAGTAAGTATTTTTTTTTCTTTTGGTTTTATTTAGTTGCTGGCCCATTTCTTGTTGCACTCCACCCCCTGAAACCCCGGCGTTTTCTCAGTTACAGCCCCCGCCTCGCCCGCCGCCTCGTGCTCTTCTCGTTCACTTGCCTTGCCTCGCTTCCCATTTCCGAGTGCCGCCCGCCCGCCACCCGGTTCCGCCTCCGCCACCGCCACCGCTTGGCGTCTCTCCCGCGGCCGCGAAGTGCGCGCTCGAGTCATCAGAGGGGGGCGCGGAGGAGGTCGGTCGAGAAGAGGAGGCCCCGTGCGCGAAGAGTGCCGGCGCGGGGACCAGACCAGCAGAGGCGGCGGCGTACGTGCGCGCCGCGCGCGCGCGCGCGTACGTGCGTATGGGGTCGAGGCGGCGGCGGCACCACCACCACGGCCGGTGGGTGGTGCCCGCCGTGGCGCCGGCCGCGGCGGCGTTCGCAGCGGCGGGGTTGCTCTTCCTCGTCGTCGCGTTCCACTGCTTCCTGTCGCCGCCGCAAAGCGACGGCGGTGGCGGTGGTGCCAGTGGCAGCTCCCGTGTCTTCCGGCGCCCGAACCCGCCGTTCCTGGTACGCTTCCTACGATTCCGGGGGCGACGGGGGTCCTCGGTTCATCAATGGTCAAACTCGGCTCGTCGTCGATTTCGTCATCCTCCATTCCTCCTCCTTGCTTAACGCGCGGCTCCTGTTCTTCTCTCTCCCCCCTTTTGTTTCTCCGAGCAGTTGAACAAGCCAGCGGAGGTGCGCAGAAATGTAATCGGCGCCGTGGATTTCGCTGTTCCCGTGAGTGCAGAATTCCGTGTTCGGTTCGTTCCATTCTTTCCCCGCTCGGGGGGGATTGAGCCGTCATTTCGCCGAATTTCGTGATGGTTGGTTTGCAGAGCGGTGGGAGCAAGCTTGGGGAGCAGCTCTGGGAGTCGAAGGCGGCGGGCAACTTCTTCGGCTGCAGCAACGCCACCAAGCAATTCGCCGGTACGCGTTCCTCGCAACATATGGCGATTTCTTTTTGTCTACGTTAACGTTCCGCTGGGAGAAGAGTTGATTGATGTTGCGCGTGTGTTGGGTGCCAATCTGCCAATAAAAGCTTACATTTTTTTTCTATCTCTATCTCTATGGTTCGGTAGATGCCGAGGCTGTGACCAAGTCGGACCGTTACTTGATGATCGCGACCAGCGGCGGACTGAATCAGCAGCGAACAGGGGTAAGAACAATACAAACTGCCAAATGAACAGTGCTGGCTGGTATAGCATCAGGTCAGGGCAACTCATTCATCAGTTAAAAAAAAATCCAAAGCTATCTGGTTGTGCTGTGGTTAAATTTAAGGTTATGCTTGGTTCCAGTACATCCAGAGTTTCTCTGAATTCTTATTCTCCGTGCCTATGCCTGATAATTATTAGAGATATTGGGAGCATGTACTAATCTAGGACCTTGTTTAGTTCCTCAAAAATTTTGCAAAATTTTTCAGATTCCCCGTCACATCGAATCTTTAGATATATGTATGAAGTATTAAATATAAATAAAAATAAAAACTAATTGCACAGTTTGGTCGAAATTGACGAGACGAATCTTTTGAGCCTAGTTACTCCATAATTGGACAATATTTGTCAAATACAAACGAAAATATTATTATTTCTATTTTGCAAAAAAATTTGGAAGTAAACAAGGCCTAGGAGTACATACTACCATTGTAGCTTTTCTTCAGTTGTACTCGTCCAGCGTGTCATTTAATCCAACTAGTCATTTAATCCAACTACTATTTGATGCGATCGGCAATTGGCCAGTCACTCCTATACGCCAACCACTTGTTTTGAACGGCCCCGTACGTCACCGCGCCCGTGCATTTCTGTCTTTTGTTGGTATGCTCCAACTACTTTCTGGCGCCCTCAGCGGCTACTGTATATGTGTTTCATTTCCTGCCAGTTGGCACTTGCGTACACCTACTGTCAGAAATGTGTAAATATAAATAATGCTTGCCAACTCGGGTCGTCAATAATCTTATCATGTTTCCAATTCTGTAGCATAACCCATACAAAAGTATAATTACACTGAAGTAATTTTGATAACTAATCTAAATAGTATGTTTATGTTGATTTATTTCAATGTTTTTGAAAAGTTAGCCATTTTGCAAGCTAGTGAATGTTTGTGAGATCACGTCCTCGTTTCTCAATAGGAGAATAAATTAATCATAACAAAAAAAGATCTTCTCTTCCAACATCATTTGTTTTGGAATGATGATTTGTCGATTTATCATTTGACTGAATCTTTCGCCCATAAATAATGGGAAATTCTGCTACTTATCTGATTTCCAGATCATAGATGCTGTCGTTGCAGCCCGCATACTGAATGCAACACTTGTCATTCCAAAGCTGGATGAAGAATCCTTCTGGAAAGATGCGAGGTCAGACCTCAGAGTCATTACTCTCTCTTGTTAGTTGCAACAAAGTACATTGTCCTAATCTTTAGTTCTGCATTGCAGCGACTTTGCAGAGATATTTGATGTTGATTCATTCATATCCTCACTCTCGAATGATGTAAAGATCGTACGACAAGTACCTGACAGGAATGGGAAACCACCTTCGCCATATAAGATGCGTATTCCTAGAAAGTGTACTCCTAAATGCTATGAGAGCCGAGTGTTGCCTGCTCTTCTAAAGAAGCATGTAAGCATTAAAGTTTTTGAATTTCACATGTTTCCTTAAGTTTGACATTTTTTTTTCAGTGAAAAAAATGCTCAGTTCTGACATCAGTTCTTGTATGTTGACCCACAGGTTGTTCAGTTAACCAAATTTGACTACCGATTATCAAATAAGCTAGAGACTGATCTTCAAAAGCTTAGGTGTAGAGTCAATTATCATGCACTAAGGTTTACAGACCCAATCTTCAGAATGGGTGAAATGCTTGTCCAAAGAATGAGGGAAAAAAGTGGGCGCTTCATTGCTCTTCACCTAAGGTGATATTAGATCACTTTTTTTTTCTTGTCCAGCACTTCAGGTTTCATATATAGTACACACTAACTCTGATGACCTATCTATTGACAGATTTGAGCCTGACATGCTTGCGTTCTCTGGTTGCTACTATGGGGGTGGAGACATTGAGAGAAGAGAACTTGGTGAGATTCGTAAGAGGTGGAAGACCCTGCATGTAAGGGAGTAGTATTGTATTCCGTTTTAACTAGTGATGCTTCTGAAAGTAAAATCATTTTAGTTTTTTTCTTATGTGACACATTTAAATATTGTACAGGCAAGCAACCCTGACAGAGAACGGCGGCACGGAAAGTGCCCTCTAACACCAGAGGAAGTAGGGCTCATGCTTAGGGCATTGGGATTTGGGAAGGACGTGCACCTTTATGTTGCATCAGGAGATGTATATGGAGGCGAGGAGACACTGGCACCTCTGAAAGCACTCTTCCCAAACTTTCACTCAAAGGAAACTCTAGCAAACAAGGAGTTAGCTCCTTTCTTACCATATTCATCTCGCATGGCTGCTCTTGATTTTATTGTATGCGACAGGAGTGATGTTTTTGTGACAAACAACAATGGCAACATGGCCAGAATGTTGGCTGGTCGAAGGTACCCTTTTTCTTTATGTTTTTCCTTTAGACTTTAGTGCTAACCTAGACTCAGTGGCAATTGATTGAACAAAGTGGATTTGTTTTATCTTTCTTACACTCTAAGGCAACGGTGATTGACTGATAAATTGTGGATTTTCAGGAGATATTTTGGGCACAAGAGGACCATAAGGCCCAACACTAAGAAACTTTACTCATTGTTTCTGAATCGAACCAGCATGAGTTGGGACACATTTGCATCTAAAGTTCAGACCTTCCAAAAGGGATTCATGGGGGAGCCCAATGAGATTAAACTAGGAAGAGGCGAATTCCATGAGCATCCTGCAGATTGCATTTGTGCAAAATCGAAGGGAAAAACTGGACAGAGCAGGCCTCACCTAGTTAAAGGAGCTGGAGAAGCTGTGGAGAGCCACTCTATTGATGGGGAACTTGACTGGAAGGATTTGGACTACGGAGAGCATACACCCTTGGGCAGGGATTCATCTAATGAAACAGAATCAGATGATATTCGTGTTGGTGGATCAGACATTCCTGAATTGGAGGATATGATGTCAGACTAGACACAGATAGATAGTTCATTATAGTTATAGGTTTGTTTTTATTTACAAAGGGCTTGGTGATAAATTATTTTGAGGACAGAAGCTGCTACATAATTTATCTTTCTCCTGTTTATTCTTGGAGATTGGAGACACATAGAAACAGCTCAACAAAGAAGAAAGGCCTGGAAGAGCTTCCTTCAGAAAAGACAGGTAAACACAAAATTCTTGAAGTAAGCAAATGTTATTTGGTTTCAATGCATTTGATTCTTTGAAAATTTAAGTTTACCTCATCAAAATCTCCGTATATTTGTATCATCACATAATTTCAGTCTCATCATACCTTTGACCCAATTGGCATTAAATCATCAGTATTGACACACTCTGTCTTGTGAATGCAGAAGGAAGCCTATATATAGTTCAGTACGAGGTAGCAACTGTACAGTGTTTGATCGGTCCTCAAACAATGCTGACTGGAGAAATGGAAGTCATTTTGACAGTCATGGTTTCTCTTTCATATAGCTTGTACCGTAGATAGGAACAAAAGAATTCCCTCTTATGTTTTACTGTGTAGTATTATAATGCGATTTTGATGGGTCTATCACCATTCTTGATTTTGTTTTTTCATAATGTCCGTTACCAATTTTGCTGACCTCCATTTAAATCTGTATATATAACCTGAAACATGAGAGTGTAACGGGAAATTTTGTCCGAGCATACATCATTTCGCAAATATAGAATTGTCTTACGAGAATTTTTACGGTGCTTGGAGGAACCGGTGGTTCCTCCTGTTAACCTTCTTTGCGGCAGGTGTTAATAAAAAGTTATAATTAAGGGTAGTTTAGTACTTTGCCTAATGTACTGATTCTCAGCTTCTAAATCCAATTCCACGAACTGCTTCGTGTCGTGCTTCGCGAGATCTACGATGTCTCCCAGCTCGTCGCCAATCGAGTCAACACCGCCAAGGTGGATGCCTACAGCTAAAGTTTGGGCATAGACCACGGCGCTTTCTAGTAGACTTGCAGGCTGAAACTTGAACCGGCGACTCGAGCTGGAGGAGCAACAGCTGCCGCTGACCTTGGATGCGCACACACCGCTGCACCTCCAGGCCAGGAGCAGCTGCCGCCGGAGCTGGACCAGAGAGCTTGCACACTGGTCAGGCCTCACGTGCTATGAGAGGGAGGGAGGTCACTGGTGTGCAGGACCTCGCAGGTCATCGGCTCGCCGCCCGCCTCGCTGCAAATCACGAGGGTGGGCTACTGCCTCACCAGCTCTTTAGGACGTCGCTCACCAGTCAGCTCCGCGCACAAGGAGAAGGATGCAGGTGTGGGGCTTGCCCACTGGGGCCGCGCGCCACTGAGATCTCGTGTCACCGCCAGCCACCGAGGGCCGCGCACAGGGCTGGGCGTCGCCGAGCCCCGAAGGGAGGTGC
>Ga0182004_10005332_pt1 | contig 10473 bp, 8 predicted proteins | sample Sormic07211540_1_FD_120479 | JGI IMG/M metagenome (GOLD analysis project Ga0182004, IMG submission 120479) | Endophyte microbial communities from Sorghum bicolor roots, Mead, Nebraska, USA - 072115-40_1 MetaG | ecosystem: Host-associated > Plants > Roots > Unclassified | place: USA: Nebraska...
ATCGAGGCCCAGCTAGCAGCCGAGAGGGCCGAGCGGGAGGCCCAGGATAGGCGGGTGGCGCAGTTGATCCAGATCGTCTCCATGATGGGGCCTCAGTGTGGGATATCGGTGGATGATCTGCTCGTCCAACCTACTCCTTCGCCGGCACCGCCGCCGCCTCGGCCTCAGCTTCAGCTCCACTTCGGCACTCCTGTGAGTAACATGGTTCTTATAGACATGTAATCTCAATTTCGATTCCGTTTTCATTATCTCACGGACAATCTCCTACTTTGTGCAGCCTCAGTCCGCGGGGTCTAATAACCCGCCGCAGCAGCCTGGTCCAGGGAACCCTTCACTGTCGTCGTGGCCACAGTGGCAGTGAGTTGGTCTTTGTCTTGCTTTTGTAGTTGTGGTTTGGATAATGGACATGTTGTGATGAACTTGTGTGGACATGTGTGGAGCTTCTGTCATGATGAACTTATGTGTGGACCTTATGTCGTGATGCGATGGACGTGATGAACTTATGTGCTTGTGATATATCGTGATGAACTTATGGATTTTATATGTGCTTGTGATATATCGTGTGCTAATATATATGATTTCGGCTATATATGTGATCTGGGATTGTGCTTGTGCTGATATATGTGATCTGGGCTATGTAACTGTGATATATGCACTGATATGAAGCAAAACAAACAAAAAAAATCAGGTTCCCAGCTTTGCCGAGAACTGCGCTCGGCAAAGGTATGCTTCGCCGAGAGCAATGGTCATAGCTCTCGGCAAAGCTAGAGGCTACCGAACCAAAAACTCCCAGGTTCCCAGCTTCGCCGAGAGCTATGACCATTGCTCTCGGTGAAGGCGTCAGGTTCGCCGAGAGGGGGTCAACAGGGCTCTCGGCGAAGATATAGCGTCGCCGAGAGGTGGTCTACAGGGCTCTCGGCAACCATTTTTGGCAAAAGAAAAAAAGAAAAAAAAAAGTCGGCACGTTCCTCCGTTCGCCGAGCGTGGTGGACAGGGCGCTCGACGAAGGCGCCGTCCCCATCAAACTATGCCGTGACGGTGTCAAAGTGTCGCCGAGCGGTGGGCGGACACTCGGCGAAAGTTCGCCGAGAGCCCGTGTTTTGGCTCTCGACGAAGAGCTCTACGCCAAGAACTTATTCTCTGACCAAATTTCGCCGACGGCTACGCTCGGCGAACCTTTCGCCGACGGCTTTAGTGCCTTCACCGAGCGCTTTAGGCCTTCGGTGAACTAACAGTATCCAGTAGTGCTTTTATGCTTTCATTTCCAACAGCCTTTTCGATACTACTTCTATGTCATCCTATCAAGTTTTCATTATTTTTCTTCTTTTTTTTGGCAACGTTTCCATCCTTGTTGCTTTCATTTCCAACAGCCTTTTCGATACTACTTTTATGTCATCCTATCAAGTTTTTGGATTACAAAAAGGGAAATAATTTAGGACCCAAATTAAAAGGATGCCTTTGCATTGAGGTTCTATGCAGCTGCACCATTTTACTATTTGTAAGCCTCAACTTTTCAAGTACAAAATGTAGTATCTCAACTCAAGCACTAACTCATACCATCATCGCACGCACACACACACACGCACACCCACCCTAGTGCACAAGCTAGACCTACATCTATATGAAGAGACTTGCACGTTGCTTAGAGGTATCCGAAGTCTTCCAGGCTTCGCATATGGCGGGCACGTCAGCCTGGCGCATCCACGTGTGAGGCAACTAAGGAACGAGAAATAAATCCCGAGGTGAGACCCTGAGCCGATCTCAAGGATCAAACCCAGCACCCGCCGCTCAAACCACTGAGAGTGTACCAACCGAACTATGCTTTGCGCCTAATAGGATAAGAGGGTGTTTGGTTGAAGGTGTTAAAGTTTAACAGGTACTGTAGCACATTTGTAACTGTAGCAATTAGTGTCTAATCATGGACTAATTAGGCTTTAAAAAATTGTCTCGCAAATTATTCTCTAACTGTGTTTTTAGTTTCATGAATAGTCTATTTAGTACTCAATGTATGTATCCAAACATTCGATGAGATAAGTGTTAAAAAACAGCCCGAATCAAATAGGGCCTAATTCCATACGAGCTATAGCAGCGGTTTTGGTGCCCACAACCTTGGGCACCTTGTCCATTTGCATGAGCAATGCACGTTTTCATGAGTCACAAAATAAATAAAGGTACAAAAAGTATAATAGTAACTAAAAGGTTTTTTCTAACGAAACTAATAAGAGCTCAAATAGCACTGTAACAAATTATTATCAATTTGTCATTTACATGCATATACACAGCCTGACAGCCTCTACGCTGCATGCAGCTTACCGTAACAATTTCCGAACCACACCTGATTCCGTTTCTACTGGCTGAATGGCAGCAGCATCCACAATTTCACATTATATTTAGAGTATGTTCATTTGGCTAAAAAGTTATGACTGAAAGTACTATTCGTTGATTTATTATGAGAGAAAAATACTAATGACCTGTTATATATATACATCTACTACATAGGATCATTTTTTTAACCGAGAGGTCCCTACTAAAGAATCAATGAAAAGAGAAGAAAAACGTTACAAGTACGAGAGTTAAAAAAAGAGAAACAGAGAGCTTGGGCAGCATTTGTCATCTTCTGAGCTCAAAATTTAATAATAGCACTCTACAGTAGTATGAGCAGAAAGAGGACCATTGGACAGGCTCTACACCGAGAGAGTCACCTCAGCTGTACTAAGTCTGTAACATGCTATGGCCCGGTTTCTATATGATGGTGCCACCGTCTGTCTAACTTTGGTGCGTGGGCATGCAACCCAATGGGGCCAAAAATATGCCAAGCAAATAAAAAATTATTCCATCCAGCCCAACAAAGCCACATTGAAGTGGAGAAGAGAGAGAGTGCGTTCCAAACCCCGCTCCTCCTCCAAACCCCTCCCCCTTCTCCAACTCTGCGACGCCGTCACCACCACCAGCCGCATCTAGTACGATGGTTGCGGCAAACCCACTTTTCTCCAAGGTGACTACCTCTGACGTCAACTCTTCCCCTCTCTCGACAGCTAGCTAGTGTGCTTCTTGAAAAAACCCATTTTGGTGAGGGAGCCCCGATCGTGCTCCAAAAGCCACGTGCGGCCATCCATCCTTGTGTCCGTGCCGACGTCCAATCCCATGTGTCTTCCCTCTCCATCTCATGAAGAAGTCCACGCCGGCGTCCAACCCACGTACACCTTTGATGATGTGACAGTTGAATTGAAACTAGGTGGGTTCTTGTATTGCAAGCACAAAGTACCGACTGGTTTCTCTTGTTGGAAACTAGATGGTGGAGGGATGACACCAAGCTATTTGAACTTGGATCGAGGTGCGGCTGAATGCACAGGGAGTGGACACATTTGAGATCCTAGAGAGAAACTTTCCTTTTGTACTTCAAGTTCGGGGCGGGTTCTTTGTCATCGACATGCACAAATGTTTAATTTCCATAACCTCTACCTGATCCTTTTCAACATCAGAATAGGTGGTACCTCTTTGATAATGCAGGCCTGCTAGGGAGTGGGTATGATGAGGGAATGCTAAACATTGGAGCTACCTTGGCTTTAGCGGTGGATATCATGCATGGAGACATGTTTAGTGAGATTAGTCTAGGTTTTAGCGAGTTGATAGCCACCTACAACACACTCATCAGGTACTATTTGTATAGGGATGGTGCCAAGGTTTCTAGAGTATCGTATGATTATTCTAGTGATTGATGTGCCGCAAAGACCTCAAATGGATCCCGCCGCTAGAGCAGATGAGGGTTAGAAATCTACTGTTGAGGAGGGTCAGGAAGCTGAAGCTAAGGAGGGTCAAGCTGAGAAGGGTCAGTACTGAGTGGTGTCCAGAACACAATGGTTTAGTGCTATATGCAACCTATTTAATGTTTTAGAGCTAAATGTTTAATGCTCAAATGCATGGTGCATTTTTCTTTTTGTTGAACGATTCACAGGCAATATGGATTCTATGAGCTATCAAAGTGGAACAAAGAACACACAACACGATCTTCACAAACTGAATCCTAAAGGACACAATGTGGTTAGGGTCACTATTCTCGCTGTGAGTGCTTAAACCTCTCTCTCACTAGAACTCTAAGGGAAGAGGGAAACCTAAGGAATGACGAAATGAAAGAAGTGGAAGAGGTGAGGTTGATGGGGCACACTCATCCTTATTTATAAGCTATTACACATCCCCAAAGTGCACTAAGATATTTTGAGTTGAACCACATAACCTGAGGGCGTTATGGTCTAACCTAGGTAATCTCCATCCAATGGTGAAAGCCCTAGTTTGGTTTTGGATAATTGATGAAACCCTAGTACTAAGTGTGCGTACACTTAATGAGGTTGGTACATGCCAAGTGATGGAGCAACTGATGGTCATGGTGATGATGGTGATGACCACAGGATGATCAAGTGCTCAACTTGGAAAATAAGAAAGAGAAAAACAAAACCCTTTAGAGATCAAAGCAAAGATATTGCTTAGGGTTTTGGCTTTGGTGATCAAGACACCATAGAGGGTGTGATCATATTTAGGATAGATAGTCATACTATAAAGAGGGAAATTCTTTGGCTACACGGTTATCGAGTGCCACTAGGTGTCATTGTTCTTGTGCATTCATTTAGAACCTAGTGAGCTAACTTAACTCCTTCGAAGAAAATGATTGTGAAAATGCTAACACACTTGCACTTGTTGGTACACACATGGTGGTGTTGGCACACTTCAAGAAGGAGGTGGAGTGTAAAGGGTAGAGAGGAGTTTGGGTTCCTCTCTCCCTCCCGCCGAGCTTGCGAGGTGGATTCGACGCTTTTGAGAAAATGAAATGCATATTTTCTATTACGCTGATGGAACATTTAGAGAAGTCTCTGGAGTGTTTCTCACTGAAAAACACTCACTGGACGCTCTGACCGCAGGCACTAGACGCTGAGCCTATGCGTCTAGTGTGTTGTCAGTCTCTGGCGAAGTTAGCAGCGAGCATCGGACGCTCAGCACCGAACGAGGGCCAGACATTGTTCACGCGTCCGGTGAAGGTTGACGTCAGCAAGAAAGTTGCAAGTGTTTCTAACTAAGAGCACCGGACGCTCAGGAGAGAGTCCGGTGGTTGCGTCCAGTGACCCCGCGCGTTTGACAACCTCTTTGCGTACGTGTCCGGTGTGTATCGGACGCGTCTGGTGTTTTGAATATGACCGTTAGAGATCGACGCGCGTGATTCAGACAGTGGACACGTGGCTGTGTTCTAAGCACGGACGCAGGGGTCAAGCGTCCGGTGGTCACCTGCTGTGCGTCTGGTGACCCCATGTTCTGCCCAGTGAAAGAGCCAACGACTCTACTTGTTTGAGGGGCTTATAAATAGTTGTTGGCTGGCTTGGGGCTCACTCTCTTGGCATTCTAGCATACTTGATATCCTTGTGAGCCTAAGCAAACACCTCCCACTTATATCCTTCGTAGACTAACCATCTTTGTGAGATTGGGAGTGATTTCAAGTGTATTTGCTTGAGTGATTGCATCTAGTGGCACTTGGGGATTGATTTGGCTGTGATTTTCTTGTTACTCTTGGTGGTTGTCGCCACCTAGACGGCTTGGAGCAGCAGAGGAGCATTGGCACGAGTTGGTGATAATTCGTGGCCATCTCCCGGTGATTGTGAGAGGTTTTGTGCCTACCCGATGGAGAGCCAAAGGCAACCATTAGTGGATTACACGTGTCATTGAGCTACCTCACTTGTGGTAGGTCCTTGCGGTGCTCATGGTGAGCTTGGGTGTGGAATCCCAATTAACCGCTGGATCACGAATGTTGGTCGACACAACGGGGACGTAGCGTGCCGGCAAGCACGTGAACCTCGGGAGAAAAGTCGGTGTATCAATTATGTTTGATTGGCATTCTCCCGGTGCTTGATTGTTTATATATTGGTGATTGGTTCATCCCCTACACGGCGGTAGAAATAACTCATCCCCTCCATTTACTTACCGTAAAGTAGTGTAATTAGTTTAGTTGCTTACTTTGTCTTGTGTAGCATAGTTACTAGTGTAGCTTTTAGTGACATAGCTCTTGTGTCTCTAGTGATCATATCAACTAGAATTGTTGGATAGGTGGCTTGCAAACACCCCATTAGAGCTAGAGCAAAAGGCTTCGCTTTGTTGTTTACTAACCTCTTGCTCTAGTGAGTTTGTAGAATTTTTAAATAGGCTATTCACCTCCCTCTAGGCATATTAGGACCTTTGAAATGGCCATTGCGCGCTTCATGAGATAGCTTCGCCTCAACACGAACTCTTCGATGCTGCCACTTGCCGTCCATTCCTCATCAGAACCTTCGCTTAGGTTTTGAGGCCCAAACCCACGACACCCACCCCCAATGATTTTGAGGTCCAAACCACCAAACCGTCTGTGAGTAGCGTACTCCATACGCATCCCCCGCCACTCGATGCATGTCACGTCATTCTCGACCTGTTGGCTGCCAAGTCCTTCTGACCCTCGCTCGATTTGCACACCCGTTGTCTTGACTCAGTCAACACGGTTACTCGCATGTACACTTGCACTTCTCAATGCCACAGCTGTTAGCACCGCGGCTGGTCACTCGGACTCCTAGTCCCTCGGTCCAAGCCTCATGTCTGTCCTTCACCACTCTCTATCCATCGGCATGGCATGTCCCTACTTGATCTTCTGCTCGCCGTCAACCATCGCCTCCGAGCTTCACACCTGAACAACACAAACCAAGAGACATGTTGCACGCTCCAACTCACGCCAATGGTTAGTCACCAACTCAACCTAGATCATGGACACTTTGACAATCACTCATCACAAAACGAACTACAAGGGCACGTATCAACCTTGTGTTCGCAGAGAAACCAAACTTCAAAACATTTTTTTTCAAAGCTAGAAGCTTCCTTCAAAATTTGCAAATTCTTTGCTTTTGTTGCTTCGGGTGGTGCTAGGGGGATCCTAACCGCCTCGGATCCTTCCCTCTTGATGTCATTTTATTATTAATTTTTTGTCCACATTTCCATCCTTATTTTTTTTCTATTTTTTTCACATTTCCATCCCTCTTTTCAATGCTACTTTTATGTCATCATCCTTAATTTTTCTTCTTTTTTTTGTGCACATTTCCAACCCACTTCTATGTCATCCTATCAAGTTTTGGGTTCAGAAAAAGGGAAAAATAATTTACGACCCAAATAAAAAGGATGGCTTCGCATTAAGGTTCTCTGCAGCTGCCTCATTTTATTAGGTGCGCTTAATGCCATACGAACTATAGCAGCGCACATTTGGTTTTGGTGCCCCACAACCTTCACCCTGTCCATTGCTTGAGCAATGCACATTTTCATTGATCACAAAAAGCATAATAGTAGCAGAAAGTTATTTCTTTTCTCTAACGAAACTAATAAGAGCTCAAATAACACTACAATTTATTTTCAGTTGTTATTTATATGCAGGCGGTTGTTTTCTAGACATACACAGCCTCTACGCTGCATGCAGCTTACCGTTGAACAATTTCCCAATCAACCTGATTCAATTTCTGATGGCTGCACCGCAGCAACAGCCACAATTCCACATTATATTTATTTATTACCATGTCTGTCATATACATCTACTAAACAGAATCAATATAAGGCAATGAGTCAATAGATACACAGCTTCTAACTCACAACCCATCTGCTCTACTATCCAGCTACTATGTAGCAACTCAAGTCCAAAACACCTCGAGGCGAACGAACCCCCACCACAAACCATGGCTCACAATCACGTGCCCTCTCACTTCATTTCACTAACACGGCTTTGCTGCTCCTCAACGTGAGGCAGATTCTGACAAGAATACAACACCTTCCAACATAGCAATGCTGCCACCGTCTACATTGTCTATACACAATGGCAATGGGGCTAGCCGCTTGCTTTTGTACATGCAGCTGACAGTGCATTTGATGGCATCAACTCCTAATGGGTACCATCATTCACTGCTGGATCGCACATAGCTCCCAGTTCCCTTCGCCGTCAATAAGCTTCAGCTCCAAGGCATGGAAGGGTATCAAAGCAGGCCTCTGTAATAATGGATCCATTCATTTCGCAAAACAAGTAGTGAAAAAAAAAATCAGCATCTTCTTTGGCTTTTGACGGTTCACCACCATCGGAAATTTTATCACAGGGGTTGTCCAAATGCTTACTTGTGAGGAAGTGATCACAGTTATGCCCATGCTAGTTGCAAGCCTGTACAGATGCTCTTCAACATCAACACTCGTAGCACTGCAACCAAGCACGGATTTAGGACCCACAGTAATTGATCAGCATAGAGAAAAGAAAATACAAAAATCAAAAGAGCATTGTGACAGAACACATACTTGGTGCACTCGTCGAGGATACCAAACTTAGGATGATGGAAAAACAAACGAGCCTAACAAAAAGAACAGTGACATTCAATTAACTCAATAGCGGACAAAATGAAAAAAAAAGGGACAAATAAAGGTGGTCTGCCAGTTAACACTGACCATCCCAAGCCTCTGTTGTTCTCCTAACGACAGAACATCTTCCCAGTTTGGTGTAGAATCCCACCCTTCTCTTTCTAGGAGATACAGCAGCCGGACATTCTCTAGAATTGTCTTCAGGTGATCATCCAGCAGGACAGAGGCACTAGAATTGTTACCTATATTACCACAGTTTTCCCGTTACCAGGACATTAGGACAAGCAACAATATAACTTATTACTTCCAATCAACTGGCATGCTCCTAGCTAATCATAATACAAGGTTCTTACTAATTTAACAGAGCAATTTCAAGAGGTGGGCCTACCAGATCTATGTAATGAAAGAACTTTTATCTTCGCTTCCTCCCTTGAGAGAGGGTATATGATCTGATCCCGCAGAGTACCAAGGCTGGTATATGGCCGCTGAGGAACATGAAACATCCCTTCTGAGGGCTTGGTAACTCTGCCAGAGAAGGTGGGCCACAGATCCCTGAGCACTCTAAAAATAGAACTCTTTCCACTACCATTGGGACCTTCAGCAAAACAAAGAATGAATCATGAAAATATAAGGTCACTGCTGAGCAGCAGATTTTTTTTAAAAAAGTTGCCTGCACAAAGACTGAATACCGGTCAGAAGAAGGCTTTTCCCTTGTACAACATTGCACGAGAGTTTTCTAGCCAATAGCTTCTGTGATGGTGTTACAATGTCCACTTCATGAAATGAAATAATTTCTTCTGAGGCTGCACTGATGGCATTGGGAGACACCGCAGTATCTGGAGGATCATTGATTTCAGAAGCAAGTTCAGAATAAAAAAACTTTTTTTTTCTCAAACATGCAAGAGAGTTGCGTATCTTTATATTAAAGAGAGAAAGGGGAAGAAAGCCCATATAAGGCAACCATTACCTCATCTAGGAAGTAAGAAAGAGGTTGCAAAAAAACTTAACTAATGGCCATATCATGTTTAGCTTTCTCAGGGTGGTTGAAATACAATAATAACTTTTTTGCCAGTTCCTGGCATTGAAACAAACCCACAACAGCTGACAAAACCTTAAGAACACTACACAGTTTTCAGCCCATTGCTATGCAGCATTACTATTAAACTTGGCATGATGAAAAGGTAAAAAAACTGATATAAGAATATTTTCTTATAGTGAACATGTAGAAAACTCCTAGGAAGTGACAAGCTCAACCATAACAGACATTCTGTACAAAAATGCCAGTAGAGTTTTTAGAGCAAACATTGCGCAACCTGACATGTCAGCGACAACAGGAATACTTACTACCCTAATATATTATGTTTAGTGTTAGACTAATATGCACACATGACAAACCAACTATATAATCATTACCGAAAAATATTGAAATTAGAGAATTTAACATGATTGCTATTGTCTATTAAGTCCTAGCGAACTGAACTTACTTCTTTGTGCGAAGCGTGTAAACTCCTCAAGCTCAAAGATCCGGTTAATCCCACCAGAAAGTTCAAGGAACTTCTTATGTAACTCAAGAATGTCACCGAAGGCTATGAAGCTCTGTGAGACCACTGAAGCCAAGAACCGCAGGGCATGTGCCAACTCTCCTGTTGCATGAAGCAAAGGAAAAATGCATTTCAGGATGTTTATAAGATGAAAAATAATATAGTTTGGAAAAACAGTAGAGTTTTGAAGATTTGTAACCTTGAGTTGATGTTAAAGCTCTGTCTCCCTTGTGCTCCAAAGCATACAACAGACTCAGACCCCACGTTACATTGTGCGGAAGTTGCTTTGTTACAAAATCATCAACAATACCATAAAGCCACTGTTTCCTCAAAAGAATCTTTGAGTGGTTAATTAACTTGACGAATTTAGCCTCAACCATCTGAAAGCGAGAAGAATAGATAACAAGCAGAAAAGTTAAGGTCATCTCATTTAACAATATTACCAGAAGCTATCCAGGGGGGGGGGGGGGGGGGGGGCCAAAAAGGAATAAAGGAAACAAAAAGAGGAATCAGCAGCACAAACAAAAGGAAAAACATAAAACAA
>Ga0182004_10005333_pt1 | contig 10473 bp, 2 predicted proteins | sample Sormic07211540_1_FD_120479 | JGI IMG/M metagenome (GOLD analysis project Ga0182004, IMG submission 120479) | Endophyte microbial communities from Sorghum bicolor roots, Mead, Nebraska, USA - 072115-40_1 MetaG | ecosystem: Host-associated > Plants > Roots > Unclassified | place: USA: Nebraska...
AACCATTAAATGTGGTAGACATAATAGTAATGAAAAGTTAATTTTTAGGGAACTAATTGTAGTTGCTATCATTCAAATATTCAAACGATCAAGTGATTGGAGTTTAAAATAGCGTAGAATTCATAAAATAAATAAACATATATAACACTAGGAAATGACATATGTCGCTGCTAATGTTGAGAAGATGAAGCTAGTGACCTCTTAACAAGTCGTTGACGGCGTAGAAATGATGAAATGAATCAATAGCCGGAGATGAGAGCAAGAACAAGCAAGAACAAATGTGAAGAACACAGCAAAAGAGTGAAGATCGGGGTCGGCCAGGGGAAGAAGAAGAGTTTAAATATGGGGAAGGACATTTAACCCCAGTTACAATTACCAACCGGAACTAAAGTCCAACATTTTGTCCCGGCTGGTGAGACAGACCGGGACAACAGCTTTTAATCCCGGTTGGTGTTACCAACCAGGACTAAAGGCTAGGCTTTAGTCCCAGTTTGGGAGACCAACCAGGACTAAAGGTCCCTTCTAACGATCTCTGACACCATATCGGTTGGGCAGGGGACTTTTAGTCCCTGTTGGTCTCACCAACCGCGAGTAAAAATGTTTTTGTCCCGGACGCTGATTGGGCCGAGATTATTGTTCATTTTGGGCAAGTAACCAAAGGCCTGTTCTATAGTAGTGTGAGTTGTGTCTTCTGGCAATGTTACTAGAGTTCATCATGTGTTGTGTTCATCTTTAGTATGAGTTCGGCTCAGGACTTTCCCAAATCAAGTTTGAAAGTTTTCCTATAGGGCTTAGTCGAACAAAATATCCAATGTCTACTATAACATACTATCATCTAAAGATCAACCTAGACACCTTGTCTAATTGGATTTAGGAATACATTTTAACCTAAGCACCATGCTTAATCTAAAAATCCTTTGGAAGTAAGATCAACACACCTATTGTTTCAAAAATCAAACTAGACACCTCATTGTTGATACTTCTTAACGTCACTACTAGAACTATAGATAATTCCCTACTCTAAATATGGCACTAGAAATATTACTGATTATTCTTATATCTATTGAAAATCACGCAAGCGCACAGAATATAACGGTTGTAGCACTTCATTTGGGAGCACCAAGTATCATATTTATTTCCACAGGGAAGCTATATAAGGTTAAGAAATGACTCTGCTAAACTTACTAAGAACAACCTAATCTAGCAAGGGTGATCTATGTAACTGATGAACTAGATATGGGTTATAGACTAAGTAAACACATAGCTACAACCAAATATGAGATAACTAGACATAGTAGAAGAGGTCCTAGAGTGTGTAAGTAAGCAATATGTCTACCTAGCTCAAGAATATCTAGTCTAGCAATCAAAGAATCCTAACTAGTACTTCGGACTGTATGCGTCCTGAACTACTAGAAGTACATAGGAAAATAGTGCTGTCACACAATGAGGTCTATGATTTAATAACTAGCCCCAACATGGTGGAATACACACCTGCCACTGCCACAGGTATCTGGAGGGCTAGCCACAATCTAAGGTAACGTATAGTCTAAGCACCACGCCTACACTATATGATACTACTCTAATCCCACGCAAGAACTAGAGCATCGGCTAGCGGTGAAGAACCCATACTAGAAGTAAATAAGACAACTAAACTATCTATAACTGAACTACTAGCACTCAAACAATAAGTATATCACTCAATGCAATAAGTAAAGGCATTCAATGCAATAAGTTAAGTACTTAAAGTAAATGTTGAAAGTAGAAATAATAATGCAAGAGTACTTACAAATAGGGAAATACAAGAGCTATACCAGAGGCTCCAGGAGACTCCTTTCTACAGCTTTGGACTCCACTCTTCACTCTCAGTCTTACTACTAGTCTGACTAGAAAGTGGACTACACTAACACAAGTCACTCAACTAGCTTTCTATCTACATTGGCTCCCTGAATACAGTCGGACTAGGGGGTATTTATAGGACAGAGGTGACAGGGGTGCTACTGAAGCTCCTGGTGCAAAGTGGAGTGGCGGGCGCCAAGAGTGAGTGGCAAGCGCCACTAAGGGGTGGTGGGCGCCAGGATCCTACAGCAGCTGCCACCTCCCCCCAACCGCCTCAACATCTAACGGCTCCAGATCATCCTCAGAGGTAGTTTGCTTCACAGGTAAGTCAGTTGGCACTTGTTGGAAACATTTGTTGCATGTGGTGGAAAGCCACAATCCGTGTGACCCTTATTCCTAGCCTTTGGATGAAACCGACTTCACGTCAACATCTCAGATGTTGACACAGGTGAAGTCACGTGGATTGGTGATGTGGCAGAGGAGGTAGGGTGGCACCCGCTAGGTCGGCCATGGTGACCGCCTCCTAGACCTGGCATCCACCACCCTCCTAGGCCCCAATGGGCCCATAGGTGTTGGACTACCTCTTGGTGATTCAATTCTTGTAAATTTTTGACATTTTCCTGCATACAAATAAAACTCATGTACAAGTAGAATTCCATTAGTTTAAACCAAATTCCCTATCATCTATGTCTCTTTTATCCATGAATTGATGTCTTGTTGATGGCTAAAATATGCCTTTAGTGAGCATGAACAGGATCCCCCAATCTTGCCTTTTGCTCATCCCTATGCAAAGACTAAGTCTTAATGATGACATACCTTAATGAGATGATCAATCTCTAATTAACATGTTGACATCATAAAAACAAATTCCCTGTTGACGGTCCTTAATACCTTATTTTATACCGTCAACAATAGCTATTTTGGTCATATAAGTGACACAAAATGTAGTCATAGGGTTTATTACTAACGATTTCTACAAGTTCTTATGATTATGTGAGTGTAGGTGAAATAGGGCAATATACATGGTACAAAGACATCTTCAATTTCCCATTTTAATTACTCCATGTTAAAGAGGTCATCGAGATACATGAAATGGAGTTTTGGTTCACTCAATTTGGAGTCCGGATGACAAAGTTATGGCTTCTTTAAGATTGTGAGATGGAACGTGTCGGAAACTTGTCACTCGGCATGGCGGGCGCCTGGAATGTATGGTGGCCGCCATGAACATGTGTTGAATGGCCATCAAACTTCCTCCAAGGCCTCTCTACTCAATGGAGAACCCAAGGCAAGCTTGGTTCATGGCATTGGCTGACATGGAAGTCCGGTAGTAATGATCACCATCCAAAGACAAGCTCACAACTAAAGGAAATGACATCAGAACTGACAAAACGTTGTAAACATGCAACGTGGAGGAAAAAAGTAGACTAATGGCTAAAATGATGTGGCAGCCGCCACATCCACCTTGGCGCCCGCCACTCCTAGGTGGTGCCGGCAGCCTCCACCTGGTCAGGACACATCACTGATCCTTGTGACTGCCCCGAGGAGCCATTTGGTGCATTGTTTTCATGTCGGTTTGATACAAAGGCTGCATGAGGGTGTCACATGGACAAAAGATTTCCAACATGTGAAATTACTCCATCAACTTGGGCAACCACCTCCAGGAGCAAGCAGGTGCCATAGATCGAAAGGCGGTTGCATCGAGTGGCGCCCGCCACTTTCCGTGTGGTGACCGCCACCTCAGAGTGGCGCCCACCACTCCAAAGTGGCGCTCGCCAACCCTTCTTGGTGCCCGCCACTCCACTCACCTTCTGTAGCGCCCCCATCACCTCTAGCCTATATAACCCCCCCCTCGGGTCATTTTGGAGGTAGGCAGGTGTTGACATTTCTTAACACAATCACCAAAGATAGACAAAAAGCCTAATCCCTAGCAATGATGCCAGAAATGCTTGATGACATTCGTTAGTGCCAAAGAAATATGAAAGACTCTGCAAAAGCATAGAACATCATAGTGGCATTTTACCTAGAGTATTCTAGGTATCGTTATTTATATTTTACCAAAGGGAAGCAGGGTTAAGAATCTTGATAATTTACTATCCTACATCTACTAACTTACAGTATCAACTAAACTAAAGCAGGGGTAAATGATATACTACAAGTGAAATTATTTAAGCACTTATAAGAGAATTCAATAAATGTATAGATAGTCATTGTGGGAGAACAACGGGAAAGATCAAGGTTCCTTTGTACTTCTCTATTACTTAGGTTCTAAGGCAACAGAATATGAAAATATATAGTAGTCACGCAATGGCACTTTGGAGCAGCAGGTCATTTCTGACTCTCGAAGAAGACTTGGAAAGAAGTAGCCGGGGGAAGGCTGCTAAAAGCTCTATGAAAACATCAATCCGAACATGATGGAATACAAAGGCCAGACAAGGCTGTCACCCTATGGCTACCACAACTATCCGTGGGATTGAGCGCAACCTCAGGTAAACTATAGCCTAGACACCATGTCTATACTTGCGTTTACTACTCTAATTACTATAAATAACTAGAGCACTCAATACGAGTGAAGATCCCATGCCAATATATAACAACTATAATAATTATATATAAAGTAAATAGAGAAGATAATATGTTAAATCATAAGTCTTACAAGAAGAGATATGAAAGCATACCAAAACTCTAAAGAATCCTCCAGAACTGGAGCGCTGTTGTGCTCTCCCTAACTCCCAACTAGAACTAGTCTACTACATTGGAATGTCTAGCCCAAATTCTCTAGAGAAGAGAGCTCATCCATTCGAGGGACGCCTCTACAACTCATAATGATTCTTCTGTCGAGAGGGGCGCCAGGCTTGTATGTATAGCCCCCCTAGGAAGCACCATAGCCCTCGGATCAAACCAACCTAAACGTACACTAAAGATTACTCCTCAAAGGCAGTGGATCGGGAATCTGTGAGGCTGAAGCTGATTGGCTACGGCAGCCGGGTGACCGCCCAAGTGGGTGGGGCGGGCGCCCATCCCCTGTGACCGTTTGCCATCCCGTTCATTTTGGTGTCTTCTTGAACCTTCTAGACTTGAGAAAATTGTATTTTCATGTGGGATTCATATTCCTTCATTTGAGACTTCAAATAGGGCAAATTATATATGGATTTTGATCGTCTCAATGAGCCCGTCGTAATGGTGCAGTTCAATTCATCAATTGAGATACTTTTATTCAAAGAATAGTTTGCCTTTATCTCTTTTCCTATGTGACCCTACAAAACATAGATGCACCAGAACTCGTGGAATTGGTTAGTTCAAACCTCTAAACCTATGTTTGTGAGCATCTCTTTACAGTTATAAATGTTATGTTGACCGTTAAAAATAGGAGTTAACTACCATCAACAAACTCCCCCAAGCTTACCTTTTGCTTGTCCCGGAGCAAAGATAGACTCAGTGATGGATCAGGAGTTGCTACTATGCTTTCACGCCTCACAAGTACACATGCATTCAAACAAGGACTCTCCTCCTGATTAGAGTGAACTATTCTGACTCAAGACTCACTCATATTACCTTTACCATGGGGCTTATAGCCTTCTGTCAGGTCTTGAGCAGTTGAAAGATAGAACGGTTAAGTCGAGCGCTATATTTCTCACTCTTTGATCAACTATTATTCCAAAGTTTTTACAAGATTTTCAAATAAAACTCAGAGTTTCCTTGTATGACGCTTTCAAGTCTCTTATATGTGGTATTTTTGGATCCTCTCCAAGGCAAGTGAATATGCCTTCTCTCATAATATGTAGTCTTTATATCACTAAGGCATAGTTGCCTTCTCTCTCTCAGCCTACTTCTAATTGGCTTATGTAGAGCTCATAGGTGGGAAAGATAATTCAAACCTACTTGCGTGTATTGCATAGTTAAACAATGTATCCAAAGAAACTAATTATACAATCAAGTCTGCATGTGAGTGAAGTGAATGAAGTGAATGACAAGAATGAAAGTGGTTGAGGGGTCATAACTGATGATGAATATCGTATTCTATAATTGCTCCTTGGAGATAACATACCTCCCTAATCCGAGAACAAGGATTTGGCTATCTTTATTTTCTTTTGCATTGGGACTTTTGTCCTCTTTCTTTCTTCTTTCTCATTTTTTAGAGATCAACCATCCCTTTTAATGCAACGATAATAATAGGGAGTATCAACTGGGATAATTCGAGCATTATTGGATAAGTAGAATAAGATATAATGGATATTTTTGGTTGTCTTCTCCTAGTGTAGGAGTAGAACAATTTCTCAGTGGATGTGGAATGTGGATGGGTGAATACGTACTCCCAGGGTAGGAGCAGCATAAGTGCGTGTCTCCAGGATAGAGACAACATAGAGTGTAGTCCATATATGTGGGTGGTTCTTTCGGGAATAGAAGTAGCACATAGTTAATGTGGTACAAATAAGTGGTTGCGTACTTCTGAGGATAGAACTATCTAAGATCAATGGATAGAGAGCACATAATATTGACTTTAACTACATGACTAGTTCCTTTGGGTCTAAACAGCTTAAGTATCCTCAATGCTTATAGGTTGAAATATAATTGGAGGTTTTCCTAATCTAGTAAGCATGAGTATTTAGCTATGGTAGGAATTGAATACCCTCGTCATAAAGGAACTCATCATGTAGCAATTTAAGATTTTCAAAATAAAATTCTCCAAAACACTAGCATGTGTAAGAGCAAGACTAATAGCAGCTCAAAACCTTCCTATTCATATCCGCCAACTAGCTAGACTTAGATCAAGCATTTCCTACCGACAACTTTTAGGCTCAGAGCAAAACTTAAGTCTAAACAGTTGTGTCTAAAACTCCAGAGAGTACAAGATTGAAAACTAGGTTCTTGCAAGGAATTACGGTAGAGCAACTATTCATCATCTCCATATAAGAGTTTATTCTAGAGGTTCATCTTAACAGATTCAATAAGAGCTCTCCTAAAAAACTAATTTTGAAAGATAAAATATTTTGTTGGGTTTCTAGGATTATCATCTTTTTATCTTATCATAAATGCACTAGGAATAAATAAGTGAGTCAAGGGATACTTAGCTCGGTATACGGGGGTAGCTCTACCCCAAGCTAGATGTTGACGTAGTCTGCTGAGGTTGTTGACGGGTAGTCACGGCGTAGTGTCATGGGTATATGCTGTCAGAAACAGTACTTGCTTGATTATTGACAGTGCTCCGACAGGGGACAAGACGTCCTTCTGTCTGTTAGTTCTTCTTGTTCCTTGGAAGCCTCTGAAGCTTAAATAGACAACAAAGCTTGTAGAACTGATTAAGTGTTAGTAACAAACCTCTAAGCTTTGGGAGTCTAGAACTTTCTTATACCCGTTTATCTTTTAGTAGGATCAATATATTCTTATACTTTTCATATTTATAGTATGTAGATAGGAAAATAAATATGCTAAAACTTATTTTTATACCACCACAGTAGATAAGTATGTAAGCTATTGCATCACATATTAAATACATGGGTCTTAATAGTTTTCTAGATGTAATGCAATACCTATTTATTTTCTTTTCTAATGCATAAATAATAAAGATGCAACTACTAATGCAGTTAAGAAAAATAAATATGGTTAAAGGAAAATGCAGATAAATACCAAGTTACCTCTTGGCGCGTTATATGGTGATTTTAAGTCCTCCGAACAGGACCTCTTACTATGTTAATTCTTAGGTGCTTTATCTGGTCCGAAAGGTGGAGACCATGATAGTTATACCTCTTGAGATGGTGTCATCTATGTTTATTGCTCTTCCAACATGTTGGAGTCTAGTACTAATTCTAGGAGCTAGCAACATCTTCGCTCAGTGTTCATGTTCACAGGTCTAGGATCTTCACTTGTAGGATTCTAGGGGAGTTGACTAAAGTGTGTCCTGCTCATAGAGACAAGGCAGAGATCAAGTGCATAGGCTCTATTGGTGGGAAAACACCAACAAAACCAAAAGGTTTGTTCCTTATATTCTAGCCTTTGGCACATTGAATGACATAAAGTTGATATTTATTCATTTTGCTAAATCTAAACTTGGGTGATAGGAACAATTGATTATCAAGCTTGAAACATTAAAACACTTGGCAGATCAGATTACTCAACACTATGGAAGGATGGTCTATCTATACATATAAGTTCAAGATTATGACTATCATCTTCCAAAGATAGGATGTGCAACATTTTAGATCATTGAATTAAAAGCTACAAGGCAAGAAAGTGATTCTAGGAACAAACATAAAGAACTGAACATGATGAGCTAATTAGATTGGATCAAATGAGGTTGAAACTCAAATCATGTTTGTCTCTCTACTTGTATGCATTATAGAATGAAGGAGGATATTTTAGAAGTGATGATAACTTACCAAGAGATGTTACCTTTAGAATTGAAGCATGTTGAAGCCGTAATATATTGTGGAAACTATCCTTGCTTGGCTATCTTGTCTCCTTTGTTGTACTCCTTTCTTGCCATTATTTGTTCTCTATCTATTTTGTGCTTAGACCTTTAGCTCTTCTTATTATTTTATCCCTGCAAATCATTAGTGGACAACATATATCCGAAGGAGTATACAGATAATGACAAGGGCATTGTTGTAACACAAAGCTAAGGGTCAATTCCTATGCTACAAAAGAAATTGTTTTAACATACCTAGCACAACGCATTTATTATTCATAATTACTTATTTCTAAAGGATTGATTTTCTTTTCCCATCCTATGTTTTGATTCTTAAATATAAGCACTGTGAATCAACTCAAACTCATAGAAATAAAGCAATAGTTAATTTAGAGATTGCAAACCAGCATGTGGAGCGATGAGGAAGAACTTAGTTGGATCATCTAGAGGAGTTGACCTTCTTCCTCATGTATTGACCTCAGAGGTGAGAGTGCAGAACGCTGCATGCTTTTCTCTTGTCAATCTTTTCTTGATTCCTGATAATTAGTGGTTGACAAGAGAATGCAACTCCATGGAGTGAGTCCTTTGATCCTAGATCATGTTTCGTGGCACCCTTCTTTCTTCTTGGCTACGCGCGAGTTGTGTCTCCCTTCATCTATAGTGTGAGTTCATCTCAGGACCTTCCTAATTTGTATTTGAGATTCTCCTATAGGGGTTAGTCCAACAAAAATATTCCAATATCTACTATAGCATACTATCAGCTCAAAAATCAACCTAGACAACATGTCTAATTTGATTCAGGAAGGCATTTTAACCACGTGTATTTAGAAACCTTTGAGAGTAAGATCACCACTCCTAAACTAGGCACCATGCTTTGTTTAAGAGATGTATGAAACTACTCCAAACCTAAACATATACTATAGCAAACAAAGGTAGCATGAGAGCATTATTGAGATTTACTCAATAGTGATGATAGAGTATGATTGTAGTGAGAAATATTATTGTATTTTTATATGCAGATGAATTGTATGCATGGAAAGAAATAAACATTACGTGGATTTGATATGAGAAAATATAAACTAAATGAAGTGGATGCATGGATGATTCAAAGTAAACATGCAGTGGTATGCAAGGAAATAAAAATATAGCTACTCATAAGGTTTAAAGCTCATGAGTGAGACTATCTCATCTTGATCACACTTACCATGATGCACTATTGGGAGGAGTGGCGTAGCGTAAATATCCATCACATGTGATGGGGTTGTATTCTTGTGACGACGACCTTTTCTCCAATCTACATATGGTTAGAATGAATAATATATGTATACACAAACCTGTGAGATGGTAGGGTTCTAGAATGATGGATCTTGAATGTTCAAGCACCCTAGATTCTTCTATCTTATGGAATCTAGTCGCAAGGTTGAAGCAGCATCTGATGTCCTGTCTATTCCACACTCAATAGAACAAAGGGATAATCTTACTAAAGCTAGTGGTACACTAAATTAGCAGACATCAAGATCATTATCAGAATCTTTATGCCAATTGCTTCCCGCACAACGACACCAAAAATGCTTGTTGACATTTCTTAACGCAATCACACCAAAGATAATCAAAAAGCCTAATCCCTAGCAACGATGCCAGAAATGCTTAATGACAATCATTAGTGCAAAAAGAAATATGAAAGAGTCTGCAAAAGCATAGAACATCATAGTAGCATTTTACCGGGAGTATTCCACGTATCGTTATTAATATTTTACCACAGGGAAGCAGGGTTAAGAATCTTGATAATTCACTATCCTACATCTACTAACTTAGAGTATCAACTAAACTAAAGAAGGGATAAATGATATACTATAAGGTAAATTAATTAAGCACATATAAGAGAATTCAATAAATGTATAGATAGTCATAATGGGAGAACAACACGAAAGATCAAGGTTCCTTTGTACTTCTCTATTACTTAGGTTCTAAGGCAACAGAATATGAAAAGATATAGCAGTCACATAGTGGCACTTTGGAGCAGTAGGTCCTTTCCGACTCTCGAAGAAGACTGGGAAGGAAGTAGTTAGGGGAAGGCTACCAAAAGCTCTACGAAAATATCAATCCGAACATTGTGGGGGTATAAACCCCTATACCCTTACGGCCAGACTTCAGCCAGGAAGCTTGGCCCACTACGAGACGAGTTCAAGGCTTGATCCGACAGCTCGGAGTTTCGCGTAAGGAAACAAGACGTG
>Ga0182004_10005334_pt1 | contig 10473 bp, 8 predicted proteins | sample Sormic07211540_1_FD_120479 | JGI IMG/M metagenome (GOLD analysis project Ga0182004, IMG submission 120479) | Endophyte microbial communities from Sorghum bicolor roots, Mead, Nebraska, USA - 072115-40_1 MetaG | ecosystem: Host-associated > Plants > Roots > Unclassified | place: USA: Nebraska...
GAAAGATCCGCGCGCGGCTCCTCTTTTTTCCAACTTGGAAAATTTTAGCAAGTCTTATTCCAAACTGTTGGAGAATCATTTTTCTTCTTTTTTCAAAAAAACAAAGATAGTAAGTCATTTTTCCAAACAATTGGAGATGCTCTAACTGTAGTTTTCACCTCGCAGTTGGGTCTTGTTTAGGCCCTGTTTAGATTGGAGATAAAAATTTTTTAGGTGTCACATCGGATGTGTCGGAAGGATGTCGGGAGGGATTTTTAAAAACTAATAAAAAAAACAAATTACATAGCTCGTCAGGAAACTGCAAGACAAATCTATTAACCATAATTAATTTGTCATTAGCACATGTGGGTTACTGTAGCACTTAAGGCTAATCATAGAGTAACTAGGCTTAAAAGATTCGTCTCGCGATTTTCAACCAAACTGTGTAATTAGTTTATTCTTTTATGTACATTTAATGTTTCATGTATGTGTCCAAAGATTCGATGGGATGGATGAAAAAATTTTAGGTGGGAAACTAAACAGGGCCTAGTTCCAAATTTTTTGGCAAAATGAGCATTGTAGCATCTTTATTTGTATTTGATAAATATTATTTAATTATGGACTAACTAAGTTTAAAAGATTTATCTTGCAAATTACAGGCAAATTGTATAATAGTTATTGTTTTTATCTATACTTAATACTCTATATATGTGTCGCAATATTCGATGCGACGGAGAATCTGAAAAATTTTGTAAAACTTTTTTAAACTAAACAAGACCTTGTTCGAACATCGAAGCTTTTCACTTCGCTGGGGATTAGCACCAAAGCAGACACCATCAAGATAAACTACTTTCCCAGCGGTTTGTCGTGCTAATCTGCATCCCAGTATTTGGAACATTTGTTATTTCCGTCAAGAGAAATCAAACCAACTGCGTGTGTGTTGGATTTGAAAATATACCCTGCGCATCATAATGCTCATCTGATGGTGGGTGGGCTCAGGGCACCAGTTGGGCTTGGGCTACCTTTGGGCTGCTGATTTAGCTTCGGCCTAATTCCGAACACAAAAAAAGGGTCTACTTTCAAAACTGTTCAAACTACACCTCCGTCTTGATTTGAGGTGGTTCTGTCCCTTTTTATATATTAAAAAATTTGAATAAATACAACCACAAAAGAATGCAATTTTAGATGCATTATTATTGGTTAAAGTGTCTAAAGTTTATTACGACGCTAAATAAGTATATACTGCGAACATGACAAATTTAATGATATTTTTACCTTTAAATATATAGTAAGTCAAACTTAAGAAACTATAACTTGGTAATATGACAAAATATTGGTTTGTGGAAAGTTTACGAAACACGTTTACACATCAGTAAAAATGATCTGAGTATTTTCTTAATTTTTTTGGATATCTATTTCCTATTTTCCTAGAGCACATTAGTTAATGCTATTGAATACAACTCTAATTTTACTCTAAAAGAGTATTCGATGCAGACTGAGATCCTGTGCTAGTAAAAAGATTGAATAAATAGAACTAAGACGTATCCACATTACTAAGGTCTAAACTAGATATTAATGCAACTAGGATAAAGTAGACTGTTGAAGGTAAGTTGACTCAAAGGCCAATAGAGGCAATAAATATATTGAAGCTCAAAGTCTTATAAAAGGATTTAAGAGTTATAATGGACTCCAAAGATGCTTCAGGAACCTGAGATAAACTCAACTTGACTCTAACCCCCCAAGTCTCAAATAAACTAGTCTAACTACTACTAAATGGAGATCATATAGCTAGCTTGATACTTCTTGTTGTGTGTTGAGAAATGGCACCACACTCTACCGTGATATGGGAGCAGGGAGTACTTAGGAGCAAGTTGTGAGTCGGTTGCCTAATATGGAGGGTTGGGCGACCTATACGACGCCTCAACAACCCTTCCCCACACATACTCAGATTATTTTTTATAGTAGTTTTTATTGTGGAGGTTGGTAACAGTTGATTGGGAATCAAGGAGGGGTTAGATGACCTCTAACGGTTGATTGGGAATGAAGGAGGGGTTAGACGACCCTATGAATGATCGACTGACCTCCCTTGTGCTACCCACTCGCCAATCTTCTTGTGCAGAGTTTGACATCTTGGATGATCTCTTGGAGGTTAGTTGGAGAGGTATGTGTTTCTTTGCATGTAATTTTCGATCTGTGAATCTAAGTGATGATCATCTCAGCCTTTGAAAATGAATGTATTTTCTCACACTCGACTAGGATTGACCTTGATTGGGCTCATGGCATAGCCACTCATACCATAGGGTGAGTTGGCTAACCTCCTCCCTTATATGTGGTCATTTCTGCTCATTTTCTTCAGTAGGTTACTACATAGGAATACTCTCCACATACATATACAACCTTAATAGTTGAAATAAAATTTCTAATATATAGTTTTTTTAACAAACTGCGGAGCAAAGCTTCCTAGACCTTCATTAAAAAGAGGAGAGCACTGCATAAGAGATGGTTAGTGGAAGGCTAACCAATTATTTCGATTGACATTCGCAGTAACAGAATCTAGCTAACTCTCTCTCGGGCACGCCCTGTGCACGCCAAAGTCATGTATTTGATCTTCTATAAATGTGATGATTTGCGGCCTAAATTCAGTGTATTCGAAAAAAAAACATAGGTTTAGGCGCAACCGCAGCTCTGTCAGCATAACGGAACACGCTCGTTGTATGTGGCAACTAGCAAGTGATGGTCCAGGTTTCATCTGCTGTCTAAAGAAAAAAAAAACAACCTACAAAGATCTGTCAACCAAAACAGGGCGAACGTGCCAGCTTCCTGTTCACAGAGGAAACAACACGTCAACCAGGGACAGAACGAATCGAACATTCGAACAGCTTGAGCACCATTAATCGTGTCTGATGGGTGGGGTGATGCACGGCCTGACGCATCGATGGATGCGTTTTTTTTAGAGTGCATACATAAGCCTTGTTTAGCTCTAAAATGTTTTTGATTTTGATATTATATTATTTTTGTTTGTATTTAACAATTATTATCTAACTATAGACTAAGCAGATTTAAAATATTCGGCTCGTAAATTACAGACAAACTGTGCAATTAGTTTTCTATATTTAGTGCTTTATACATGTGCCGCAAGATTAGATGTGACAGAGAATTTGGAAAAGATTTTGGATTTTAGGGTGACAAAAACAAGGCCATAGATTTTCTCCTCAACATTCAAGAACAGGGTTCCGCTGAGCGCTGACATTTGGAGGGTAGGCAAGGCACCCATCGATCAACGTTTCATCAATGGTCTTAATCGCAAAAGAAAAATGTTTTAAGGGCCTTCTAGAGAAGCATGAGTGGGTGGTTTGCAACCATACACGTGCTTAGGGAGAAACATTTGGCGCATCTTTATCTACCACATGATTCCTATTACTTGCATCAACAAAAAAAAGAAAAAAAGATTGCATTTCAAAGAAAATCATGTCTTTTAAATGTATAAGAGATAAGGTACGTGTGTGTACTTGTACAAGTATGTATCTTGATCCTCAAGAAAAAAAATTACAGTACTAATTTTATGTACATGTTTTCTTAACAAAAAAAAATGAATACAACACGCGTCCAGATTCTAGAAGAAGGACCGAAGGAGCAGCGCGATCAAGCACGTTCTCTCCCAAATTCAACTGCCAAAAAAATTTCCTCCGCGACGGCGACGAAAGCACCAAGAGTTTCCTAGCAGCCACCGTTTGACCAGGACAGGGAGAAGCGGTCAAACACGTTGTCCTGGCGCGCCCGCCTGGTCGTCCTGTTCCACTGACTTCGCGCCGGCGACGACGCCGGCCGCCCTGCCGCCCTTGCTGGACCCGTCCGTCTCGACGCCCCTGCGCGTCGACCGCGACCCCCACGCGGGAAGCCTCGTGGAGAACGTCCGCGCCAGGAACGACGGCCACCGCCCTGACTGGCCCAGCCGGATGCTCCTCCCGGCGCGGCTGCTGCCTTCGCCGCCGGCCCCGGCCCCGGCCCCGTTCCTGACGCTGACGCCACGGCGCGTGCTGCCGCCGCGGCTGGAGCGGAACGCGACTAGGCTCCTGGTGCGCTGGAGCTTCCCCGCCGCGGCGAGGTCCCGGAGCACGTGGTCGGGCAGACGCAGGGTGAACCTCTCGGTGCCGGCTGACACCGCGAGCGAGTGCCCCGTCGAGTGCGAGCGCGGGAACCCCGCGGGCGCGCGGCCGGACTTGGAGCGCAGCGCGCGCTTCACGCTGCCGATGCGCATCAGCTCGTCGGTCTCCTCTCTGATGATCCTCTCCTCCTCTGTCTCGTCCACGTCAATGACCACCGCAGCAGCAGGAGCCGCCGGCGGCGCGGACGTGGGCGGCGACGGCAACGGCTCCTGCGCGGGAGCCGCCGGCAGCGGCAGCTCAGGCGCGTCGTCGCCGTCGGCCGGCGGGGCGTTGTCGTCGGCGCCGGGGACGAGGTTGGCGCGGCAGACGGGGCAGGTGACGTGGGAGGCGAGCCACGTGTCGATGCAGTCCGGGTGGAAGACGTGGGAGCACTTGGGCAGCAGGCGCAGCGTCTCGTCGTCGTCGAACTCGCTGAGGCACACGGCGCACTCGAGCGCGCCCTTGCCGGCCTTGTGCGCCTTCACGTCGGCGTACGCCATGGTGGGGAAGGACTCCAGCACGGCGGCGTCGAGCCCGCGCTGCTGGCGCCGGGACCGCGCGGCGGCGCCGTTGGGGCCGGCCGGGTCCGTGGAGTTGCTGCTGTCGCCGCCGGCGTAGCAGTGGCGGACGTAGATGGAGAAGAAGCCGAGGAAGAAGAAGGCGGCGATGAGCACCACGATGACGATGGCCATGGACGGGCTGAAGCTCTGCTGCTGGTAGTATCCCCCTTGCTGCTGCTGCTGCCCCTGCTGGCCCTGCACCGCCGTGAGATCGGCGGCAGCGAGCAAGAGAAGGAAGAAGGGCAGGAGGCGGCGGCGGCCATTGCTCCGCAGGAGTGTCGTGTCCATTGGCACTAGTGGTGGTGTTGAGTGGTAAGGACGAAGCGACGGCGGTGGCCGGTGGGGGGTTGTGGGAGTCTGGAGGAGACGGGAAGACGGCGAGAACTTGAGCGTTTATATGGGAGAGGGAGCGGGAGACGTTGCCGGACGGGCACGGGCGGCGTCGTATATTGTAGTTGTAGCAGGGCCGGTAGCTTGCTTGTCCCTTGGTGGGAATGCATATATACAAATGAATAATGATATAAGATCCACTTCGAATTGATTACGCAAACAAATAAGTCGCTGAAAGGATTAGACAGATCTCCACCAAACCGTAGTGGCGTGTTCCACTGCCCTCAGCGAGCTGGTATTTCAACCCCAGAGTCTAATTGGTACTGCTTCAGCTCCAAAGTCAGGATTTAAGAAAATAAAATGATTTAAACATGCGTAGAAAAAAAGTTGCTTAGTGAAAGTTCTTCAATGTGCCATTGCATCGATTTTAGTATTTTTATTAAGGGCCCGTTTAGATTTGAAATTTTTTGGCCCAAAGAGAAAAATTTTTGTGAAATTAGAGCCCGAGAACTAAACGGGGCAAAAAAAAATTTAGAGCCAAAATTTTAGGCTGCAACTGTGCACACACTACTATGGAAGCCCACCAATGACAACTTGGGCTGCATGCAGTTGCAGTTGTCATTGGTGAGCTTTCATGGGAGTACGTGTATATTTGCATTTTTTAGCCCCGTTTAGTTCTCAGGCCTCAATTTCATAAAAATTTTTCTCTTTAGACCAAAAAAATTTCAAATCTAAACAGGCCCTTATAGGGCCAAAGTCCAAAGATGACCCACACGGCCACACATGACACATGAACCTTTAAAAATAGGGGGCCAAGCTCAAGGAAGTATATAATAGTTCACAAAGCATAATTTGGATGCATGTAAGTCTAACGGTTAACGAAAGGATCAGTCACACACCGGTTAAGCATAATTATAGGTTGTTTACCTTTTGATGTGGCATTATGGCACCTTATTATGTGTTATTTATCTTGTACTTCTTGTACTCGTTAGTCCATTACCATTATTATTTATTACGAAACACAAATACACGTGCGTCGCCGTGATTACCCACTCCATATTCGTTATGCCACGTGCATATAGTTTTTAAAACTAAAAGCACCCAAATTTCCAAGACAACGATCTTAAAAGGTGGAATCCTAAGGCGGTTGTAATTTGTAAATGAGACAATGTGTTATGGAGATGCCCCACTGCTAGGTAAGTTTTGGGGTGGGCATCACAAGCGAGAATGGATCAATTTACCACAATTTCACTTTGCGTGGGTATGCACCCAAATTGCGTGTATGTGTTCATAGCCGTTCATTGTTTCGACTTTGCGGGCCGCATGCATGAACTAACGGCGTGAGTGGGCATTGGACAACAACATCCGCCGCATGGGCGACATCTGGGGTTGGCCGGTGCGGCACCTAGGGCTTGTTTCATTTCTCTCCTAAAATTGTAATCACTTTACTAACTAAATTTTCAAACACACTTATTAAAAAAACTAAAATAGTTTAGTATTACTAATTACCTAAAAATAAGTAAAATAGTTTTAGTCATCTAAAATTTAGCAAGGAAAACAAAGCAAGCCGGTAAATATGACACTCATGGCCACAGGCCACGGTGCCGCACGGTCTATGGGTGGCGGTGGCGGTCTCGTGATGTGTCGTAGCAACACATTTCTCTACATAAGGGCACTCCCAATGCACTGTCCATTGTGTTTTTTATAGACATTAATTGCAGTGTCATTTAAACATTTTGCTGATATGACAATGTAGTTATTGAAAAAGAGAGTAAAAATTATAGAAACTGAGTCTAAGTTAGAAACCATATCTACACAAAATCCAAGACATGAAGTGATATAATTGGCTAAGAATGAAGAGAGAATGAATGTGATTGGATATAAAAATATTCTATAGGAACTATCCATTAGAATTATAATTTTTATATATATAGTGTCTATAAAAATTAATGGGTATAGGGAGTGCCCTAAAGCATACGTGGAATGAATTAGGGAGTCCCAAAAGGCAGATTAGAATTTAGAGCACTCTTTCCTCACAAAAAGCAGCAACAGTGCACTTCGTCATGTAACATGTGAGAAAATTGATGGTTCATATAAAATAGCAGTATAGCACAACAAGTACGTAGTAGTACTACTTTATATCTTAGTTTAGATGTGAAATCTTTTTGGATTTCGCTACTCTAGCACTTTCGTTTGTTTGTGGTAAATATTATCCAATCATAGACTAACTAGGGTCAAAAGATTCGTCTTATGATTTACAGACAAACTATGTAATTAGTTTTTGTTTTTGTCTATATTTAATGCTTCATGCATGTGCCGCAAGATTCGATGTGATGGAGAATCTTGAAAAAAGAATTTGGATTTTGATGGGAACTAAACAAGGCCTCGTCTAGTAACGAAATGAATAAATGATGATGATGCTTTAAAGCAAAGTAGCTAGAGAATGTTCGGAAACCCCCTGTCCCGTGGCTTTGCCGCCGCTGTTGATGCACAGACAACCTCGTGCAGGGTAGGCGGCGAATCTGGTGGGGGTGTGGGCGATTAGCGAAGGATCGGCGGAGATGCGCGGCAGCACATGAGATATTTTTTATTAGCTTGTGTGTTCTGTTCTGCTTCCGTTTGGCCTCCCTCTTCCAGAGGTCTGTCTTTCCGTTCCATTTCCTGGAGCTCCCTGCTCGGCTGCTCTGCTGAATTGACTAGAGCGGGTGGCCATCACTGACCGCTGACCGGTCGCAGCTGCGATGCATTGCACCCGCATGATTTTCCTCTTTTACTTGTGCTTCGGCACATGTTCGAGAAAAAAAATGCACCCGCAGGATCTGTTTAGTTTATCCTGATGATTTGGTGTGCTCCTACAAGCAGGCTTGCTTCTTGAATCTTGATAGTCAATGGTTGTAAGCAGAAGAAGGTTCTTTGAGTGTTTGACAAGGAAATTTCTAGAAGACCAGGACATGCATCATGCATGACCGCGGAATTAATTATTGTTGTTAAACCCGTCGTGAACTGTACTTGATTGGGATAAAAGAAGTTTCTCCCTTGACTTCTTGTTTTCTTGGAAAACCGGAGTAGTACGCAGGTCTGAATTCTGATGTGGATCATGCATGTACTGTTCGGTTTTCTGCAAGAGCCAAGCACGTCCACGTCCATGTATATTCAGTAACAACTGATATCACTATGTAATATAATTTTCTTTCTTATAAAAAAAAACCCACCACGAGGGGAATTAGTCCACCGTTAGCTACAGACAGAAGTGTTTTCAAGTACACAAGTTACTATCTGACTCCAAAGAGGATTTTTGAACTCGTCAAGCTAAGCTCGCCTCACGCCCTCTCCGGATCGGACCTCTCGAAGCGATAATAATGCTTGGAGACATTCCAGGAGATGGTCCGTTCTGGACGGTAGCCGGCGGTTGTGGTCAAAACAACGCCAGAATCCTCCGTCGTCCTCGGTCCTGCTCCTGCTCCTCCATTGCACTCCAGCCGCCGGAGGGTCCCAGGGGCCTAATTTTTTACATTTTGGCTTTTTTCTTAAACAAACTTACATTTGGTCTGTTATGTAATATGTAAACTTATCTTTAGACCCTATGAATCGACGCCATAACTTATGGTTCCGAGGTGACACATCTCGACGTCATAAATTTTAATTTCGAGGTGTCTAGCCATGCACAATAGGGTATCCTAAGTAGTACTGACGTGGCTAGTATCTCAGAGCCACATATCTTGGTGTCAACCTCGAAGCTATGGATCCTGGCGCTGAGCTTAACCAAATTTTATTGTCTAAGTCTACTCTCATTTGTTCCTCCTCCCTCTCAGGTTCTTGCTCTCCATAGAAGCAACTACATAATATCAAAGTCTTTAGATATTCAAAATAAATAAAATTTATACAGTCCAAATACATTGCCTAACTACATCACAAAATAACCTAACTAAATATATATCTAAATTTGCTATCTACCTATATAAAATAAATTTACTAACTACATTGCCTAACTATCTACCAAATTTAACTATAGAACTAGATAACTATAACTAGATTAGCTATATATAGAATTAAACTAGATAACTATATGATATAACTAGTAATCTACTTCTACATTTAGATTTGATAGGTAGTTAGGTAGTTAGAAAATATAGTTATAGCAATTTTATTTTATATAGGTAGATAGAAAATTTAGATAGATATTTAGTTAGGTTACTAGGCGATGTAGTTAGACAATATATTTAGACTGTATGAATTTTGTTTATTTTGGATGTCTAGAGACTTCGATATTATGTAGTTGTTTCTATGAAGAGCAAGAATCCGAGAGGGAGGAGGAACAAATAAGAATAGACTCAGGCAGTAAAATTTGTCTCAGAATCCAAGCTCGGCGGCAAGAATCCGAGAGGAGGAGGAACAAATGAGAGTAAGCTGAGACAGTAAGATTTCTTTTTAAAAATCCAAGCTCGGCACTAGGACCCATGGCCCCGAGATCGGAGCCACAGATCTCGGCTCCAAGGTCGGTGTCAAGATCTATGGCTCTAGGTACAAGCCACGTCAATACCACTTAGAATGTCTTGTTGTGCATAGCTAGGCACCTTGAAGTTAAGACTTGTAGTACCAACATGTGTTATCTCGGAATCATAAATTTTGACGTCGACCCTCAAGATCCAAAAATAAATTTATGTCATATAAGGAACTAAATGTAAATTTGTTTTAGAAAAAAAGACTGGCCCTGTTTAGTTCTCTACCCAAAAAATTTTCATCCATCACATCGAATCTTTGGACACATGCATAAAACATTAAATATAGATAAAAAATAAACTAATTACACAGTTTGGTTGAAAATCACGAGACGAATCTTTTAAGCCTAGTTGGTCCATGATTAGTCTTAAGTGCTACAGTAACCCACATGTGCTAATGATAGATTAATTATGCTTAATAGATTTGTCTTGCAGTTTCCTGACGAACTATGTAATTTGTTTTTTATTAGTTTCTAAAAATCCCTCCCGACATCCTTCTGATATATCTGATGTGACACTCAAAAAATTTTCAACTCCAATCTAAACATGCCCTAAATGTAAAAAAAAGGAAGTCGTCACGTCACGCGAGAATTTGCTCCGTCCGCGCCGCCCTCAGCGCAGCCCAATGCATACACGCACATCAAATCCACAAATACCTCAAATTTCTAAACTAGACGGTTTAGTAGCGTATATAAAACGGCATGCGCATCCTAAACCCTAGCTAGCTCACTCGCTTCCTCCTTCCTCTCCTCCCCCCCCCTCCCCCCCCCCCCCCCCCCCCCCCCCCCCCCCCCCCCCAAAAAAACAAACAAAAAAAAAAAATATTTATCTCCCTCTCTTCTTTTTTTTTTTTTTTTTTTATTTGTTTTTTTTTTTTTGGGTGTTGTGTTTTGTGGTGGGGGGTTGGGGGGGGGGGGGGGGGGGGGAGTCGATGTTCCAAAGTAAGCCTTATAGATTGAA
>Ga0182004_10005335_pt1 | contig 10473 bp, 16 predicted proteins | sample Sormic07211540_1_FD_120479 | JGI IMG/M metagenome (GOLD analysis project Ga0182004, IMG submission 120479) | Endophyte microbial communities from Sorghum bicolor roots, Mead, Nebraska, USA - 072115-40_1 MetaG | ecosystem: Host-associated > Plants > Roots > Unclassified | place: USA: Nebraska...
AAGGGCTGACAGTTATGCCTTGGTAAGGTTGCTTTACAAACTGAGGGATTTGAGAGAGTGATAAATGAGGAGTCAGAATAAACTATGTGCTTTCTTTTGAACTATCATGAAAACTCTAAGTACAAAGAACAGATGTTTGGGAGCTGATTTTCTCTTAGGATTGTTCCTCTTATCAACTTCTTAAGGAAATCTGCTAGACACTTACCACATAACCCATTTGCATGAGCTATGTCCTGAATGCAACTATATGCACTATGACCTTTAAGTTGTCTCTAACCTTTACTCGAGGACGACTAATGACTCAAGTATGGGGGATCTTGTTGATGGTATTTTCACTATGATTTTTCACCACTAAAACCGTCAACAATAGTTAAGTTTTGGGGATAGCACCAAGCAGCTAAGTAGTGACATAGGTACAATTCACTTGGTTCCACATGTACATGTCATTATTTGGATGCATGTGCAAATAGCCACTAATCAAGCCTGATCAAGCTCAAATGAAGCAAAGATGATCAAGAACCAAAACCACCGGAGATCAACAAAAGATTGAAGATGACAAGTGGGGACAACATGTGGAGCAAGGTGGTGGGCCAACCCCCCCAATCCCACCGACCTCAGTACCTTCTAGAATCTTGGTGGGGCCCACATGGAAGCAATAGGTCATCAGCCGACCCTGACATTTGGGCCCCCCAAGGTCGGTTTGCCTCCACCGACCTTCCACATGCCAAACATGTGTGGAAATACCTCCACCCTTGATCTATGGCGGTGGGAAGGTCGGTTTGATCCAATGGTAGGAGAAGAAGGAGCACGCGGATCGCTGACGTGGTACTAGAGTAGCCCCTACTCCATCTCTCCCCCTATAAATACCCCCTTAGCGAGCCTAGTTAAGCATGATGTATCTTAGGAAGAGCTACTCTTAGCTAAGTGTGAGAAGAGAGGGAAGAGAGTGAGGAGTTCCCCGAGGAGTCCCGGCTTGTCGGGAGTTGTTGACACCGTTTTTTGGACACGAATTGGGATAGTCAATGAAGCTTGGATCGACAGTTAGAGAAGTAATGTGTCTGACCAATAAGGAGATTGCCGATGGCCTATGATGCCGATGACAAGGCAATAGGAGGAAGGTATGGCTAAGCCCAGAGACGGTTGTTGATCGGGGCCGATGGCTGATTTTGATGATTCCGATGCCGACGAAGGATAGTATGCCGATGATGATGAAGGAAGACATGGGGGTCATCGCGAGGACAATGGTGGTGTGCCGATCGCCCATAATATATAGATTGTTACTTTCCATAATTATTAGAGTTTATTTTATGTACGAGTTTTGTTTGGTTTGGAACTAAAATCCTAGTCGTATCTGGTTGTAACTCTTTAGGATAGAGTATAAATATAGGCCTAGTAGCGATGTAAGAAGACAATCAATCAATATCATACACAAGTTTTACATCTACTTTTTCGACGACTTCGTCAACTCGCATATTTTCTTTTGCTTACAAGTTCTTAAGAATCCATCGAGTCAAACTCGACGAATTCTCGAGTTCCGCATGAATACCTCTTGGCCGTGGCATCCGGGCGTATCGCTGTTGTCGGGACCAAAGTATTCGAGCTACCACCTTTGTTGGTTGAAAGGTCAAATCTGCTGGCACGCCTTAACGTTTGAATCGGGTATTAGCCCTTTGTGTTTGCAGATTCACTTTTGCATCAACACATCTTTTGGCACGCCCGGTGGGACAAATCTATCAACAAGATCAACATGGCTACTACTGAGCTCGACACAGACAATGTCATTGCCGTGACAGAAGCTGATCTTAGGGATATGCAGAAGCATGCCATGGCAAGAGCTATGGAGGAGTACAAGCAGCTCTGATTGAAATCCTTCAGCCTCAATAGGACCGGTGAAGTAATCCAGAAGCAAGAGTTGCCGATGCCTTGACAGATTACTTTCGAAGCCAATCCTAGTAAACTGCAAGATATGATTGACAATGCTATTAATCGTGCTTTGATCAATCAATCCAGTGTGCTGTCCAATACTGTTTTCAATGCTGTGGCTAGAACTTTTAAAGAAGGACAGGCACCACACTATATGTTGGCCCGGCCTATCATCAGCCTGGGTTATCATCGGTCACAGCTCCATCGGCTCCTTCGGTCGTTGCGGGTACGGAAGTTACTTCTCCCCCAAGCACATTAGCGATGACTAATGGGCAATCTACACCGATGAGAACTAATCCAGCAACATCAGAGGGATGGGTTCAACTCAACACAGATCTATTGGCATCGGCAATGTCAGGATCTGTATTTCAGAATTATCAAGTTCCTCCTAATTGGTGGGGATATGGTATGCCTCTGGAGTTTTTTGCAAATAGTTCTGGAACATGTCAGGTGGTTGACTTAGCAGGAAAAGCTCCTATGACATCGGCACCTCCAGTTTCACCGATGACTCAGATTACCTAGTATTCTACAACTACCACTACAAGGCCTGTTACTGGGAATTTTCAAATGCCAACATTCCAGATGCCTAATACAAATTCATCGGCAGATCCACTGCTGACTCAACAGAGATTTATGACTTAGACAGGATATGTCAACCCAGCAATGACAGCCAATTATCAGCCATCGGGATGACCTACGCCGATGAATGCTAATAATGGATGGTCAGGGTAGTTTGTCTTTCCACATGTGTGTTGATGCAAAAGTGGATCTGCAAGCAAAAAGGGCTAATACCCAATTTAACGTTAAGGCGTGCCAGCCAATTTGACCTTACAACCGACAAAGGTGATAACTCGAATACTTTGGTCCCGACAACAGCGATGCGCCCAGATGCCACGACCAAGAGGTATTCACGTGGAACTCGAGAATCCGTCGAGTTTGACTCGATGAATTCCTAAGAACTCGCAAGTAAAAAGAAAATATGCAAGTTGACGAAGTCGTCGAAAGTATATGCAAAATAGATGTAGAAACTTTGTGTATGATTGATTGTATTCTTTCTTACATCGCTACTGGGTCTATATTTATGCCCTGTCCTAAAGTGTTGCAACCAGGTATGACTAGTATTCTAATTCCAACCTAAACAGAATTCGTATACAAAACAAACTCTAATAATTATGGAAAACAGTAATTCATTTATCCTAGGCGATCGGCACACCATCATCATCTTCCCGACGACTCCCACGCCTTCCTCCACCATCATCGTCATATCATCCTCCATCGGCATCGGCAACCATCAGTATTAAGCATCGGCAAAAGATCAACCACCATCCCTGGACTTGGTCATATCCTGCTACTTCATCATCGGTATCATAGTCCATTGGCAATTCCTTTGTCAACCAGTCATTACTTTTTCGCCTGCCGATCCAAGTACCATTAACTTTCCAGATACATGTCCAAAAACGGTGTCAACACATGCCGCCCAATTTTGGAGTATAAAATCATCAATGCTCCAAAATTCTCTCCTAATAATGACAACCTTTTCGCAGTTATTCCCTTCTGACAATTAATTACCAAATCCAAACAACCTTAACCCGGATCTTCAGCACGCACCTCGAATTTCTCAACCTCCCAAACCAAATCTCCTAAACATCCGCTCATCAGCAACAATTCCGTTAGAGTGGACTGCCGATGAGCCGACCAGGAGATCCTGCATAGTAAAATATCTCCTAAAATCATGACCGCTTGTTGTCAAATCACATACACAATCCCTTGATTACCGTGTGAACAGTTACCATATCCACCTGAACACCCTCGAATTTCATGGATACGGCAAAGAGATAGGTTAGAAATGCCCCTGCTCATTTTACCCTATAAATACTTCCTTCCTTGGTACTCATTCTCTACCTTGCCATCCTTCATCCCCCAAACTCATCTCTCTAGCGGCGGCATTGTTGAAGAGCCCAAGAACTTCAGCAAAATCTCCCCCAGCGGTTTCGCAAGTATTCAATCTTCTTCTTCTCTGGGAAGACATGGCCATCAACTTCGTCGTCCCTGAGGTTAATCTACTCCAATCTTTCCTTTCTTTACCACACCCCTTTACTTTTTGCAAGTCTACTTACTTAGCATTTTTCTTTCTTCTTTCTTTTCTCTGTTCTTCCAATCTTCAAACCTTAGGAACTAAGCGAGAAAATCGTTATTCCTACCGAGCAACCTCACCTTCAATGCCTCGGTCTATTGGGTAATCCGGATCCTACCGATCTGATTAATGCGGAGACAAATAGAATCCCCTTTAGAGCCGAGAACTTTTCTTTAGATCTATGGAAAGATACCTTCCGATCCTGGCCAAGTTCCACCAAGGGATGGAAGGATTGGTTCTTAAGGGTTAGCAACACGAATGAAGTATACTGGGCTGAATGTGCATCAGGCTATCTATTGCCGATATGGAGAGAAATGAGTCACTGATGATAGCTGCTTCATACTTTTGGTCAGATACTCTCAATGCTTTCCTTTTCGGTCATGGCCAAGCTTCCCCCACTTGTGCTGATGTCCTCATGCTCACCGGTTTAGACATTGCAAGTGCCGATGATGGCCATTTGTTCGACCCGAAGGCCGAACGCAAAGTAGAAACCTACAACATCGACGGCTGGTCAGGGTATATCTAGAAGCATTAGAGAACGGGACCAGTTGGTCAGAGGGAACACGCCACTTTCCTGAACATGTGGCTAGACAAATTCATTTTCTGCGACCGATCGGTAGGACCAACCTCCGTCTACTTATCGGCAGCAGAAAGATTAGCCGATGGTGGTCGATTCCCTCTTGGCCGATACCTGCTAGGCTCCACCTATCATCTCCTCCATCAAGTGACTGAGAAACTCCTGTTAGGTGAACCCATCGGCAACCTAGGGGGCCCCTAGTGGTTGATCAACATATGGTTCAATGTTCATATGCACAAACGCCTTCGGTTTGATTTCTTTGCACAACAATTCCCCAAAGACATTGCCGAAGATTATGAACTAGTCGACGATGAATTGGCAACTCGCTCACCCCTCAATTATAGTGAAGCTGCCATAGTTCTCCCTGGCACCGGCTGCAATGAAAACCATATCGGCCTATTCTTCCAAACCTTGTATGATGACCTCTCCAAAGATCAGTGAGCATGGATGCCTTATGAAGATCTAGAAACCAGATTCCCGGTCACCTTCCACCCTTTCAATGATGCTCTCAACAAGGATAATGAACTGATGATGGCAATCATCACTCCGAGAGCAATTCCAGTGAATACCTTCGTCAGTGGGAAGAACACCAATCCTACCTATGAGTTTTACAACCCATCGGCACTAGCTCGCCAACTAGCTTTTGGCCAACTGCCGATCAAACTTTGTTATGTCGATGTGGTGAAACCAAGGGAGACCATAACCAGTGGACTTGAGTGGATATGGATAGCTCAACTCCAGCCAAATGCCGATACGACAGATATCGATCTATCAGCTTGGGTGCCAGCTATCTTTATTACTAAACTGTATAAACACTGGTGGGAGGAATGGAAGGATCATCTGTTTAGTGCATTGGCTCATACATACCGCGGCATGATTGACTCCGACTACAAGGTCCCCGATAACATTGTAAGTCTTTTACCGATACCTTGGATCCTTTGTTATTTTTAATCTTAACGAGAACTTATTTGTTTTTTTATTTCAACGGGTTGATAACCCAGCACCGACAATCAGCAGAAGTGGAAGGCCAATCGAACTCCTTCAATCAGGCCCAATTTCTCTGATCGGCCACAATGCACGAAGTCTAGCAGCCCTGATGCATCGGAACGTGTGCTTCAAGAAGACGACCACCAAACAGTCAAAAGCATCCCCATCAGTTGCTGCTGCTACCCTAGCATAGGCTTTTAAGGTAAAACTCTTAATAATAATTTTTATACCGAATTCATCCCATACTCACTTCATCTTTTCAGGGTACATCGGCTGCAATGGGAACTTCATCGGTAACTTTTATCCTTTAGCAAAATTCCATCATTACTCTTTTCATATTTTTACTCATGAAATTTTGGTTGATGTGATAGCAAACTGGCAAATTGGCTAAGACCAAAAGTGCTCAAACATCGGGTGCTGATGCCCCCTAGCCCAGTCAAGCTCCAACCAAGAGAAAGGGTCCCAAAAGCACCAAGACCCAGCCGAAGCGCGAGAAGACAACACCATCCTCTCCACCTCGTCTAGTATCCCCGATCCAAGTAGCTTCATCTCCCTCTCCACCGGAAACCAAAACACAAGAAGTACATTCTCCTCCTCGACCAGTACCCCAGCTGCAAGAAGCACCAGCCGATGTTTCTGAACAGATTGGTACATCATCGGCCATCCCTCGAGAACAGACAATCACTATACCCCCTCAAGGTAAAATAGTGATCACAGAATTATTACCGATGAATTTATCTTATAAGCTATAATCATCCTTGTAACTTTTCAGTTGAAGTTATTCCATCGGCAACCCTAGCCGATCAAATTATAGTACCAGCTGCATCTCCTCATCAAAGACATGAAATCGCCCTGAAGCAAGTAAGTTATCTAATTTTTCAAATTTCACATTATCAATACTTGATCTTGAATGACTTATCTTCTTCCTTTTCTAGGAGCAAGACTCCCCAGACAGCCTGTTTTCCTTTGCCAATGACATCTCTGATGATGAAGGCAAAGAAGCAAGCTCTTCTCAGGCAGTTGGAATCTCATCGGCAGAGATTAAAACCAGATTGGAAGACTTATTAGCTCTGTTGCACCGAGACACTGCTCAGCTAGTAGATGATTCCGATCCAGCCAAGGCCATATTCAAGACCCTCCGTGGTCAAATTCCAGCTGATGCAGAAGAAGTCCTCTTCCAAGCTGCCCATCTGGAAAGCCGCCAACTCTGCTATCAGAAGGCTAATTAGCGCCTCGCCGATAGGGCCGCTCATGCCCGGCTTAAAGAGGATATGCTGTAAGTAAAGCATGCTGCCGATGAGAAACACAAAAGCATCGTCATTCTGCAATCCTCAGGAGATGAGCTGAAACAAAAGATCTCCACTTTATCGGCCAAAAGAGAAGTCCTGCTGGCCGAACTTAAGCAGGTGGAAGAGGCCTTGACTCAAGCTCAGCAAGAAGAAAGCCAGCTGCCCGATACGCTCAAAACTCTTCAGCAAGAGAGAGATACCAAAGGTCGGAAAGCACTACAGATGAGAAAGAAACTGAAGCCGGTGGAGGGTTCTGCCGATGAAGACACTCGAGAATCAGAAGAGGCCAACCAAATCCGTCTACGCGCCATATCAGCCATCCAAGCCCCATTGAACCTGTGAGCTCTTCATCGGTAGTTTGTTTAATTATGTTTTCTCAAAAAATTTAATCATTTTGGTTTAGCTGATAGGACTGTTATCGGCACATAAACATTATGCATGATCCTAGACACATTTTATCCATCCGATAGGATTATTATCGGTAATTGAACTTCTATGCATCGATCCAGATACTAGGATAGTATTTCTTTAAATGTTTTTCATTTAATGCTTTCGGAAATTCAACTCCTTTGAGAGTTTCTAAAATATAAGCATTGCCAGGAGCAGATTGACTTATCCAATAAGGACCCTCTGAATTAGGAGACCATTTTCCAAATTTTGAACTTTTAGTCCCAATCGGTGGAATTAGCTTCCATACCAAATCTCCATCGGCAAACTTCTTGGCCTTTACCTTTTTATCATACCATTTTGAAACTCTCTTTTTATTTTCTTCTATGCTAATTAAAGCTCTTAACCGATGTCCTCCTAAATCATCCAGCTCATCTTTCATCAAAGTAGCATAGTCACCAATAGTTAATTGATCCTAAGAAAAGATACGCCTGGAACCAGTTTTAATTTCCCACGGCAATACCACATTGTGTCCATATACCAATTAATAGGGTGACACTTTGGTTGAACCATGACCCGCCATTCGATATGACCACAAAGCTTCATTCAACAATGTATGCCATTTCCTAGGATTTTCCTTAATTTTCCGCTTAATGAGCTTAATAATCCCCTTGTTAGAAGCTTTGGCCTGCCCGTTAGCTTGAGCATAGTAAGGAGAAGAATTCAACACCTTAATCCCCATACCGATTGCAAATTCATCAAACTCTCCCGATGTAAACATAGTATCCTGATCAGTGGTGATTGTTTGAGGAATGCCAAATCGGTAAACAATGTGCTCCTTCACAAAATCAATCATGTTGGCTGACGTTACTTTCCTTAAAGGAATAGCCTCAACCCACTTAGTGAAATAATCAGTGGCAACTAAGATAAATTTATGCCCTTTGCTTGATGGTGGATAAATCTGACCGATGAGATCAATAGCCCCGAAACGGCCAATGTTTAATAATGGGATTCATGGCCGATGCGGGTGCCCTCTGAATATTACCAAACTTTTGACATCCTTTGAAATATTTAAAGCAATCTTCAAGTATAGTCGGCCAATAATATCCGTTTCTCCTAATCTTCCACTTCATCTTGCAAGTTGATTGGTGTGCTCCACACACTCCATGAATTTCGCCCATCAAGCTTCTAGATTCATCATCACCCAAGCACTTAAGCAAGACTCCATCTATCGTTCGGTAATACAACTCTTCTTCAAGGAGTACATACTTTGTAGCTTGAAACCTAACACGCCTCTCAACTTTTCTGGATGGATCCTTTAAATAATCAATAATTTCCTTTCTCCAATCATCGGCACCGGCCGCTGATAATATGTCCAAGATGGGTTGATATCTCGAGGCGTGCTGAGCCAATCGATTTGCTTCTTCATTGTGTACCGAGGAATATGCTCTAAACGGAAATCTTTGAATTCCTTTAATAGTTGTACACATCTTTCATAATAAGCTACCAAAACCTCACTTCGGCATTCATAAATTCCAACCTACTGGTTGATAACGAGTATAGAATCGCCGAAAATTTCAACAACATCGGCATGAACCTCCTTTAATAATTCCAATCCTTTGATCAAAGCTTGGTACTCAGCTTGATTATTCGTTGATGCTGCAACAATCGGTAAAGAAAACTCATACTTCTTTCCCCGAGGGGAAATTAGCACTATACTGATTCCTGCCCCCAGGTCACATGTAGATCCATCAAAGAAGAGTGTCCAAGGAATGATCTCCAAAGCATCCACTACACTGCAATGCTGAGTTATAAAATCAGCCATAATCTACCCTTTAACTGCTTTAGCCGATTCGTAGCGTAGATCAAATTCCGACAATGCTAATATCCACTTGCCAATTCTACCGCTCATAATCGGCATTGATAACATGTACCAGACCACATCATCTTTGCATATGATAGTGCATTCGGCCGATAGCAAGTAATGCCTTAACTTGACGCAAGAAAAGTATAAGCACAGACACAATTTCACAATTGCCGAATACCTTGTCTCAGCATCCACCAATCTTCTACTTAAATAATAAATCACACGTTCCTTCCCCTCAAATTCCTGAATGAGAGCCGAGCCGATGACCATACCATCGGTAGACAAATATAATCTCAAGGGTTTTCCTTGTTGCGGTGGAACCAAAACTGGAGGGTTTATCAAATAATTCTTGATTTCATCCAAGGCTAACTGTTGCTCTTTTCCCCATACAAATTCTTGATCGGCTTTTAACTTATCCAAGGGACTAAAAGCACAAATCTTACCTGACAAATTCGATATAAATCGTCTGATAAAACTAATCTTGCTGATCAATTATTGAAGTTCAGTCTTATTGGTGGGAGCAACTATTTTGTTGATGGCAAGAATAGATCTACTGCTGATTTAAATACCTCTTTGATGCACCATAAAACTAAGAAATTGTCCTGCCGATACACCAAATGCACATTTATTAGAATTCATTTTTAAATCATGCTTCATTGTGCACTCCAGCACTTTTCGTAGATCGGCTAAATGTTTTATGAAATCTCCAGATTTAACCACAACATCATCAATATAAATTTCCACCAAATTGTCGATGAACTCGTGGAAGATAAAATTCATCGCTCTCTGATAAGTAGCACTAGCATTTTTCAAACCAAAAGTCATGACTATCCATTCAAACAATCCAACATGACCAGGACATCTAAATATAGTCTTAGGAATATCTTCTTTGGCCATGAATATTTGATTGTATCCTGCATTGCCATCCATAAAGCTGATAATCCGATATCCAGCCGCAGCATCAACCAACAAATCGGCAACTAGCATTGGATAACCATCCATCGGCGTAGCCTTATTGAGATTCCTAAAGTCACACGAAGCTTTCCATTTTTTTTTATAGATAGCAACAACATTGGAAATCCAATCGGCATACCGACATTGCCGAATAAACTTGGCTTCAATAAGTTTGGTTATTTTGGCCTTAATATCAGGAAGAATATTAGGATTACATCGGCGTGCTGGCTGCTGATGCGGCCGAAATCCAGACTTAATAGGCAACCGATGTTCAACAATTGATCGGTCTAAACCAGGCGTCTCGGTATAATCCTAAGCAAAGCAATCTTTATATTCCTTTAACAAATTGGTTAAT
>Ga0182004_10005336_pt1 | contig 10472 bp, 12 predicted proteins | sample Sormic07211540_1_FD_120479 | JGI IMG/M metagenome (GOLD analysis project Ga0182004, IMG submission 120479) | Endophyte microbial communities from Sorghum bicolor roots, Mead, Nebraska, USA - 072115-40_1 MetaG | ecosystem: Host-associated > Plants > Roots > Unclassified | place: USA: Nebraska...
ATCCGGGAGAGACGGCGATTCGAATCGATTCCTATCCAGCTGGAGGGGTATTCCTAGCACTCACCCAAGCATACCTCGCGAGGGCAGCTCGGATCACCTTTAGCACAACTCCGGACCAATTCGTGGGTCTGTTCAGCGCCGCACCCCCAGGGACCGCCAATCTACCAGGGTCAGGACTCTAACCTGACAACTCGGTCTTACATCATTTACTCCCCGCACATCCTTACTACCAACCGGGGTGCGCACTCAAACAGAATGGGGTATCTAGCTAGAGTTGCACTTGTAGGCTTCATGGTCGGAACGACTTATCTAGCTAACTAAGTGTTAGGCATCCGTTCAACATGACAAGACGACGTATAGCGTATCGGTCCTTACATGACACAGACGGGGATAGATCCACACCCAAGACCTCCATGCCTTGTTGCTTCACTATCATCATCCCGCCCAGTCTAATTTCATTATTAGCACATGGTTATTTCCACGATAGCAATTATAGCCAACCATGATCAAGTATCCACCTATCACTCGCAGGTGACAGGAAATCACCCAGCTTCTACCGAGCTAAGTATGGCTAAGCATTACATCGATCCTGGACCTATTCAGGTGAGGTATAAGGTGGACAAGGTAGTCATTATGCAGCAAGGTTGTCATATCAATGCCTGACACTTAATGCAACAATACATAACAATAGTTAACTGACAGCTGGACATGATAACAAAAATAATGCTCCGGGGCTTGCCTTCGTTGTAGGTGGAAGGACGGTGGTCAGGACACTCTGGTAGATCCTCCTCAGCTCCTTCTCCTTGAGGTGGCTCCCACTGCTGCTCCTCCGGCTCGGGTGGTGCGAACTCCAGAACCATCACACCCTTGGGTACACCTATGTATGCATGACAAGGTGATAAACATAGGGAATGTACATATGATGCAATATGTTATGAGGAGGAGCCAAAGGAACACATAACAAGGTGATAAACACACGCTTCTTAAGATTAAGTGAATCTTGAAACAACAAGTAAGTACATACTTCTTCTCTGGTAGAGAGGCTAACTAGACAAGCTAATCAACCTTAGCTACATACGCTTAGCAACTGGTTTGATGGGCAGGTTGGGTAGTCACAAGTTTCAGCTATAACATGGTCACCAGTTGGCCAAACTAAGCAAGTAAGCACTTTTTGGAAAGCTTAATACATTATCTACAAATCACTTTTAGACATCACAGAAAGATTCCCAACCAAAATAGGCTAAAATAGATAAAGTCTCAGACCTGCTCTGGAAAATCCAGAGAATAAGCACTTCGCAGTAGCTAATTGTAACAGCCACAACTTTGAAACTACTCAGCCACATGCTATGATATTTGGACACAAGGTAGATGAGTAAGTTAGCTACAAGTTTGTTATAGACAAGTTTTCCAGCAAACTTCATTTTCAAGCAGTTCTTAAGCAAATTCTATCAGCTACCCAGAAGATGCTCTAAACAAGGCATAAATAGCAAAAATAATATTTTAGCACATATTAAGAATGTAACCTTGGTTCAAACCAAAAGTACCAGTAGCTAGAACATGTCTAAGAAACACCATAAAACATAATGGCAAGGTTTAAACTCATTTTTATTATCCCCTTTTCTATTTATTTGATTATTAAGGTGAATTAATGAGCATGTAGTACAAGTGCTCCAAAAATTCCAGCAAAATTACCGCAAGCTACCTAAGCTACCACAAGGTTACTGTAAAAAATCATGGCTCTTGCACATGTAGATTGTGATGTATAAAAATGACAAGCTACCAATGGCATTAAAGGCATAAATGTGAAACCCTATCAAAAAGTGTCAAACAACAGATTTCAGATTTTTCTTAGCTTTGCAATCACATGATTGCATCACTCAGAAAGTTTTAGCATGAAAGGAGATATAACTTATTTATTAAAAATACTACAAGAAACTCCTATTTAAACAAGGGATATTGATAACTCTACCAACAGGCATCCAAAAATCATGAGAAATTCACCAGAGCCTACACATAGCATAAACAACCATCTCCTAAATTTGCATGATCATAGGACTTACAGATCTGAAGATATAATTACCTCCTTTTTATCAAGGATTAAATCATATCTATTTATTTCTGCAAAAAACATGGCATGTTTCATATTTTTATTAAAAACTAGACTAACTCAAGAGCGTGACAAAATTGGAATCACTCCATTTGGATCTGCCCAGCTCAAGTTATGATTTTTACAAAAACAACTCAGGATCTGCAAAATAGTGGACAGAGGGGAGAGAGTGAGAGGCTGACGGGTGGGGCCTGCTAACAGAGGAGACCCACGCGACAGAGAGACAGGGAACAGAGACGAGCTCAGCCGCCGGAGTTCTCAACGGCAACGAGGTCTTCGGGGAAACCAAGGGCATCTACGTGTTCCTCACATCAAGGCGAACCTGTTGACCTACTTGGCTCATGCTCTACTAGACTCTAGGGTGCTCGCCATCGAGAATGGCGTAGCGGTGGCGCTGCGCGGCGATATGCCGGCGAACTGAGGCCATGGCGACCCAGTAGAGGTTGTGGACGAGCAAGAGTGAAGCAAGGGGAAGCAGTAGGAAGAAGAATCATGGCCAGAGGTGAACCAGAGAAGTCTAGCCACGTTGTCGGTGATCTCTGTGAACTCCGGCGAGGTGGAGTTCGTGACGGAGTTGGCAATGTGACCTCACCGGTGCTCAGCTATGGGAAAGAGATGGACGTCAGGGTAGAGAACGTCATGGTAGAGCTCTGGGTGAGGTAGCTCGGCTCGCGACACGGCGGTGCGGCAGGGAGAACTCGCCGAAGCGTGGCGGAGCTCGCCGAGAACGATGGTGGGCAAAATGTGGAGCACTGGAGGTGTGAATAGCGCGTCTGAGGCGTCCAGCCGATGCGTGGCGCTCAAGTGGATGGTTCGAGACTGACTGGCGGGGTCACCGTCGACATACGGCCAACAGGTGGCCGGAGACGCGGCGGCAGGTGATGCTCTTTCCAACCGAAACGATGTCTGAAGCTCGCAATTGCAGTGACTGAATCTCGATCTTCGTCGACGTTTTACTCGAAACTTACTCAGTGGTTTTTGCTCGGATTTGTCCCAATGGATAGAGCTACACAAGTTCTACATGTTTGCTTAAAGGATCCAGGTCTGGTTTGGCCTAGAATTCAAACTACAAGGCTCCCAAGTACCCTAAGTGCAAACTATGTCGATTCTGACTTAGGCACATTTGGCTAAGTGTGAAAACAACACTAATTTCTGCCTTGTGGGCCACTTTTGGTCTGGTTCCATCCATTTGCATGGAAAGGCACCAAAACAACTTTTGTAGCTTATAACATTTACTACAGCTTTGCTTTAGATGTCATTTACATGCAATGTCTCTAACACTGGTTTCATAAAAGATCTTTGAAAAGAGGTCTAGGGGTAACTAGGTCAACCTAGGGTTAACCATGACTTAGGGGCATCTTTAGGTGAGACTCCTAACATAAACTTTGTTCCAAATGATATTATAGACATGAATAAAGTATTTTGGAAGACAATGTGTACTTGTATACATTGGTCATACATTACTTACACATATAACAAGCCACATAAGCATTTCAATCATATAGTGTGCACACCAAAATGACATGTGATCATGGTATGATGTTCATGAGTGAGTATGATGATGCTTATGTTGATGCAATGCTCATAGTTAACATGCAAGCTAACACTAGGAGTGTTACACGGATGGTGACAGTTAGTGCAGTAATCGTGATACACGATGTCATCTGCAACAAGGGTAAATAAAACCCTGAGTATAAGAATGTACTCAGCTAGGCTTACCCGTCATAAACCAGAAATAAAGTGACATCAAAGATTATGCAAGGCTTTTATTTGTGGGCTGGTTTGACTCACATTTGCATAAAAGCTTTAGTTTGAAGTTAAACATTTCCCTCCTTATTAGCAGCAAGTTACATACTTAAAAGAGCTATTCACTGGATTAGCACCTGTTCTAAGCAATAACTTGAATATTAAGCATCACAATAATAACCATATCCAGATTATCACATAGCTATCATTATCCTCAATATAGCCATCAAGTTCATTTAGTGAGTTCTACGTTGCTGCTGCTCAAGCCAAGTTCTCACTATCCGGGAGAGACGGCGATTCGAATCGATTTCTATCCAGCTGCAGGGATATTCCTAGCACTCACCCAGGCATACTTTGCAAGAGCAGCCTTAGGTCACCTTTAGCACAACTCAGGACCAAATCGTGGGTCCGATCAGCGCCGCACCCCCAGGGACGACAATCTGCCAGGGTCACGACTCTAAACTGACACCTTGGTCTTACGCCATTGACTCCCCGCACATACTTACTACCAACCGGGGTGCACACTCAAACAGAACGGGGTGCCCGGCCTGAGTTGACTCGTAGGATTCACGGTTGGAATGACTTATTCGGCCAACTAAGTGTTAGGCATGCGTTCAAATGACGAGAGGACGTACAACGTATCAGTCCTTAACTGACATAGACGGGGATAGATTCACACCCAAGACCTCCATGCCTTGTTTCTTCACTATCGCATTCCCACCCGGTCTCCATTCATTATTATCACATGGTTATTCCACAATAGGAAATATAGCCAACCGTGATAAGATATCCACCTATCTCACGTAGGAGATAGGAAATCACCTGGCTTCTACCATGCTAAGCATGGCTAAGCAGTACTTCGATCCTGGACCTACTCAAGGTGAGGTATAAGGTGGACAATGTAGTCATTATGCAGCAAGGGTGTCATATCAACTCCTAACACTTAATGCATCAATATATAACCATAGTTATTTGACTCTTGAGCATGATAACAAAAATAGTAGGAGTCTTATAATGCTCCGGGGCTTGCCTTTGATGTACGTGGATGGGCGATGATCTGGGCACTCCGGCAAGTCCTCCTCCTTAGCTCCTTCCTCTCGAGGTTGCTTCCTCTGCTGCTCCTCTGGCTCGGGCGGGGCGAACTCCAATACTGTCATGCCTTGACAAGGTGACAAACATAGGGAATGCACATAGGATGCAATATGTCATGATGAGGAGTTAAGGAACTTGTAACAAGATGCAAACATGGTCAAAAGCTTCAAAGGTTAAGTATACAGTAGATTATCAAGTAAGTGCATACTTCTTCTCCGGTAGAGAGGCTAACTATACAAGCTATACCACTTAAACTACCCTAACTCAGCATCTGGGTGATGAGAAAGGCTGGGCAGTCACAAGTTTCAGCCATAACTTAGTCTTCTATTGGCCCAATTAGGTACGTGAGCACTTTATGGAAAGCTTAACAAATTTCCTAAAATTCACTTTCAGACATCACAGGATGATTCCCAACAGAAATAGGTCAAAATAGACAAAGTCTCAGGTGTGCTCAGGAAAATCCACAGAGCAAGCATTTCGCAGCAGCAAATTGTAACAGCCATAACTTCTAAACTATTCAGTCAAATGCTATGAAATTGGGACACAAGATAGATAAATAAGTTAGCTACAAGTTTGCTATAAACAGGTTTTCCAGAAAACTTCATCTCCAAGCAGTTCTTAAGGAACTTCTACCAACTACACAGAATTTGCTCTAGATAAGGCATAAATAGCAAAATAATATTTTAGCACATATTAAGAAAGTACCATTGGCCCAAACCAAAAGCACCAGTAGCTAGAACATGTCTAAGAAATACCATAAAACATCATGGCAAGATTAAAACTTATTTTTAATATCTCCTTTTCTATTTATTTGATTATTAAGGTGAATTAATGAGCATATAGTACTAGTGCTTCAAAAATTCCAAAAACATTACAGCAAGCTACTCATGCTACAACAAGGTTACTGTAAAATTTTCATGGCCATTGAATAGGTAGATTGTAGTGTAAAAAATAACAAGCTACCAAAGGCATTCAAGGCATAAATGAGAAACCCTATCAAAAAGTGTCAAACAACATATTTTAGATTTTTCTTAGCTTTAACTTCACATGATTACATCACCCAGCAAGTTTCATCTCAGTTTGAGTTATAATCTAGGAATATTGATAACTTCACCATAAGGCATCCAAAAATCATGAGAAATTTAAAAGAGCCATAGCATAAATAACATCCTCCTAAATTTTCATGGTCATAGGACTTACAGATCTCAATATATAATTGCCCTCTTTTTATTAGGGATTAAAAGAGATAAATCCTAACTATTTATTTCTGCAAAAACATGGCATGCTTCATATTTTTATTAAAAACTAGACTAACTCAAGAGCACAGCAAAGTTGGAATCATTCCATTTGGATCTGCCTAGCTCAAGTTATGAATTTTCCAAAAACACTCTAAGTCTGCCCAAAAGTAGAAATAGGGGGAGGGAGGGACAGAGGCTGACAGAGGGGTCCCACGCGTCAGCGACACAAAGAGCAGAGGCGAGCTCGGTCGCCGGAGATCTCAACGACGGTGAGGTCTCCGGGGAAACTTAGGGCACCGTCATGTTCCTCTATTCGAGGCGGACCAATTGACATACTTGGCCCGCGCTCTACTGGCTTCTAGGGGGCTCGCCGTCGCCAATGGCGGCTCGGTGGCACTGCGGCCGGTGCGCTGGCGTGCTCAAGCAGAGAGGAAGCGGTGGAGGTTGAGGATCAGCATCAGTGAGTAGAGGAGAAGCTAATGGGACAAGAATGGTGGACCAGAGAAGCCTGGCCATGTTGCCGGTGACCTCTGCGGACTCCGGCGAGGTGCAGCTCACGGCGGAGTGAGCAATGTGCGCTCACCGGTGCTCGGCTGGGGAAAAGGAGTGGATGATGAGGTAGTGGAGGTCCTGGTGAAGCTCTAGGTGGAGTAGCTTGGCTCGAGACACAGCGGTGTGGGTGGAGGATCTCGCAGAACCGTGGCGGAGTTCACCGACGATGATGGCAGAGAGAAGAGAGGGCGCTGGGGAGGGAATGAGCGTCTGCCGTCGCTCAGGGGGGGGGCTGCGTGGCATCAAGGAGACGACATTGGGGCTGACAGGAGGGGCCGTGAGTGATGTGTGGATGACACCTGGCTGAACACGTGGTGAAAGGATGGTGGTTCTGTCCAACTGAATCACGTCGATCAGAGCACCAATGGCTGACTAAAACCCAATCTTCGTCGACATTTTACTCACGATTCACTCGGTGGTTTTGGCTCAAATTTGTCCCAATTGATAGAGCTACACAAGTTCTACAAGATTGCTTAAAGGATCAATGTCTAGTTCGGCTTGGATTTCACACTACCATGTCCCAAAGTACCCTAGGAGCAAACTTTGTCAACACACTTAACAGAGAAAATGGCTAAGTGTTGAAACAGCCCTATTTTATGCCTTGTGGCCTACTTTTGAGTATGTTCCATACATTTTCATGGAAAGGTCCCAAAATAACTTTAGTAGCTTATAAATTTTACTACAACTTTACATTAGGGGTCATTGACATGCAAGGTTTCTAACACTATTTTCATAAAGGATCTTGGAAAAGAGGTTTGTGGGTCAAACTAGGTCAACCTAGGGGTAACCATGACTTAGGGACATTTTTGGAAGAAACTTCCAACATGAACATTGTCCAAAATGATGTTCTAAGCATGGATAAAGTATTTTGGAAGAGAATGTGCACTTGTATACATTGGTCACCCATTACTTATACACATACAAAGCAATATAAGCAATCAAATCACATATGGTATACACAAAATGACATGTGATCATGGTATGATGCTTATGAGTTAGTATGATGATGCTCATGTTGATGCAATGCTCATGCATAACATGCAAGGCTAACCCTAGGAGTGTTACAGATGACTTCGATTGTGGGGCAAACCTCATATGAGTTTGAGACCACCATTGAGGCAATGAGGCTCGTGGTGTCGGTGCTGGAGACCACCATGGAGGCGTTGGGGCCAATGTTGGTGTTGGAGAATGCCGTGGAGGCGTTGGTGCCAGCCTCGGGGTTAGAGACTGCCTTGGAGGCGATGGGGCTAGTGTCGGTGTTGGAGATTGTCAACGTGTTGGCTATGGAGATGCGGCACAATGATGATCATGTGGGGAAAGAATTGGACTAAAGTTGGGGGAGGCCCTGCTATTATATATAAATCAACAAGATATTAGAAAACTATTACTTAAGTGAATAGACAATTACTAAGAAAATTGTTTCATTTACTTTCATCCGTACCTAGGGTTAGGTAGTTGAGGAGGAGGCGGTAGTAGACAACTAGGCGATGCCCTAGGAATATTAATGTAGTGCCTGCGCCAACAAACAAATGTCTTCCCTGCTTCTCCTAAAGACTTCTCCCCATCACCTCCTTCAATGTCAAGAGGCACATTGCTAAAACCGTTCATAACTCCATCCACTAATGCACTAGCATATCTAGGTGGTATTATTGTCCCATGGATTATTGGTGTCTTCGTATGGTCGATAGGTGAAACAACACCAATAGCCACCATGACTATGGCATTCTCCTTTGGAATGTGTAGCTCACATGTTGTAAGAGGATCGGTGATGTCATCCATGGGGAAGCGCAGCCTCGCATCATCTTGATTGATTGGCAGCTCCATGGAAGCACAACTACTTCTCAACTGATTAAGGGGGCTATTGTTGACTCCTGGCTCCAATGTTGTTTGCCTTTGGATGGCACTTAATGCTATTTGCACTTGCTTTTAGATTTTCTCTTGCATTCTCGCTTCCATAGCTTTTTCTCGCTCTTGTGATTCAAGCACCCCTTCCCAGGACTCAAGAACATATTGCTCCAACATGTAGATTCACTTTGCTTCTTCATCCTTCTTTCTCTGGTGGCTTCTATATGTATATCTATTTGTAGGCAAGGAATGCTCCCATGAAATTGCCCCATAGCCTCTTGTGCGTCCTCCATGTTCAACATTCTCTAAGGCATCTGTCAGCTCATCCTTCTCTCTATTTGGCTTGAAAGCACCACTAGTAACTTTGTTTTGAGCATAAGCAAATCTTCGTACTTCTCTTTGGAGTTTTGGGCCATGAAGTAATTATCCGGTCTCTAGGTCCAATCTTCCCCCATGAGCAAAAAACCAATTCTTTGGACGTTGAGGCCAATTGATTGACTCTGGTGTGATCCCCTTGACAAGAATGTCGGGTTCCATTTTTGCCCATTTGGGAATGGCACTCTTGTATCCACCTGACCCCATGGATTTGTGGTATTCCTTTTGTTGGGCATTCTGTTGGTTCCTTCTCATCCGTTCGTCACCCTCCTCTGATGTCTTGACTTCTACAAAATCACTCCAATGTGGCCTCAACTTGATTTAGACCCGAGTGTTAAATTCTGGCGTCAAGTTCTTCTTTACAAATGTATGGTACAATTTTTTTCTTCCAAGACAGGAATTGTGTGGGCATCTTTTTTATAGCCCAGTTCCTAACTTGCTCCTTCAAATCCTCATCATTTGTTTGGAGCATGAAATGTTGAAGGATATAATTCTAAACTAGCGCCTTGTCACGATCAAAGACAAAACTAATATAAGGAGCCTCTTTCTTTTGTATCCATTCACGGCCACTGATTGGGATCCTATTCCTTACAAGGTAGCCACAACGATTAATAAAATTTTGTGCATGTGGTCCAAGTGGCTGGCCTATTTCTGAATCGAATTATGAGATTATGAAACGGCCCTCCAATAGCTTTTTGGGTCCTCGAATATTTTTGCTCTTCGCGTCGATCTAGAGTGCTATGTATGTAGAAACACAAGATCAAATAGATTTATTTTCAATTTTATGAATGTATACAATAGATATGATAGATAATCCAATATACCTTGCAAGCATTGTCTTGCATGATATTTTCTTGCTCATCTGGATTGTCATGCACAATATCTTCATAACCAGCAATGTATTGACTCCTGTCATTTACATCATCTTCAGATCCAACACATTGATTATTGCCAGCGATAATTTCCATCATGGCATCATCATCATTGTTGATATTCGGGTTGGCCATAATTTCTATCTACAATTGTTTCATTATTGTAAATATTTTATCTCTAATATACAAATATTTCTAATAAACTTTATCTCCAGCAAAGGCAAAAAGTATTAATAATTTTGACATCGAATAAGTACATCATAAATATACAAAAATTTCTAATATACAAATATTTCTAATATACTTCATCCCAGGCAAAGGCAAAATATATTAATAATTTTGACATCGAATAAGTACATCATAAATATACAAAAATTTCTAATATACAAATATTTTATCTCTAATATACAAATATTTCTAATAAACTTCATCTCAAGCAAAGACAAAAAATATAATAATTTTGACATCAAATAAGTACATCATAAATATACAAATATTTCTAATATACAATTATTTTATCTCCATTATACAAATATTTCTAATAAATTTCATCTCATGCAAAGACAAAAAATATTAATAATTTTGACATCGAATAAGTACATCATAAATATATAAATATTTCTAACATAAAATATTTCTAATATA
>Ga0182004_10005337_pt1 | contig 10469 bp, 4 predicted proteins | sample Sormic07211540_1_FD_120479 | JGI IMG/M metagenome (GOLD analysis project Ga0182004, IMG submission 120479) | Endophyte microbial communities from Sorghum bicolor roots, Mead, Nebraska, USA - 072115-40_1 MetaG | ecosystem: Host-associated > Plants > Roots > Unclassified | place: USA: Nebraska...
AAAAGATTCATCTCGTAAATTATAAGTGAACTGTAAAATTAGTTATTTTTTTATCTATATTTAATGCTCCACGTATGCGCCCAAAAATTTGATGGAGAATCTTAAAAATTTCTGAAACTAAACAAGGCCTTAATTGTTCTAGTTACATAAAAAATTCAACCCACTGGTATCTCGGATTACATTCCACAAGGGAGACATGCATGATCAATAATTATAGTAACGACGAGGCCCTGCACACAGTCGAACATGGCAGTTCAATCCATCAACAACAACCTCGATCAGGCAGTCGCCTCTAGCTCCCACAACCACACTGCATTTTTAGCCTGACTGGTTGCCTGTATCCATGCAGGCCAGGCTCTGGGGGATAAAGTGTCGTGAAAACTTAAACCTGACTCTGTGGATGTAAAAGTGCCTAGCCAGCCTGGCCCACGAAAAAGTTTAAGAGGTCAACGGTGGTTAGCATAATTTAAGATATATTAATATATTTAAGTAAATTAATTAAGGTTTAGTGAGAAAGATAAATGCTACACAACCAATCCAAGCGAAATAAATATTATCATAATACTTATTTTTATTTCAATTCAACGTAGCATATTCATTACTAAAAAAAGATTGTAGCAACATTTCTTATTTTTATAGGGACGACTATATAGGGCCGCCCTACAAATGATTCTTAAATAAGTCGCTCTTACAAATCTATTTGTAGGGGCCGATGGTGTTACCAGCCGCCGAATAATAAAAATAAAGTACTAAATTTCAAAATTTTCAAATGACCTCAGATGGAGAAATGGACAAAACAAAAGCTGTTTTGATCTCAAAAGGTTATACAACTGTGTTGTTTACAACTTTTCCATTTGAATTCATTTATAAGTTCAAAATGTTATCCAAACTTTAGTTTTAAAATTGTTGAAGAACTCTAATTGCTCTTTTTAATCTCTGGCTAAAACTTGTAACTGGTCTATCTTTCTCATACTAACTTCAAATTTGATGATTTTTTTTCTAATTTTTTCTAAAATTATACTCTATCAATTTATTGTATTCTTACCACTATTATTTTGGTCATATTTTCATGTGACCGTGTTTTATCAATTGAAAAAAAATTGAATTTAAAGAAATGATAACTTTTAATGATATTTTGAAAGACTAAATAATTTCAGCTGAAAAGTCATTAACACAAAAGCTATAGAACTGATGAAGATCTACAATTTTTATTTTGGTAATTTCTTAAGAGATGTAAAATTTATGAACAATGTTACTACCGCTTTGCTGGATGAACAAACGATTAAAATAAAAGTTGTAGATCTCAAAAAGTTACAGAACTTTGTAGTTTTTTTTGAAACATAGAACTTTGTAGTTGACAACCTTTTCATTTGAATTCATTTTATCAAGAAAAACTATGTTTGAATTTATCAATTTTGAAATTTGAATTTTTTAAATGACCTCATGGATGGAGAAACAACTAAAATGAAAGTTATAGATATCAAAAAGTTATAGAACTTTATTGTTTACCACTTTTCCATTTGAAAAGTAGTAAACAATAAAGTTACTACTTTTCAAATGGAAAAGTGGCAGTCAACAAAAACTATGTTTGAATTTATTAAATTTAAAATTTAAATTTTTTAAACTACCTCGAATGGACAAACAACGAAAATGAGAGTTGTAGATCTCAAAAAGTTATATAACTATTAGTTGATAAATTTTTGATTTGAAATCATCTTGTCAAAGAAACTATACTTGAATTGTTCACATTTGAAATTCAAATTTTCCAAATGGATTCGGAGGACAAACAATAAAAACGAAAGCTGTAGATTTCAAAATTTTATACAACTTTATAGTTGACAACTTGTTAATTTCAATTCATTTAGGGCCTCAAATACTCAACCTAAACTCGGCTGAAGATAATGTGAGGAGGTCCAAAGTCTATTATAAACAAAAATGAGTATAAGGTGCAGTGGTAAAGGGGGCGCGCGAGGAGGAAAATTCACTTTTTTGCCTGAATTCGTGATTTTTGGAAAATAGTCGCCCCTACAAATCATGAACCGCCCTTACAAATCGGATCTGCAGGAGCGATCGGCGAATCACCCCTGTAAATCATCGGTTTGTAGCAACACACTTTTTTTTAGATGAAACTGGAGGGGCCAGGTAGGGATAGCTGGCGAAACCGCTTCTACAAATCACGTGAAGTCGCCCCTATAAATCCTGGGTGGCATAGTGATTCTAGTGCAGGCAACCAAGCAAGCGCTCTCTCATCTGCTAGTTTTGTTTTGCGTCTCTGGTCGTTCCCAGGCTTCCCTCAGTAACAGACAACCAAACACGCTAATGTATCCATGGTACCTTCTTCACGTGAACGGAACATGTGGAAAATTCTTATGAGAACCGACATGTATCTCACCTGTATTCCGGCCGGCTGAACATATGACGAGATAGCTAGCAGGATGCAACACCACAAACAGGAAGCAAAACAGTCAATCAGAAAACACACCTGCACCTTCGTTTGCACAGAATCGACATATTCGTATCATCGTTTTGACTTCGCGGATAGATGGACAGCGCCAGCGCAACACACGTACGCACTACGCACGCATTGCCAAGAGCATGAACATGCATGCTTCATGATTCATGCATGCATCTCTGAATGATGCTAGCCGGAGCCGCATGCCAAGAGCTGAACATGCATGCATCTCTGAATGATGCTAGCTTCACATATCTTGGATTGGACCACCACTCCACCATTTGCTGCCACACGCGTATAATGCAGTTAGTTATGTCGCTCATTGCCAGGAAGCTAGTGTGTACGGAGCATGGATATTCATACACATTTCCAAGAACATGCAGGCAGCCAGATATACTCTGTAGCTAGCCTACAAAATATGTTATTTTGTAGCCATCTCCATTTACGATAATTTTATATACTAATTTACGATAATATGCATATATATTTACGATAGTTGGGTTACTATAACACATGGGAATATTTACCGTAATGTTATAGTAAACCACTTAATAAGGAGTTACTATAATCTTGTAAATTAATATAGTAATTATCGTAACTCAAAGTGACTATAAAATAAGTTATTTTGTAGCCAGCTACAGAGTAATATATAAAGTAATGCAAATGTTTGCCGCAGTTGAAAAAAAAAAACAAAAATGCATTCTAAAGAAAATGGGTAATAATGTAGTATGACGACATCTATTATTACTAATGGCTATTTTTGTCCTTCTCTCAGAACACGGCCAATGAACAATGCATTTCTAGGTAATGATCATCACTACAAGTAACTTTATTTCTGAGAGGGTACCTTACCTTACAAAAGTTTTGGCGCTAGAATCACAAATTCAGTTTGAATTTTGGCAGGAATTTCAAAGAATTGGTGAGAAAATTTTCAAAGGCAGCTGATGTTTATAGTCCCCTCTGCAAATGGTTGTGTAGAGGCGGCTGAGCTATTGTCTCTAGTCGCCTCCACAAATCACAATTTTAGAGGCCCATTTCAGCTGCCTCTATAGTTTAGATTTGTAGTAGTGAGGCCAGACTCCGTTTTATCCAGTTGCACACAATACCAATGCAAAACATAATCCACACTGGACACACCATACTGGCCATTGGCCCTCCAACGTGCATACATCTCACGCGCGCTTTGCATGCACCACCGTGCATGAACCTCACGCACATGGCACATCACATAAGCACCCTATTAGGCACACATCGCAGCATGCAAAACACATGCCCAAGGGCCAAGCAGCTAGCTCTACCACTACGAATATATACTTTATATCTGTGCCAATATCATCGATAATTCAGACGCAACGCAGTAGTGCTCGTTTAATGTGTATGATATGATACAATATGCCCATTTAACCATCATTGTTGTTAGTTTTTTAGAAAGGACGGCAAATGCTTTCTGGCGATTTGTATTAGATGAAGAAAGAAAAAAAGGGCAAGTATCTTTTGTTTTTTGAATGAAAACTGAGCCCAAAAACCATACAATTTTGGTACAACATCCGACCCACGCCAATGGAAAAGAGCACCACTCGACTACATATTCAACCTTGAGCCAACTTATAGGTCAAAACAACCACCCACCTAACAACTCGACTATGAAATCACTAGGACACAATTAAGAACAACTCCAACTAAAGGCATCTAGAAAAAACTAATTGCACCCCTACCGCCTCTCTAGGCACTACGATGCCGGGCACTCGGCCCAACCCCCATTGGATGGAGGGACTAACATAGTTTACCGAAGCTACTTGTGCTGGAAGCCCATCTAGGCTTCCAGACCCCACCTGAGGAGCCATCCGGTGCTCTTCTTCGGCTTCTTGTTGCCTTGCTCGATGATATGGATGGCCTCCATCTTGCTCTTCTCGATCGGCCTCTCGAAATGTTGTGCATAGAAATCAAAATCAGCTTCATCCTGGTTGGTATCCTCACCCAATATTTCGCCTATTTTTTTGACTAGTCAATCTTGTGCCACTTAGATTGTGTCTCTGCCTACATTTAATTCTGCCTTTTTTTTCAGCCTAGTACTTTTTCTTTGAGTTGAGGTATGTGGAGGGCTAAGATGCCAGTCTCTCCTAGATGTGTGTGGCGTTTGGAACCCTTTCTGGATTACTGGCTGTTGTAAATTAAGGTGTCTCCAATGATTCTAAGAAATCATCGACTGATGGGGTCTTTGTTGTATCACTATTAGAATTTTCCTTCGGATCATCTACCTCTATTGTTTGCTCCTGAGTCACTGCTGCTACTGTGGGAGCAGGGGTTGTGAGAGCCAACGCTCATGTAAGAGAGTGTGCTGTAGAGATTCATCACCTAAATTGTTAGCCAAACATGTGGGTTCCATAAGTTGCCTGACTGGATTGGGGATCTATGTTCACTATCAGTGCTGCCGTTAATTATCTTTGTTGATTGTTCCATCATCCTGGTCACACCGTCACTGTATACTCCGATCCAAATCAAAAGCACCGCCACTTTTGAAGCAGTACATATGAACTACAGATAAAAAGTACTACTAGCTAGCAACTTTTTATACTTTCTTAGAAAAAAATGTAACTTTATTTTTCCCATATGCAGATGCTATGCTGCACATGCATGCTCTCGGATATCAGTTCCCTGACGACACATGCATGATGATGTTTCTTCAGGTTTGGATGCCTCCTATAAGATATTCCTGCTTGGACAAATTTTGAGAAGATCCACGTAGAAAATGATCACACAGTCAGACACACACATATATGCATATGCATGCTAGCTACCGCGTACGTCACCAGACAAGCACACATAGAAAATCTAATCTGTAGGAAAGTTGAACAAGGACAAGGAGCCTGCGTGCACTTGTCAACAACTCATAGCTACTGGAGTACCATTAAGGGCTTGTTTAGTTCCCAAAAAATTTTAAGATTTCTTGTCATCAAATCTTTACATGCATAGAGTATTAAATATAGATAAAAAAATAATTAATTACATAATTTTTTTTGTAATTTGCGAGATGAATCTTTTGAGAACCAATTTTTTTTCCAACTAAACAAGGCCTAAAGTATTTTTGACCCTGCGAAGGAGCTGAAACTCGATCTTGCACTTGTGACTTGACTAATCTAGATATTGAGAAGTCAACCTGAAAACAATAACGGGAATTTGGGTCAAATCAATCAGCTGGACTATTTACACGTTAGAGATATTCTTGTTTTCAAGGTTAGGTCACGACCTAGCAATATAATATACATATATAAGATTAATTAACAATCGTCCAACCATTGAATTATAATTCCGACTGGTGTCCTAGAGTGCAAATGGAGCTACCTTCCTTTTTTTTCTAAAAGAAATGACAAACGAGGGCTATAGCAGGCTGCCGAGTGCCGTCGTGGGAAGACAAGGCCACAACTGGCTACCCAGTCGCGGATGATGATGTTGGTGGGAAACACATTATCTGATCCATATAGAGGAATATATATGTGGTAGTCCGCTACCTGATCTGTTGTTTTTTTTTAATTCATGTGTCACGGTAGTAGTTTAGAGACGGTAGCACACAAACACATATTTATACTGGCTTAGATATAGTATACCCGCGTCCAGTGTAGAGATGAGGATCTTTGTTGTTGCTTGTGCCCCGTGAATTGGGGATCGGCTGTGAGTAGGAGATCACAACACAACTATGTATCTATGGGTTGTGTGGGTCATCTGGAGGTGCCAATCAAGGGCTCTCTACCCTCGTGATATTTGGAAACACCAGTGACATGATATAATGCAATGTGAATAGTCTTATTGAAACATCCATATGGAGTAATTGACTGACTACTCATAATGGTTCAGTAACTTTACTTACAACAAATAGAGAAAAGAAAGAAAGAAACAGTTAGCGCTGTAGACAATCTATCCCTTGCATGCTACGATGAGTCTAGGAGCTGTAGACAATCTATCCCTTACACAAGTGATTGAGAAAAGCTAGGCGCATAGGCCTTCTGGTCAGGGTCTCTCTCGGAGTCGGAGGCCGGCGTTGAAAATTCCTCCGGGAACTGTTCGGGGAAATGATCCAGCAAAACATATGCAAAATCGATGATCCAGCACAAACAGAGGATTGCGGAATGCAAAGGAAAACCCAAGTTAGAACAGTTGTCTGGAAAGTTGCGCATTACTAGCATGCATATCGATTAGAAGATTTCAACATCGATCGATCCATTTCATGTGAGGTAGCTGTGAGGGTGGGTAGCTAACTAGCTAGTTATATCATGGAGTTCACAACTTGTTTAATGGCTATGGGAATGCCGGTCGGTGATGAGGAACAAAGGTTGTTGGTCACTTCCGGTTACGTACGTGCATAGACATAGTCACATATAGGACATTTGGACTGTTTATGTGGCATGCAGGCACAGTGTGAACATGATAGACCAAGGCCTGGCATTGGCTAGCTTGTGAAAATGGACCAACCTTTTCCTAGCTAACTCAAGACTGCCGCCTCGATCGATCGACAGCATGCAGAGGAGTCCGCTGTTTGAAACTCAAGACCATGGAAAACATTTTCAAGGTGGACCATTCGGGGGCACCAGAGACCAGAGTAGTCTGCCCTTAATTTCCTTTTATTCTTTTGTGGAGTACAGTATATGCTAACTTCCTTTAAAAGAAAAGGACCGGGCTACTTTTCAACGCTTAGCTTTTCGACCCAGCTGCCCGATAGAGCGAGAGGCAGGGCTCGCTCTGGATTCTATAAATCCAGCATTTGCTCACATTCTGCTCTTGCCACCTTTGGATGATAGCCTTTTACTGAAACAACACTGCAAACACGTTCATCAGGGGCTCATCCTTTTGCCTCCAAGTGCGAGCAAATAAAATCACATTCTAGCCTAGCCCCCAGCTGGCCCGGCCTCTTGCTAGTAGCTTACCTAGGCCAAGCTCCATTCATGCCGACGAACATGATCTCCAAGTACTGCATCTACTTAATTAGTTTTCAGCTAGTTTATTTACGCAAGATATATATATATATATATATATGATACATGCATATATATAGTTAAGGATTTCAAATCAATTTAACAGTAATTCTCTCCCTTTTTGTCTGATGATCCTCCATCCAGGTTCCTTGAGAAGTCTGTCGTCCTTCCGCTGGATGCTGCACCTATCCATGTGAAGACTACCGGAGGAGGTACATACCTCTATATACTGCATGCTACATGTACAAATATGAATTAAAGATCATGGCATGGCTCTCTGTTTCCTTGCTCCTCGTTGCATTATTCTTCGCGGTTCATCAGGTTTAACGACTTCTTCCCCATGTTACTATAATACTACCACTGCAATTCAGGTCCTCGGACCAGTGTGCTGCGCAATCCGAACATGGAGAAGCTTCAGAAGGGCTACCTGTTCCCGGAGGTGCCGACTTGACCTTTGACAAGCCTAACTCACCATGTCCTTCCACCTTATTAACGTGTTTGATCCTCCTTAAATATCAGATTAGCATTAAGCATGAAGCTCACCTGAAGAAGTACCCTGATGCCAAGGTCATCAGCTTGGGCATCGGCGACACAACTGAACCCATCCCAAGCGTCATAACATCAGCTATGGCCGAGGTATTCTTTCTTTCTGTGAAGTTCTCATCACCTCTTCTTATTGGCTCCGATCCTTTTCTGTTGAACATGAATGCAATGTAAAACTAACATGAGGTGGCGTTTAAGGCAAAAAAGAAGAAATCCATTGAAAGATTAAAATAGTTCCATTCTGAAGTAGCTAATTTTTGGCACTCTGACTATATTATATATTTTGAGAAAGAGTATATACCCAATTACTGGTGATACGTACTTATTATGATTTTTCATCATATACATAAACAAGAGAACTGGCTACATCCAAGGCAGAACCTTCCATGCAGGGGTACCGCACGATCACCGAAGTATACTGGAAAATGCGTGGCTGGTCAATTATTCTGATCAGATAGCAAAAAAGATTAATTGGATAAATTAATAAGATCGTACCATAATATTATAGTGAGATCTTATGTCAAAGATGAATGCTAAAATATTGAGCAAGACACTGGAGGGTCTGACCGTGATGATTCAATTCATTTACAACTTTGGAACCTGCAACGACCACACCTATACCGATATAAAGTTTTGCTGGATTTTTTTTTTGAAACAAAGTTTTGCTGGATATTATTAACGGTTTAGATGTGGAGTCAGGGTGACCTTTCTAATTTTGCCACTGAAACTAATTTGGAAGTCATATGGCTGTTAAGGCAGTCTTACTTGCCACCCTGCTCTTAAATAAGAAGTGAATTGTAGTTACTTGTTTGGGCTATATATATGCTTAGCTTTCTAAACTTATTAGGCGTCGTTTGGATACTTATACACTTCAATCTATATTTGTCGTTAGAGTTGTTTGATGTGGAATTCAGTTTAAATTCCACACCAAACCATACCTGTAAGGCCTTAGTATATTCTCACTCGAAACAGTCAAAATGACCACTGCCGACATTCAGAAAAAAAAAAAAATCACTGTGCCCAAGCTACGGTTATCTGTCAGCACCGAATTACTTGTTCTCAATACCACGTCGTACTATCAGAGATTCTCACACGTTTCGCTTACATAAAGGAAGTTTCGCCTAGACTGAGAAGAACGACACGTTGTAGTGTATTCGGTAAGTGCCAATATCAGTCCCACTGCTCCATCATCAGTCGGAAAAATAGCTAAATGCATGCACCCGTCCCGTCAGGTTCTGAATCTACAGTAGTAAATAATGTCATTTTGTTTTACATGCTGCACTTTTTCTACCGAGAAAGTTCCCTTCTTCCTTTGTCAAGGTTTTCTCGTTTGAGACTCTTACTTATATTAGCGTACGTCACTGCTGCCACGTCATGGCCCTCCTTGTTCTCGCCATTTTCCACACGTAGAGCCATCACTACGTTTGTTTCTCAATTTATTACGTGTACAGCACCAGCTGGCCGATCCTTAAAAAAAAAAAAATACACCGACCCAATAAGACTCCAAGAGAGCATTTACAAATATAGCATTCTTCAGTCAACAGGATGTCTTCAGATCATGACGACATGCCGTATATTGACTGCGGAGGACAAAAAAAGATTCGATGAGAGCGACCCCTGAACAAATTTGGACCCTGCTGCTTTCTCAATTTGGTGCGGGTTCATGCACGTCTGCTGCAGCCACGCCCAGCCCAACGAATTTTCTCTTTATTTTGGCCAAGATTTATTTACCAAATTACTTGTCCTGTTTTTGCAGTATGTGCTTGCGTTATCCACTCCAGAAGGATACCAGGGTTATGGACCGGAGCAGGGTCAAATGGTAATGTGCAGCAGATCCTGCAGAAACATCTACACTGAACTCTTCTAAAACTGTAGTTAGTCTGAACCTGCTTTGCTTGGCGAACATGCATGTGCAGAATCTGCGCAAGGTCATAGCTGAGAAAGTGTACCAAGACATGGGGATTAAAGAGTCCGAGGTGTTCATCTCGGACGGAGCGCAGTGTGACATTGCTCGCCTCCAGGTACGTAACGTACTACACATACAAAGCCATTCAATTCCTGCAGTTTGCTACAGAATCTCATCTTCTTCCTCCTCCCGGCTCTTTTGTGCACGCAGACGCTGTTCGGGCCCAACGTGACCATAGCCGTCCAAGATCCCACCTTCCCGGTACGTAAGTGTGGTCTCATCACAGCCCATGCAGCATTTCACTTCACCGTGCTCTGCCGGCCGTGCATGCCGTCTCGCTCAGCTGCTCGACCAGGTCACCTATCGGCTCACATGCATATGCGCGCGTACGTGTGCAGGGTTACGTGGACAACGGCGTGATCGTGGGGCAGACCGGCAGCGCGGACGAGGCCGGCAAGTACGCCGGCATCGCCTACATGCGTTGCGCGCCGGAGAACCACTTCTTCCCGGACCTCTCCCGCGTGCCGCGCACCGACGTCATCTTCTTCTGCTCGCCCAACAACCCGACGGGCCACGCGGCGTCGGCGGCGCAGCTGCGCGA
>Ga0182004_10005338_pt1 | contig 10467 bp, 14 predicted proteins | sample Sormic07211540_1_FD_120479 | JGI IMG/M metagenome (GOLD analysis project Ga0182004, IMG submission 120479) | Endophyte microbial communities from Sorghum bicolor roots, Mead, Nebraska, USA - 072115-40_1 MetaG | ecosystem: Host-associated > Plants > Roots > Unclassified | place: USA: Nebraska...
GGGGGGGGGGGGAGGTAGGGGGGGGGGGGCGTGTGGGATGTGGAGAAAGAAGTCACGGTCTGAATCCAACTCGGAAGTCTAACACGATTCCAACCAGTTTTAGACCAAAACCAAGTGAACAGGTGGTGTGGACGAAAATACAGAGGTAACATATATAAATATAGATTCAGTGTCTACTTATAAATTTCTAATAAACTCGATTGATTTCTTCTTGCAAAAAAGTGATTCAGTTTACATTTGTAGTACACAGATGTCGTCGTTGGCGTCGATTGTTTGCAGCCTGTCAAAGTTGGAGCTGAATTTACCTTCGGGCTACCACTTCCTCCCGACCGACCATGAGCTCGTCGTCTACTACCTGCGCCCGAGGCTCGCCGACGCCAACCACCACCTGCCCCTGCCGATCTTCGTTCACGAGCGTATCCTCAATTACCATCCGGATATACTCATAGGTAAGCTACAGCAGATCCATCGAGTCTATCTATCTATTCATTCAAGAGACAAATCAGTTAATCTTTTTTATGGGATTCGTATCTAATTAATATCGACGACGTGTGATGACTTGCAAATTACTGCAATGCCTGCCTATATGTAGAGAAGTACAGGAGCTACGGCGAGGGACGGTGGTTCTTCTTCACCGACAGGGAACGCAAGCACGTCGGCGGGAACCGGCCGAACCGCACCACGCCGGGCAATGGCCACTGGAACGCGACGGGGAGCATTAGGCCCATCCGCTCTGCTGGCGGCGTCTTGGTTGGATGCCGCAGGACGCTGGTGTTCTACGAGGCGTCGCGCAGCAGGAAGAAGAAGAACCAGGCCGCCGGCCTGCCGGCGACAGAGGAGGAGGGGGAGGAGGAGGAGGAGGAGGAGGAGAAGGGGGACGGCGGCCAGGCGGCGGCGAAGGCTACTAAAGACGGTGTCAAGACTGAGTGGACTATGTACGAGTACGAGAGCCTCGCCTCTGAGGCGGAGTTCGAAGCCATACGCAACGGCAATGCCAGCAAGGTCTCGTCGTCGTCGTCGTCCTCGTCCTCCTCCTCCTCTTTTCATCATCTGGCTGTTTTTTTAGTGTCCGTGTGTCAGCAAGAGACATTATCATTAACATTGGTTTGATCTTGTTCTTGTGTTCACTGTTCAGATGGACGAGCTGGTCTTGTGCACGATCCAGAAGAAGAAGCATAGCCAGGAGGTTGGTCAGAGGAAGAAGAGCACCAAGAGGAAGACGAAAGAGCAAGGCCTGGAACAGGAAGCCGTGCCTGCCGCCGCCGCCGCCGGCGATGTCGAGCAGGGCACAAAGATGGCAGCGACTCTAGGAGGGGGCAGCATCGTGGAACATCACATGCTGCAACAAAACGAGATCGGCAACGTGATGCCTGCTGCTGAAGCTCACACTTTCAGTGGTTTCTTTCCAAGCCTCTCCAACTCCAACTATGGCCATCTGAGCACCACAATGGATCACTCTGGGCCCTCAAGTGTTTCGTTCCCATCGCAGCAATCTCATGGAGCGGGAAGCAGAACCGGCGTGCAAGGACCGCTTCTGAATAATCAAGTGAGCCTCAACCATCAAGATTCTGATGCTGCTTCCACGGTAGAATATGACCAGAGGAATGGTGTCGGTTTTACCCAAGATCATTTGAGATAAATGGAGAGGTTGATCCAAAGGTTGAATAGACCCAAGTAGAGAAGTATCATCAATCCCAATGGTTTTGTTTGTGTCTGGGTCGTTGCCAAATGCCAAGTATAGGTGTCATATATATAGGTTGCTTTTTTTGTGTGTGTCCAGAGTAGAGATCAAACATCGATCGATTTTATAGAATTGTCAACTTGGATCCAGTCATGATGCAAACTTCAAAGTGAAGCTCATAAAGTAAAACGAAACAATAATAGCAATGCACAAGCTGAGAATATATGTATGCTTGTGTGACATTAAGCTTGTTGTGGTTCCTCGGCGGCCGCAGTGGACTGGGGGGTGGCGTCGTGGCGAGGTGCTGTTCCTGTCTTTCTGCTACGATGCTTCTAAATGTCTGTCAGTGCATCGGCATGTTTGAGTACATCTCAGCTTGTCGTTGGAATGGCACTTGAAGGTAAGCATGAAATTTCACCACTATAACTCTTTCAGGTATTCTGTCATAATTACTGGTTTGGTTTAACTCATCTCTGTTGCATATACACAACGAAACGGCCAGCGGTGCACAAACACCAGGAGCAGGAATACAGACCTAGGGCTACTTGACAGAAAAAATATACAAGCACAAAGAATTGTTACTCCATATCTTTTGCCCTATGGATAGCTGCTGCTTCGCAAGCAGTGCACCTGCCTGCATGAAGCCTACATTTACAGTCATCACGGACCTATGAAAGCTTCTGCCCACAATAATCTCCTGTTCTGGTAGTTTTGAGCAGGCGGAGCCAGTCCTGGAATGTCTCGGATGTTTTTGTTATTCGGATGGACGATCTGCAAAAATTTAAAAATATACATTTTTATTCAACTCCCATTTGTCGTAGAATAATACAAGGAGATGACACAAGTTCTCCTCGAAGAATGTTGAACTGAAAAATATTCTTCTGCAGACATACCTTAACAACAATGATAGCAATCACACCCACAACGATAAGAAAGAGGAATGCCATGATACATTTGTCAGTCGCTACCTGCAAATCATGTGTTTAACTTTCAGTTTGTGCTTGTTCGTGCTCACCGTGTGTATGTGTCAGAGAGTGAGAAAAGAGGGAGTACCTGGCGACCAATCTCTTTCACTAGTTTGCTAGCTTTCTTCAGTGAAAAGTGGACAGTATCTAGCTCATTACCAATTCTCTTCATTTGCTCTGTCTAAAAATAAAACAGCATTTTCAAGTTAGGAATTCCTCCTAATCTTCTTGTGTACAAATCTTTAAGATGGAAGGTCAACAAAAAAACATTCTTCGGGAAATCTAGGAAAGTATTATCTGATGCTGAGCAGAATGAACAGAGCAATGCAAATAGTAAATAGGCCAGAAATCATAATAATGCTCAGCAAGCCGACTCGTATGCCAGCTGGAAAGCATGCTTTAAAAGTGGAAAAATTAATACTCCAGTATAATACAGAGGCATACTTGCGCTGTTAATGTAGCAGCAGTTTGAGCTCCAGTCTCAACAGTTTGTGCTACAACCTACAAGAAGAATGTCCTGTAAAATTTGCGCTGGAAGAGAACTGAAACAAACAGGACAATGGTGCTTAGTAAGGGAAGTAACCATTTTTGAACGTTCAATAGCTTGATCTGTTTGGTCCATTTGGTTCCTTCCAGCATCAATGAGTTGTTGATTTGTCATGGCTGCAATGTTAGTGAGATAATCGTATAAGAAGTAAAATACCTTGCCCTCAACTAAATTCATATTTTAGGTTATGAACAACAATAGATTGATCACTCAACTATAGACCACCAGTTATTGGATCTACCGATCTAGTCCTCCGCAAAAACTAAGAAATTCCACATATTTGGACCAACTCAAGGTGAATGAAAAAGGGGGTTGCTCCTTCGGCAAAACTAGGATAAAGTTGAGCCAAAAGGTCGTGATTCAAGATAAATTCATGAGGAAGTGGTATCTCTTTAGGATCGACCCCAGCGTCGAGAAATTGGTTAATCATTCATATGATGTGAGAATTTTGTCTGGGAAATATTTTGTAGATCAGGCCCCTTGACATGTCAATCAGGCATTTATAATTCGCTCATAATTGGAACAAACCAACTAAAATATCATTTGATCCACCTTTGTTGTTTGACTTGCAGTGCCTCTTAACCAGGTATGGACACAGGAATCAGGGACGATAGCGTGTTCTGCGACCCAGGGATGTCGTCCAAAATCGTCAGCCAGGGTCAAGCAGGACTGACTCCTGATTCTGCCTAGATCACCACTCCTGCGCTCCACATTGAGGAACATGGGAGATGAGAGAAGGGATAGTTGATGCGGATTTCTGTTGCTGAGACATGGGGGGCATGCAGGCAGCTGATGTTGAAGACGACTGACAGCAATAACCGACACAAAATTAAGCCTTCTCCAATGGAATTGGTAGACAAAAGAGAAAAGGACACCACGGGGAATCAATTTTACTACTTCCAGGAGCGGGGGCTGGTAACGTTGGGTTGCTTGAGCATAGAGGAAAGGCAAGGAGCAAGGCAGAAGGAAATGGCGATTCCCGTAGGTTACTTTAGGTGCGTAGTAGGCTGAATGGGCTAGCATAGTGGCCCAATTTATGGCCTTCTTTTGCTTTTATACTACTTTTTATTGATCTTCTACAGCTACTTATGTGTGATATATCATGGCTCATCGACTCAAATTGTTGGGATCTCCCTTTCCAAACTACCCCCTCGATCCAAGTTTTTAGACAACCTCAACCCTCTACCCTGGCCTACGACCTGGTTGACCCAGAGTTCTTGTGGCTCACAGTCTTGTAAACTCAACTTTTCTTTACTTTGTTAATGAAAAATAATATTTCCTAATATACAAATTTATAAATTTCATATCAGTTTCTTTCCAGGAGTATTTTTTCTAAAAAAAAATCCATGAGTGCAGCCTAGCAGTAGCAGCTCTAATGTTTTACAATATCATATGTTAATGTCAAGGATATGATTGTATGCTCTGTGAGCTTTGACATGCTTGAAGTTTTACGAAGCAATATAAGATTATCTATTGTGAGTTTGTAAAGAAGTTAGAAACTAATTTCACCTGATGCCATTTGAATATTGTCCTCAACAGCAGGCTCACTACTTCCAGCACCCATATCGAAGAGCTCAACCCTCTTATTGTTGTTACCAAGGCTACTTTGATATCTGCAAGAAATTTTTTGAATTAGCCTTAAAACTTACAATAGGTACCACGTGGCACAAATATGAAGGAGGTATAACAGTTCGAATTAGAAGTTTCCTGATTTTAGTAGTATGCATCTTTGTAATTGAGATAAAAAAAAAAGAGAAAAGAGAGAGAGAGAAGCAGAGAATTAGAGACATGCAACTCAACAATTTCCATTTCAAGAAAGGACTTCAACTTACGTTTTCCTCAAGGTGACATAGGAATTCAACTCTTTGATCTGTACAGTGCACAAGAAACATTACAAAAGTGCGCAGGGTGAAATACAATGAGGCTACTGGAGTTACCAACCATGAACTGTTTTCTATCATTTAGCTGCTTGTTGATCTCAGGTGGATTATTTGACTCCTCGTCTTTGAGAATGCGATCAAACTCTTTGATCAAGCTGTAAATGTAGAATTGAAATTATTAAATAAAAAAATCTTCAAAAGGGGAAATCTTGATAAAAAAAACAGAGATTGGGTAATATCATTTCTAATTCAGCTTCACTCAAATAAAGGGTGTTTAAATCAGAAATAGCACAAGTAAAATGGAGGAATATGGATTAATGGGTACTTTAGTGCATGCATTGAAAATAAACACAGGAATTTTGCAATGAGAGATTCTACAGTACTGTCCAGTTTGACCTACCGCTTGCACTCCTTCATTTTCACAGTAAGATCTTCCAACTGTTTAGCTTGCCTATTTGAATCTTTAATCTTATCCATCTTTTGGAATCCATTTCTGCATAAAAGTAGATATCATGGAATAAAACTTCCTGTCAGGACTCAGGAGCACTTGAATAGGAAAGCAGCTAATAACTTGAGATTACTTTGAATGAGATCAAAAGAGAGTTAAACAAGGAGTTACAAAATCTATATCAACACATATGTTCCCACATCACAAGTATAAGAGGTGTCCCTGATCAAAGTCACATAAAGATGGTGAACACACTGCTATTCCAACTTGAAACACAGGTTGCATCTCGCACAAAAAATGGAATATGAATGTCAATATTAGTTCATAGTAAGGAAGCAGGCATCGAAGTCTGCCAAAAACTGCTTGCAACATTTAGCGATGACTAATATAAAACTGGGAGGGGCAAGGATAGATATTCCATTTTTAATCAGATCAATATTTATTTAAATAACAAGGCAGGCATCAAAATACATCCTGATCCTTGGAATATGGTCTGGAACCATTAAGTTTCAGCAACAGTTAACATCATCAAACATTCCATATCTTATGTCATTCAAGAATGACAGATTGGCATTCAAGCCAACATTTCCAAAACAAAATATCCACTTAGGGGGTGTTTAGTTCAAAAAAATGCAAAATGCCAACTATTTGGAATGGTGGAATGCAAAATGCCAAAATTTTCAAGGTCATGTTTAGCTTCATCCAAAATGCAGAATTCATTGCCCTCATGAGAGCCTCTTGAGGCTCTTTTGGGGTTTTTTTGGTCTCTTGAGGCCAAAATCCAAAATGGAGAATAACCACCTTTTTGCCAAAAATTTTGCATGGTGTTTAGTTCCATTATGCAAAATGGAGCAAAACCCAATTTTTTTTTGGGAAAAAAGGGAACTAAACACCCCCTTAGACAAGTATTTGTCATGTAAACACCAAACAAATTAAGCTTTCCTTTTAAAAAAATATGTTAAGTTTTTATTTCCAGACAAAGAGCAATTCAATTTCCAAATCTACTCTAAGAACTCAAGTTCAGTAGTGGTCAAGGAAATTACATAGCATAATCCTATGACGCATGGATACGTGCGGTAGGGTCTGTATCCTGTATCAGATTCGTATCCAATACGGATGCGGCCCTCATATGTGACAGATACGTATTAGAGAAGTATCAGTAAAATACAGAAATATGTGATACGTCGGCCGACACGTATCTGGCCAGTTGCTCGATATGGCCCAGCCCAGCCCAATAATCACTGGCGACCTATTAACCCTACATTTCCCTGCATGCCTGCCCGCACCACCAGCCCGCCACCCACACACACTGCCACCCACACAAGCAACCACCTCCAGCCGCCGAAGAGACACTGGTGAGGAAACTCCATCATGACTACCGCGGACACAAGCCTCCGCCACCAGCAACCCCGCAGGGCATGATGACTTTGCGCCACGACCATGCCAGCAGGCCGTGATGACTTCACCATGCCACGACCACCTATGAGTTTATTCCCATTTGGACTTTCCATTCTCAATCTAGTCTTCATATTCTCAAAGTAGTCTTCCTGCTCTCGATCTAGATTCTAGTCTTCTCTGTTCTCCTTCAGCCCTTCCTGTCTTCCCGATAGCAACAAACTTGGGTAGTGATAGCACTAGTGCTAGGCCTGCTGATATTGCAGAGGAGAATGAAAAAGAAGAGGAGGGAAAAGAAACTAGAATTGCATGAACAAGCCTTTTCCCCCCCACTTAGCAATAAATGCAGTTCAATGTTCCTTTTGCCTGCTACTGCAACACTCTGATTTTATTATTTAATATACATAATTATTTATACTTATTAAAAGAACACTAAAATGTATCAATGTATCAGGGTTTTGGGGAAAATGCTATCTGTGCATCCGTATCACTTGAAACCAATACATGTATCTGTATAAGCTTGATACATACACGAATCCATACCCATGCTGTCTAATCATACAAAAACGGTTTTGATATTTTGCAACTATGCAACGTGTATAGATATGAATTTGGCTAATGTCAAAAAGGAGACATAATAAACCAATACAGCCGTTGCAGAATCTGATACATCGATCCCAATACCTAATTCAGGTATAACCAGTGGTGTCAGCAAATTAGGCAGGAGTAAACTTGTGTTACCAATTGATGCAGGGATGCTTAGAAGTGGTACAAATACGGAACCGTGCACCATGTACATTACTGGTAGTGCTAAATGCAAAGGATGGAACTAAAACCCATCTTGAAGGACCATGAGTATCTCGGCACCAAAATTACAGCAACCAAGGTTTCTGTTTGAACCTGTAAAACACGGTTGATACCACAATTTTGCTGTTGATTCAGAGCTCCGTGGCTGAATCTCCCAAGTCCTGACACGGATTTACCCCCTTGTCGTACGAAACTCTTTACTCTTCCGGTCAATGGTTGCTTGATTACGAACGATTCGCTTTTTTTCCGAATTCGAATTCCCTTTGGTCCAGAGCTAGCCCAGAGCAAGTGCGAAGTGCGCGGCAACCTCTCCGCTGACGGGTCGAGCGCCCGCAGCTTCGACAAGGCACAGTCCAAAAGCAGCAGAGGCGAGGGAGGGGAGATCATGAACTCACTGGAGGGCGCGGAAGATGTCGTGGATCTCTCCGTCGATCTGCTCGAGCTCCGGGGTCATGGGCACGTCGGTCGCCATGGCGGGCCCCTCGCTCCAAAGTCCAACCAGGTGTCCCCTTGGCCTCCCGGGCCGAAGAACCCTAGTAAGTACGGGGACCTCCTCACGCCGCCATTCCCGGTGGGGTCCGGCGGATGCGGAGGGCTGCAACCCTCGGACGCGGAGAGGGACAGGAGGAGGAGACGGAGAATTGGGGCTGGGGGAGGGGGAGGGGGAGGCCGGGGACGGAGACGGAGACGGAGACGGAGTCGGGGAGGAAGACGACGGGGAAGAGGAGGAGCAGTTGGGAATTTGGGGCCACAGTGAGTAGAGGGTAGGGCCTAGGGCTTGGCTCCCTGGGCTGGCTGGCGTATTAGCTGGGGTTTAGAATAGAATCTGGAGAAAACAGCGCGGCCGAAGGAAGCGATATCGTTGTTAACGTCGTGGTGCCAGCTATTAGTCCTTAACAGATGATGAGATGACGTGTCTATCCTCTTTCAGGCTTTCAGAATTTCTGAGAGTGGATATGGATACAAGGAGAGACAGTCAGATACCAGCAGCAGCGGTTCAGGTTTAGGAGCTTCTCTTTTTTTTAGTGATCATGCCTAGGCATGTTTTTCATTAAGCAGAAGAGAGTTTTGTTACAAAATAATAGAGTGACAGTAATCCCAAATTACCGAGACTTCAAAGGAGAAAACACATGATTAGGCTACTAGTATCTCTTACCATTGGTTTATGAATGCGTCGATCAATGTATTTAGGTAGATATATCGAAAGACACCATTTATTCTTATTTGTTACAAATGTCAAATTGTATCTCTCATTGTTATTGGTCTACATCAATCAATCATAATATCATATAGATGATATAATATAGGTACTGGTGATGGCCAGAGTCGGTTACTTGGGCTAGGGAGAAGCAACTATGTTGAAATTGGGATCTTTTTACGTCGCCAAGGATGGTGGCGAGATGCCAAGAGATCTCATCGACTATGGTTTTATGGCGCAACTTTTCAGAGTTAGTAATGCTAATATTTTTGTGGATCTCTAGTGGCAATAGGTTATGTACATCGTCGAGATCTTGCAAGTTCTTATGATAGTATTCGGCTATCATGATTGAACTGAGTTGCCTAACTTCAATTACTTGTAACTGTGGAGAGTGGTTTTCATTTTTCTCCCATGAATTATTCACACCACTCTACTCTCCTATTGTAGGAGAGTAGTTTGCACAGGACCCGTAAGGAAGAAACATTTTGCACGGAGTACGTTATGTGATGATTGTTGCTTTCCTGTACGTACAGGCCACTCAGGCTTTGTTTAGATGTGAAATTTTTTCGGATTTTATTACTGTAGCACTTTAGTTTGTGATAAATAAATATTGTTTAATCATAGACTAACTAGGTTAAAAGATTCGTCTCGCGATTTACAGACAAACTGTGTAATTAGTTTTTATTTTTGTCTATATTTAATGTTTCATGCATATGCTGCAAGATTCGATATAATAAGAAATTTTGAAACTTTTTTAGTTTTTTGGGTAAACTAAAGCCTCAGTAGCAGCCAGTCACTGGCTCGGCAGCGCCGAGCACAATCCAAAACTGTTCCATTTAACCCATTTAAGTAAAAGGATAAAAATAGCTCTAATGGCTTTAGGGTCTTTTTTTGAAATGCATGGATTTCACGGGAAACAAAAAAATTCTCAAGAACAGTACTTATTAGCTTTGATTTCAAAAGTGAAGATCTTTTTTAATGGAAATCCCATTAATCAACTTTTTTCAGGAAGGAAATTCCATTAATTAATTCTTTTAAGCAAAAAAATCCATTAATTAACTGGCGTTCTCTACTATCACATATAAAGTGGGCCTTCAGCGTGGGCTGTCAGGTTGCAGCGCTGCACAGGTGGGGTGAGCTTTTTGGGCCTGCTATCAGTCAAATTTGTTCGCTATTCAATATTATTTTTCTTTTAAATAAATCAGTTATTAGTATTTTTTATCATACTTTAGAACATTTTTAAAAGACTAGATAAATTATATTTTAAACTACAAGATTTAGTCATTGTGTAAAATAAAAAACTTATTCAAATCGTAGAGTTCCACAACAATCTTTGTATAGGATAGTTAGTGAGGATGATATGCTATATACGACAAGTGAAAGTTTAGGAATAACAAATTTGCTATTTTAGCAAACCAGATAGCACACTTGTTGAACTTCAATTTTTGCTTTAAAAATATAAAAATAGCCTAGATAACATGGATAGCATATATGTTGGAGTTACTCTTATCAGCCAAATGAACAAGGCGATGGTTTGTAGCCCCAC
>Ga0182004_10005339_pt1 | contig 10466 bp, 12 predicted proteins | sample Sormic07211540_1_FD_120479 | JGI IMG/M metagenome (GOLD analysis project Ga0182004, IMG submission 120479) | Endophyte microbial communities from Sorghum bicolor roots, Mead, Nebraska, USA - 072115-40_1 MetaG | ecosystem: Host-associated > Plants > Roots > Unclassified | place: USA: Nebraska...
CAAGCTGAAGTCCAGGGTCATTAAAAATTAGCCTTTTTAAAAAAGAAAAAAAGGTCAATCAGAACCATTTTGAAATGATCCACTGCAACCCAGCTCAATGAGCTTTTTGTCCAGCGCAAGTTATTTTATTTTTCCCTTGCGATGCTAATAAATCACAAAGAAATTGTATATTTCTGAGGTGTTGATGTAAATTACTAAGAGATATAGAAGTTCCCTTGGTGGTTCAGCTGAATGGATGGCCAAGGAAATTACACATTTCTTTGGGGCTTTACGTAAACCACCACAGACAGTCTATGGGTTCTTGAGGTGCTCAAAATAACTGCCAAAAAAATTAGTTAACCATCTCACATCTCTCACTAATGTGATCAAAGTAACGTGTAAATTTAGTGGAAAATTCACACTTTTGATGTTCCTTTTACACTTTCACCGATAGAAACAGACATTTCATGAGGGCGATGAGTTTTCTTGAGATTTTGAACAAATTATCATGCAAATTTTCATTTCGTGAATGTGCTCCAAAAATGAAGGTGGAAATCATTTCTCATGAAGGTATACACGAGCCTTCATGAAAAAACTAAATTGACATGATGATTATTTCAAACTCATGAAAATAATTGTCCTGCCACGAAAGCAACATCAAATCCCTGTCCTTTTCCACTGGCGCCAAACTATTTCCCTTTTTTGCAGGCTTGATATCTTGTTTGTGCCAAGGAGCCACACAAGCAACATGCTCATTTGACATTTGTGCCAAGAGGTGGTCAGTCCGCGCAAGCTTTTGCTAGCCCGAGGAAGAAATCATGTCAGCACCACACATCCTCTCATAAAAATACCCCCAAACCCTATCGATCACCTTGTGTTACCGCCCCCTCCATTAGCTAGCCACCACACACGTCAACCCACATGCCATAGTGCCACACAACGCTCGTGTGCAGTCCATCGACCTCGACCCTCTCGCCATCATGACATTCATGAGCTGCCCATCCCTTTGCCCCTCTCATTGTTGCCATGTACCTCTCGCATTGTCATAACATGCCCTCTCGCAACTGCCTCCCTCCCTCCTGCCCACTCCTCGGGCCCGCTCAACTCTATTTGCTTCTGAATCCTCGCCACTGCACCACACACCATCACCTAAATCAAATTCACACATTGAAGCCCCAATTAAGCCACAGATCGACCCATTCCACTTTCATGGGTCTTGTTGCCCGAAATATACTGCATCCATGAGGCCAATTCCAAACGTTGGCGACCACTAACCTTGGAGGAACGTGCTCCAGTGACAGCAAGATGAGCTGGGAGGAGCACACTCCATTGACGTCAAAGTAGCTAGCTTCATATATTTTGGGCAAGGACCCACTACATTGACTTTGCAAAGGGCCCACATTATCAACTGATAACTACGTCCTTCCATTGCAGTGATCGAGGTAGCCACACCAACACCGATACGTGCTTCGTCCAATTCGATTGAGGTAAGGAAGCCCTGTCATTTTATTCCCAATATTCATTTCTGATGTGCTAGGTGCATTGTGCAGGCATGTTTGATTAGTATATATTCATGCCATGCCAAGCTATCAGCTGCAGATCTCTACTCCCCCCTCCAATTTTTTTTCATGATATTGTTGTAGTCGCTCTGTCCTCACTCTAAGACTCACCAGCACTTACATTGCATTCACTACATTAGAATGGGTGGCACACTCAAAACTATACTATAGTAAATCAACTATGCATTTTTTTAATAGGTATATGTTTCATAAAAATTCTAGTCATCCATATATTTGAATATCATGGTTTGTTGTTGGATTGTCTGGTACACGTATACAAAATGATTGTTGTTGTGTCAATTGTTTTGTATCTAAAATCAGAAATATTTATTTTAAAACAGAACCCAACAATGGCAAAATGTGAGTGGAAGTATAGGTTGGTCGTACACAGGCTCCCTCTAGTGATTGGAATGACTGAAACCCTAAGATTGATTTTGGTAATTGAATGACAATTGGTGGATAATGCTTTCAATTAAGTTGTGATCGAGATTAAAAGAAGATTAGGAGATGGATGAGAAGATGATCATGCCATATGGAGCAAGCGAGCTCACACTTGGAGAGAAGAAGAGGAGATAAAAACAAGCCCGAAGGCAAAGGTATAAGGTAAAGATTTCCATTTCCCCGAGTGAGATGCAATAGAGTGTGTGATTGGTTTAGGATAGATAGTCCTACTATTAAGACGACAACAATAATACAAAATGATTATCTAGCTAGTGCCACTAGGTTTTGAACTAACTTTGCATATGCATTGGACCTAGTGGTTAGTGAGATGCAAGTGAAAATTGTTTTTGAAAAGCTAACTTAGTGCCTAATGTAAAGGTGTTAAAATGTTGAAACACATTGGAGTGAACAGATTTTCATCGCATGCAACATTTGTGACTTAGTGCAGTTTTTCTACACTCACCAAAAATGTCTGGTGTCCTCTAGGGGATGTCACCCGAGGATAGGGTGCATTGAGCTAAGTTAACATAGACCTTGGGTACTCACTAGAAAACTTCGGTGGTACCACCTAACCCTGCACGGGAAGTTTGAGCGCTACACAAAAGTTCTTGTGGGTCATCATCAGAGACTTCTGGTGACCAGTAGAACTCTCGGTGTAATCCACCTGAGAGGTTTGGGGTGGCACCAGATTTGTCCAGTGCCCTCTACTATAGAGGCACCAGAGAAACTCTTAGTTAGTCATTTAAATCTCAACGACTAGAGACTTGCCTCAACAAGGATGTAGGTTGCTAGCAAGCAACCAAACCTCAGGGACAACTCTTGTGTCAACTGTTGCCCCAATTGTTTGCTTACTACACTTGTGCATTTATTTTTTATTACTTATTGTGTAGTAATTGCTTTTAGTAGTAGCTCCCTAGTTATAGTTGTAGCTAGTTATGTAGAATAGCTAGTTTAGTTGCTTTACTTGTTTAGGACAACTAGGAGTAGTGCTTGTCTCCTTGCCTGTTTGAGTGCTACTAGAATTGTTTAGGAAGCTTATATTGGTGTGTATTAGGCTAGGCAAAGTAATTGCTATTAGAGCCATTTATTGTTCTTACCACTTTGCTCTAGTATTGTGCTATTTGTAGAGAGAATTTTTATACGCTATTCTCCCCCTCTAGTCATCTAGATCCTTTCAATGACAACACCAACAAATTCTTGAATCATGCCTTCTCTATGCCTAATCTAGTTGAAGATGGGACCATTATTGTCTCTGTGCTAAATGTCAGAACTATGTTAGGCATAAAAGGTTTACAATATACATGCACTTGTGTAGATTTGGATTTAAAGCTGACTACAAAGCATGGACATCACATGGCAAGCGACTAGTCAATAGCCATGTCAAAGGTGGATGTGATAGGGATTTGGTGAAATTGACCGTGTGCATGAAAGGTTGATCCTAGGTTTGAAATGATTCCTCCACTCCTACAAAGGGCAGCTGTGGAGAGCCAGAAAAAAATAGGACCATCTTTCATAAAAAAATAAAATTTAAAAAGAGTACCATATCAATGCAAAAGGTGCTTTCAGTTTGGATGTATAGAGAAGGGTTCCATGCTAGTGAAGCCTAATTATCCACGGTAATGAAATATTTGATTTTTGTTTCACTTACGTACTGCAATACTAAGCCATCCACATTGATGCTTGTCCACAAGAAAAGCAAATCTGAAGCAGTTGAATCCTCTCAATGCCTCATTCAAGCCAAGGGGTAACAATTAGAAGGATGGCTTCTCTTTCTCCATCTAGCTAGCCCAAGAATAACAACCAGCAAAATTCCTACAATCTCGCTTGGAGGAATTAATCATAGGCTCATCATCATTTAGTAGATGACCTACTATATATGTAGTACTTTGAAGTGATCATGTCTTCTATATTATATTGTATTTGTGTTAATGTGATGCTGCATGTTGTGATATGTCTTGCTGAGAAGGTGTGTTGTATCCTCCTAAAATCCTATTTTATATCCTTTCAAACTCTTGTGGTTACTTGTCGTTTTATATTATATTGTAGAGTAGTTAAACCCGGACTTAAGATATGCTGAAATGGAACCTCGAAGTGCAACATATTGTTATCCAATTGTTTTTAGCTCCATTTTAACAGTGACATAATAGATACATTAGAAATTTGTAACAGAACAATCTTTAAATGCTATTGTTGTAAAGCTGGATCTTTTGATGCTATTTTTTAAAAATATTGGATCTTTTAGGATGTGTTTGGTTCATGGGATAAGGTAGGATGGAGGCATTCCATCCTAGTTTCTATGGCGTTTGGTTCCTAAACGTCAGAATATATGGAGCCATCCCCAACTGGAAATATTCCTTTGAGATGTTGCACCAACTCACTCTAAAAATTCGGTCCAATGCATTAGCTCCACTCGAATGGCGTGAACATCGTCTGCACGTGCATGCATGACTAGGCCAGGGCAAGGAAGGAGGTAGTGTGTATGGGGTGGGCAGATCTAGCACCGTCGGGGAAGAAGACACAGGCAATCGGGGCTAGGGCAGAACTAGCATGGTCAAAGGCAAACGGACCTGACACCAGCGAGGAAGGATCCACGGGTGAGCAGAATTGGTGCATAGTGGGCACAACCAGGGGGCTGCGCTGTGGGTGTGCCTACATGGCTGGGATAGGAATGGTGCCGCATGGTCGATCACAAAGTGTCATGGGAGAACATGTTGGATCTCGTGGAGAAGAATGAAGAAAAAGAGAGAAGCTCACAATTGTATGACATGTGAGCCTTATATCAAACAAGGTTAACAGATTTGTTATTTCATCTGTCTTACTGAACACAATAAATAGAACTATACTGTTCTTCCAACCAAATGATAGTATAGAACCATTCTATCCGTTAAATTAGGGATGAAATCATTTCATTCCTCTAACTCTTGTTCTTCAACCAAATGCACTACTACAGAAAGTTCATCACCGCTAGTTCTAAACCCCCTTCACCAATGGTTTTGACCACCATTGGTAAAAGTCATTGGTGATTGTCGTTGTTGATCACTGCCGGGTTGGGACCATCAGTGGTATTGTTCATCACCATTAGTCTGGATTACTAGCCAGTGGTGGTTATGTAAACATCAACATTGGTATGACATAACATCACAATTGTGATTTCACCACCGGATCATAAAGCGAACTGATGGTTGTAGATATTTCCACCACCAGTTTTAACGGGTGGTACGTCCTTCTGATGAGGACACCCTAGCTATGCACGCTTGTTTAAGTCCAAATGCTACAAATCAAGGTCCACATATAGGAAGTCATGCCAAGAAGCTACAAGAGCAGGTGAATTCTTTCCTTATTGATTGTAATTTTCACACTTCTGTGAATGTTATACTACCTAAGTGCTCTACTTTGGTTGTACTTAGGAATATATTTGAAGAGGAGGAACAAACATTGCTATAGAATGGTGACATCAAAAAAATAACAAGCATGAATGTTTGGACATCCGAAAGTGATTGCATGAATGTTCGGTCATCCAAAAGTGATGTTCGGACATCAGAAAGAAGCAGTCATAACTCTTAACTTCGTGAAGCTTTGGAGGCCTACGAGGACATTTTTGAAAGTTCATCAAGTCCACTTTCCAATGCCTCAATCCTCACCTCATTTGGATGTCACAATCAAGAGTTATGTTTGGATTAGTCAAGCCTGCTCAGAAGGTCAACAGTCTATCATGTCAGAATATTGGTTCAACTTGCCATGTAAAACTATACCAATCTACAATGTTTCATGGTGCAAAGAATATGTTTCTTGAAAGAAATTGGAGTCTAATTTCACACCCAAGAAATGGTTCATCATTTGGACTTTCTAATAAGAAGTTATGGTCAATTTATTGGAAACTCCTTTGGAGGCCAACAGTCATGTGAAACTACTTTGGAAATTCATTCTGAGGGGACTATTCACATTGCCTTCAAACACTATTTCGTTTTCATACCCATCTAGGAGGGTTGTTCATTGTATAAATATTCTCTTCCTCTAAGCTATTAGGAATCTTTGATCATTTGAGAAACTACATGATATTGCAGCCACGCTGCAGAGTGTTTTACTCAACCTTCGTTCTTCTTGAACTTCTGAAGTGAATCCTCTAGGTTCCCCTAGTTCATGCTCTGCGGTTACTGTTTGGCTACACTACTTTGTGTGGATTAGCTCCGGACTGTAGTTTTGCGGTCGTTTGGAGATTGAGTTGGAGTCTTTGCGGTTTCAGTGCCTCTCTCCCCGTCGCTTGGTTGCATCCAACCTTTATCAGGTATAAAGCTAGTTACCATTGTTTACAGCAAGTTATCTTTGTTCTTTCAATCTACTGTCATGAAGATCGAGCCACCCTCATGCCAATTCATATTGGTACATATCAACTGGTATCAAAGCTTTCTTTGTCATGGTAGATCTCACAATCATCCACATATTTACCTTTAGTTTATCTATCGTTTGTTACTAATTTGTTCATCACCTATAGTCCACTAAAAAAGCCACCAAAAAATCCTATAGCCCTTTGATGGTACTGTTACCTTGTGTTTTCTGTGTTCATCAAGTTTCTAGTCACAATCTTTACATATATTGTGTCATGTTTCATTTGTTATCTGTACCCCTATTAGTATAAAAAAGAGTAAAAAAAATTAGAGAAAAAAGTTCAGAGAAAAGAAAAGAGGAAGAAAAGAAAGATCCAAAAGAGAAGTAGTAGAAGAGGAAAGAGGTTGTATTGCGGTTTGCTTACTGAAAAATTCAGTTTATATATTTAGATTCTTAGTGATTTATATACGAGCCATATTATATCTTTTGACCACATCAAACGACTTGATTTTCAGTACCGTAGCCTCCCTTGATTAGCCACCTATAGCTCCACCAAAAACTGAAACCAGGACATTCGACTCGTAATCCTTACGACCTCAAAATCACTTATGTTGAACTGCTATACTAGCACAATTCACTGTCCTTGAGAACAGAAAAGAGCATTGGTAAGTAAGAGGTGAGGTTATGTGATTCCACAAATTTATCCATTCCACTATATCTTACATTAGTGCTAACATGTCACGATCCAATTCAAGTATTCATGGTGGTCACCATGGAGAAGAAGAACCACCTATTGCACGGGCCGATTTGCACCAAATGGCAGACTCACTCTTGCAGGCCATGGAGAGGATGCTTGATGCACGCATACATGCAGATAGGCGAAAGGCTCCTTGGCATCAATATGATGAATCTGGTGGTAAAAATTTTTGATGCAGGACATGACCGTTTCAGAGATGGTCGTGGTGGTGGTAGGCAGGCCGGTCATCATGGCCAAGATGGAGGACGAGCTCATGGGCATGGTCGTGGCCATCGTGTGTGCTTTGATGATGAAGAATTTGATGACTTTGATCAAGAAGAGGGGTCTGATGAGAATCCCTTTACAAATGATGGGCTGCATGGGTGGCACCATGATCATTGGTGGCGTGCTGATCATGAAGATGAGCATCATCGTGTTCATTGTAATAGGGAAGACCTAGAAAACATTACTCGTCTCAAGTTGAGTACCTCAAAATTTACTAGAAGAGATGATGCATATGCATATCTTGTGTGGGCTGAGTAGTGTGATCAAATTTCCAGAGTGCATAATCTCTCTAATCAGAGGCGTGTCAATCTTGCTTTAGTGGAGTTCGAAGGTTATCCTCTGACTTTGTGGAATCAGATATAGGAGAATCAACTTTTGTTGGGCCATGAATATATCAACACATGGAAAGAGATGAAGCAAGTGATGAGAAGACAATTTTTACCATCAAGCTATCAGCATGACCTTCACAATAGGTTGCAAATGTTGAAGCAAGGAAAAAAGATTGGTTGATGAGTATTATAAGGAGATTAAGCTACTGTTAGTGATGGCTATAATTAGAGAGGATCCAGAGTAAAAAAATGGCAAGTTTTTTTTGGGTGGTCTCAATGTGGAAATTATTGGTTTTGTTAAGATGTTTCCATACCATACTTTGCAAGACCTTGTTGATCAAGCTATGCGCACTAAAAGAAAATTTCAGCAAGAGACACGTGGAAAATCTTATGCAAGTCATTCTATTACAGCCTCGTGGTGCAAGCAGCAGTCCGACACTTCTTTTGGTGGGGGACGGTCCCAAGGTGCTGTAGCTAGGCCCTCTTCATCTAATGCTCCTTTGAAGATGGCAGTTTCTACAACATCATCTCCTGTAAATTAGCAGTGACCTGCTACAAGTGCAGTAGCCTTAGCCGTTGCTTCTTTAGTTGCTACTTTCTCTGCACGTAGCAGAGAAATTTTGTGCCACAAGTGCCATGGTCATGGACATGTTGCTGCACAATGTCCCAGTAGGAGGACCATGATTTTAAATGAGAATGGTGAATGGGAATCTAAAAGTGATCGTGAGGAAGAAGGTCCAAGATATGATGAGGATTATGAAAGCAATGATAATGAGATCCAACCCGATGAAGGTGATAACAACTACTTTATTTCTCTTCATGTGCTTAGTGTTACTGCTGCAAAAGAAGAGAATGAGCAGCGCCATAATCTTTTCCACACTCGAGGCATGATCAAAGAAAAGTTGCGTAGAATTATTGTTGACAATGGTAGCTGCAACAACATTACCAGCTAAGAATTAGTTGATAGAATGGGGCTAAAACAAAGACGTCATCCTAATCCATACAAGATGCAGTGGTTGAATGATTGTGGGGCACTACGTGTGAACCATGTTATGATAGTTCCTTTCTCTATTGGGAAGTATAATGATCATGTTGTGATGTGGTGTCTACGCAAATATGCCAACTACTGCTAGGAAGACCATGGTTATATGATCTTGATGTTCAGATCTTTGAAAGAACCAACAAGCTAGCTTTCATGTATAAAGGAGAGCGAATTTCTTTGCTCCCTTTGACACCGGAGGAAATTTTAAAGGATGATCTAAAAATAAAATAGTGAGAGAGCGAGAACCACTTGCGGGTGACCCATAAAAATAGTAAGGGAGTGTTTCCAAAGCCAAATAAAACCTCACACCATAAAGAACCAAGACAACGGGAAAACAAAGATTAGTTATGATGGCTAGGAAGGAGAATTTAAAAGAATTGTGTGAATCTAATGCCACATTCTTTGTATTCCTGTACAAGGAAAAAAAATTTTCCACTAATGACTTATCCTCTACATTGCAAAGTGTTGTTTTTAATGTGTTACAAGAATATAAGGATGTCTTTCTAGAGGAGGTTCCACTAGGGTTGCCACCTATGAGAGGAATCTAAAATCAAATTGACCTTGTTCCCGGTGCTTCACTTCCAAATCGAGCTGCATACCGCACCAACCCAAAGGAAACAAAAGAAATTCAGCAACAAGTGAAAGAATTAATGAGAAAAGGGTATGTGTAGGAAAGTCTTTGACCTTGTGCAGTCCCTATTCTTTTAGTTCCTAATAAAGTCGGTTCATGGAGAATATGTGTTGATTGCAGAGCTATTAATAACATCGTAGTAAGGTATAGGCATCCCATTCCTAGACTTGATGATATGGTTGATGAACTTAGTAGTGCAATAATTTTTACTAAAATTGACTTGAGAAGTGACTATCACCAAATAAGAATGGGAGAAGGAGATGAGTGAAAAACAACTTTTAAAACTAAGTTTGGGTTGTATGAATGGTTAGTAATGCCTTTTGGATTGACTAATGGACCAAGTACTTTTATGAGATTGATGAATCATGTGCTTAGATCTTTCTTTGGTAAGTTTGTTGTGGTTTACTTTGATGATATATTAATTTACATCAAGTCTCTTGATGAACAGGTTGAGCATATCCAAAGTGTGCTTACTATCCCACATGAGCAAAAAATGTATGCTAACCTTGACAAGTGCATATTTTGCACCGACAAGGTAGTCTTTCTTGGCTTTGTTGTTTTAGGTCAATGTGTGGAGGTGGATGAGGAAAAGATCAAAGCTATTCAAGAGTGGGTGCCTCGACAAAATGTGAGCCAAGTGCGTAGCTTCCTTGAACTTGCTGGTTTCTACCAGTGATTTGTGAAAGATTTTAGCACCATTGCTGCTCCAATCAATGAGTTGACAAAAAAGAAGTGCCTTTTAAATGCACTTCAAGATTTTCGGTCAAATGCAATGCCGAAAAAGTGTAGCAAAAGACCCAAAAATGGTAGCAATTGTACTTTTGCTACCATTGTTTTTTGGTTAAATGTCGTTGCACTTGTAAGGGTAGCAATAGCAGAATGCAACGGGTTACGTTTTAGTTGTGACACACAGCCCCTATATTGCAACACTTTTGACGCTTTTGCAACACATGGTGAGTGTTGTAACACAAGTAATTGCAACCACTATGGGTGTGGTAATAGTATCAATTACAATGAACTAGGCATTGCTAGCGATACGTATTGCGACACGCTGGTCGTGTAGCAACACAATGCAATCGCAACGCAACACAAGTGTTGCAATCGTGGTTATTGCTACGCGGAGAAAGCATTGCAGTAG
>Ga0182004_10005340_pt1 | contig 10465 bp, 4 predicted proteins | sample Sormic07211540_1_FD_120479 | JGI IMG/M metagenome (GOLD analysis project Ga0182004, IMG submission 120479) | Endophyte microbial communities from Sorghum bicolor roots, Mead, Nebraska, USA - 072115-40_1 MetaG | ecosystem: Host-associated > Plants > Roots > Unclassified | place: USA: Nebraska...
CTATTTTCTAGTTGAGAGGGTTATAAATACTTGTAAACATTATTGGGATTAATTAAGCAGAAACATATTGTTTCTCGGCTTCCCTCAGGGAGTCGGGAGTTCTTTGTGCTCTAGCCCTAATCTGCAGCCAGCAGCAGCAACGGCGCCGCCGCGCCGCCTTCCCCACGCGCTCCATGCTCGCCCAGCGATCAGCCACACCTACAACCTTCGATCTCTCTCACGCAGGGCTAGGAACCCTAACATTTTGATTCTCCAAGATTCTTGGAACGACTATTATGGAGGGAGTAGTAAATTTATGACTTCCTCACAAGAAGAGGACTTGTGAAATAATAGACCAGAGAAAGGTTCTCAATATGACTCATTCGATAATATGGAGTTACATTCAATTGCATGCAGATGTTTTTATTCAGCGTCTTAAATTCTAAACAAGCAGAGTCACCCAAAAAAAAAATCTAAACAAGCAGCAAAGTTCCAATTTACATGGCTTCCACGACAAATCTGGTACTACAGTAGATTTAAATTCGACACAATATACTTTATTCCATATAAGCAATGAAGCTTATATACGAGATATGGGTTCCAATGTCCATAGGTGAACGTGAACCCCTGTTTCAAAGGAGTCACCTAGGTGTCCAGGCATGCCAAGCTTGCCTTGGGGAACAGTAGCACCTTGTCTCCTAGGTGCCGCCTAGATGCCTAGTTGCCTTTGAAACCATGATGTGAACCCTACACTAGGTCGGTCAAACTTTGTTTTCCTCAAATGACGGAGGGCTGCATGTTATTTCATTAAGAAGTACTCCCTCTGTCCTATAATATAGTGCATTCTAGGAATCTTAAGACAAATTAGGAGAGAACATAAAAGACGCATGTACCCTCATTTTATTTCCTAATTAGACGCTATCATCAACGTGATTCATGGTGATTGGTTAATAAATGGAAATTATTTAATGTAAAACTGGTTTTTGTTCTCTAGAATGCATTATATTTGAGGACAAAATTTGGATGCTACAATGCACTATAATTACAAGATGGAGGGAGTACTTATATAAACTTGACATGCACTGTTGTAATATTGTTTCCTATTCTATTTTCTTGCTTATAAGTACATTTTTACTGTTCAATGACCCTTTAGAATGTTGACAGATGATCTATTTTACTGTTTGAATTCTTAGGAATATGATGTCAGAGAATTGGCGATTTCTGTTGCTGGCCGATTGTCTGAAAAGAATCCTGCATATGTACTGCCTGCCCTTCGTCGCTATCTTATACAGTTGCTCACATATCTTGACCAGAGGTTTAGACCACACATTTTTTTGATAATAAATGTGGTTTCCAAAGTTACATCATGTTGCTCCAGCATTTTTCTCATGAAAGTCTGTCATTTGCAGTATGGATAGCAAGTGTAGAGAGGAAAGTGCTAGATTATTGGGTTGTTTAATTAGGAGCTGTGCACGGCTCATTCTTCCTTACATTGCTCCAGTTCACAAGGTTAGCAAGAAGTGAATTCGTACTTGTGTTTATCTTGTAAATTTGACTTTTTACATTGGTTTTGTTTTAGGCGCTTGTGACTAGATTGTGTGAAGGAACGGGACCAAATGCTAATAATGCTCTTGCTGCGGGAGTGCTTGCCACTGTTGGAGAACTGGCCAAAGTGGTTAGTCTTCATCTATAACTCCATTGTGGTGTTTGCGTCCTCATAATTGCACAGTTTTTAAAAATATGTTCTGCGTTATAGGGTGGCTTTGCTATGAGGCGATATCTTCCTGAGCTGATGCCTGTAGTTGTGGATGCTCTTTTAGATGGAGGTGCTGTTAGTAAAAGGGAAGTGGCTGTGTCAACTCTGGGACAAATTATCCAAAGCACAGGGTATATTCTTCTTTGTTCCCTTTTTCTGTCCTCCTTGATTATGTATTTCACATTCCAACATAGGTTTCTGTATTGTTTTCAAAGATTTTTGCAACTAGTATTTTTGCCTGTTTGTCTGTGAAGTTTCTTGCCACTTTGAGCTTATTTGTTCATGTTTTACAAATGCCCTCCAGTCACAGATTCTTCCTGTTTTCAACAAGACTTTGGTGAAAATTTTGAAACTTTAACTGCAATATCATTAAAAAATGGCTTGAAACACGAAAATTATATTTATTGATTTGTCCTGGAAAGTCGTAATTCCGTAAGATCGTCAGATTTTACGGACATGTTCCATCTGAAAATAGTGTCAAAGCTAGACTTTTGCATTGTTCAAAATGTTAATATTTGTGACTGGAGGAAGTGCAGAATTCTGAGGTCTAAAACTATAGTTATGACCTCAATAAGTCTGGACTCTCCTAGAGGTTTTTTTACAAAGTCATGTTTTTTTTCCACCAACTTTATTTTGATGTCGTGCACTGAATATTTTCCTAGTACTTTGCAGTCATCTTGTTTGTCTCTTTAATGTTGCTGTGGTCTCCTACGACAAGGAACTGCTTCTAGTGCTTTGCTTCTGCCATTTGTAGATGTTCTCTCTTTGAGTCTGCTGCATTTTCCCTAAATTACATGTTTTCCTACCCAGCATATGGTTCGACTCTTAAGAACATTGAACACAGCTGTGTGATAATCCTCTGTAGTTATTTCATTTTATACTAAAGGCTTGTTTGGATACAAGGGCTAATTGCTAGCGAGCTAAAAATTAGCTCTAGCGCATCCAAATAAGAGGGCTAATAGGTGGGCTAATTTATTAGCTAAGTCTTCAACTAGTTGTTAGCTAACTAACTAGCCAACCACAGCCAATTTGGGCTAATTTTTAGATCCAACTAGCTACTAGCCATGTGTATCCAAACATGTCCTAAGTGTATTACTGCAGCTTGAACATGATTTATGTTCTTTTGTATGGGTGATTCACCAGCTATGTTATCGCCCCCTATAACGAGTACCCGCCGTTGCTTGGCTTACTCTTGAAGTTGCTGAATGGTGAATTGGAATGGTCAACTAGACTAGAAGTGCTAAAGGTATTTGTTTCAATTTCTGCTTAAAGTTTTTTAAAAAATTGTATAACACTCCTGGCCAAGTAATAAGGCAATATTTTTTTCTCAGGTTTTAGGGATTATGGGTGCATTGGACCCTCATGCACACAAGCGAAATCAGCATAATCTACCTGGTCAACATAGAGAGGTCCTACGGCCAACAATCGAGACTGCACAGCATATTGTTTCTATGGAAGAGTTACCGACTGACTTCTGGCCATCTTTTTCGGCATCTGAGGACTATTACTCAACAGTATGATTTTATGTTCCTTCATTAGACATCTGAGATTCAGGTGTTACCCTATTTCAGCTCATTCCCATTTTGCTAGGTTGCAATTAGTTCCCTCATGCGAATTCTTCGAGATCCTTCTCTTTCGAGTTATCACCAAATGGTGGTTGGCTCTCTTATCTTTATTTTTAAGGTAATACTTCTAATTTTCTATTTTAAATAGCTATTTTCCTCAGCAACCTTTTGTTCTTGAACAGTTTGATCACTTTATTTATTATTTTTTCTCTATGACAAATTGGCATCTAGTCAATGGGCCTTGGCTGTGTTCCATACTTACCAAAGGTGAGAGCCTCCCGATTTGCTTTGCTTAACTATCACCCCTATGCTGTTCTATAGATTTCTTTATTTCATTTATTTAGTGCCTATATGTCTTGTGTTGACCACAGTAGGATCTACAATTTCATTATGCTCCATGTAGTCTAATTGACAGCAAGGCACTTGTTTCAGCTTCAGTTATGCTAAATTTAACTAATGTAGACATCGATGACCTTCAAGCCTGGTATTATAACTGATCTGGGCTAACAAGCGCTTGTTGCATTCTTGAAGTATTTGTATTTTGAGCCCTGGGACTAGTTCATGATTGTATGTGATTCTAAAAGTATTTGTGTTTGACTGTTTCCACAATATTTCATTTTCCACTGTCCATTAATAAATGTCACAGGAAGAATAATGTGGAGAAGCATCTTCAAACCTTGGGCTATCAATACATCTTTTCTGTATGATTTGTTACTAGAAGTTTTAATATGCCGCATGAAATAAAAGTTAGACTGCTGCTCTTAAGAATGCTAAATTTTTGACATCATGCTAGAATCCACTTTAAGCATTTGTGATACAGTTTCTTATTATTGGCTTTGCATTGTAAAATGCTTAGGCTTTGGTGTTTCTATCTTTCTATTTTTGACAACTCAGCAGTCAGCATGGAATTTCAAATGGTTGTGCCTAGTATGTTCAGACATTATTTTCAAGAAATTGTGGTGGCCGAGTTGATGATTCGAATCTTTGTAATTTTAAGGTTTCAATTATAATTGGTTGGATGTAATACAACTGGCCATGCTTGTGTTTTCTGGGAAGAGATAGGATAAGTGCACATAAATTTCTGAAATTTTGTCTTTTGCTTCTAAAGGTTCTCCCTGAGCTATTGCGTGCTGTTCGCATGTGCGAGGATGGTGGTTTAAAAGAGTTCATAACCTGGAAGCTTGGAACATTGATATCTATTGTCCGGCAGGTAATGTATCTTTTTTTATTGATGCAAATTATTGTTAGTTTCTTTGTTAATGCCTGGCATATTTTATTAAAGTTACTTATTTTCAGCACATCCGGAAATATTTACAAGACATACTTTCCCTTATCTCTGAGTTGTGGACTTCCTCATTCAGCTTGCCTGCACCAAATCGGACCATACAGGGCCCACAGGGTTCACCGGTAATTGTGCTTGACTTTTGTGCTGTCTTTTGTTCTATTGTCTTCAAGCATTTTGTAGACCCTTACAGTGGGCCAATCTATTTGGACCATGCCATCATCTAAGCTAGCATAAGCATGTCTGCCAAACTATGGCCTTTTGTAGATTCCATCACAGCGTATGGCCTTTTGTAGATTCCATCAGTGTATGCCCTTTGGTAGATTCCATCATAGTGCACAGTATCTCATCTTAACAATTGACATTGGTATCTAGTGGAAGAACATAGTTATCTTAACATGTTCCTTGCTGCAATGGTGGGTAGATAGTTAACTTTCACACTATTTCTTTTTTATATATATCATGGATGTTTTTCTAACAGCCCAAACTACCAGCGCTGCATATATGTAGATATGAATTATACCGCATTGCCTGCTAACGTATGGGGTTAGTCCTATGCACTGTATATAATCAGCCCATGGGGCTCAATGCAATACATCTACAATTTGCGTGGCATACCTTCTCTAATACTGTCCACCCTAAGAAAATCTTGAAAATGACCCATGAGCTTCTTCATATCTCCTTTAATTTTCACATTCTTAGTTTATGTTCTAGTGATCTTTCTCTCTTTTTAATATCTCTTCTATCCTCTTGATTCTATAAGCTCCTTAGTCCTCTGGTGGTCAGGCCTAACCAAAGTATGCCTTGTATGAGTGAGTATTCAGTAAGCCTCAAATGGTGATCAGTATCATCATATACTGACCTTGCTGGTAACCACTGGAAACCATTACTGGGTCACTAGTGAGGAAACAGGATGATTATTAGGCTGGAACCCTGTATCAGTTCGCATATTCACTTTATGTTGCCTTTTTCTTTCTAGGGTGATTGTTAATTCTTAAACATTGAGAAGAACTAGGCCCATCGTGCTCTTGCTTCTTTCTTTCAAGGTTTCTTGTGCATGGATAATCAGCATAGTAACCTTTTGGCATATCTGTAATTGTCTTTACACTCTCTTATATTACCTGCTGAAGGTTTACTTTTTCTGATCCTTGTATTTCATACCATGGTTTTATAGTTTAACTATTTGTTTTCTCTTCAGGTTCTTCACCTTGTTGAGCAATTATGCTTAGCTTTAAATGATGAGTTCAGAATTTATTTACTTCACATTCTACCAAGTTGTATCCAAGTCTTAGGTGACGCTGAACGTTGCAATGATTATTACTATGTTCCTGGCATATTACACACACTTGAAGTTTTTGGTGGTGTGTCTCCATTTCTCACTTAGTTTCATGTTCACAATGGATGTTATTTTGATTATAACTTATGTTGAATTGGATGGTGACATTTAGGAAATTTGGATGAGCACATGCATTTGGTTGCTCCAGTGCTTGTTCGTTTATTTAAAGTGGAGCTGGTTGATATCAGACGGCGTGCTATTGTTACTTTGACTAATCTTATTCCCAAGGTTCAGGTTGGTTGATGCTATTATTGGGCTTGATATTTTGTCAATCCAATTATGTAGTTTTAACCAAAATGGTCAAACATTAGGTTTTTGTATCTAATGCACATCATGTGTATTTTACGTATCCTGAACAGGTTGGCACTCATGTTTCGGCTTTAGTGCATCATCTGAAGCTTGTCTTAGATGGGTAAGATTTTTTACTATAAGTACCCTTTCTTCATTTCTATATGGTGTCTGTCTTTTGAAAAAGAAAGAAAGTTATTTATCATGGTGCGTTGATTCTTGTTGCTCGGAGTGTTGACAATGAGCTAATGACTATCTGTTAGAATTAGTCCAGTACCATACTGATTTTTCAGCTTACACTAGAAGTCATCAGTATATTTTCCATTAGTGGTAAACTTCGACAATCAATCAATTACTCAAAAGTAAAGGACTCTCAATCAATTACTTGTTATTTGGAGACATCAAACATAACTTTGACCATCAATCAATTTCTCAAAATGTATTCTTGTTTAGCACACAAGAGATGCACCAACAGATTCTTATGTCACATGTCTTTTAGCAAGACATTGATTTTGTAGTAATTGATAGCATATTGTAATTCTCAAAGCATATTTTGAAAGATTTCCTCAAAGCGTAATATGCCTTATAAAAATAAATGGAGCAAGTACAATTTGTGGCTTGTCTGCAAGAAGTTTGCATGATTAGCTTATTTTTCATTATGACAACACTTCATTTGCTGTGTTTTCTTTTGGCTAGCAACAATGATGATCTGCGGAAAGATGCTGCAGAAGCGCTCTGCTGCCTCGCACATGCCCTTGGAGAAGACTTTACTATCTTCGTACCATCAATACGCAAAATTCTTGTGAAGCACCATTTACGGGTATCTTATTTTTTTTCTTTTTCGAACACACGAGAGCTGGATATCATTTTATTAAGAAGAAGAATATAGTACAAGAGGAGAGCAGAAACACCAATGTTTATACCATTTTGATTTCATGCTTGTACCATTTTGGATGTTTGTCTAATTATGCTTGTCATTTCTTACAGTACAGAAAATGGGATGAGATTGAAAATCGGTTACTGAGGCGAGAGCTACTCATCACTGAAAACTTGTCTGTACAAAAGTACACACAATGTCCACCTGATGTCATTAGTGACCCCCTTGATGATTTTGATGGTACACCTTCTGAGATAGCTGATGAAACACAGCGACAAGCAAGAAGTCATCAAGTAATATGCTTGCCCTTCTACTCATTATACATTTCCTCTCTTGTACCCTACGTCTTCTATTATGCCATGACGAGCTCTAAAATCGTACTTTTCTAGAGAGCTTAAAACAATGTTTTAATAGATTCTAAATGGTCTCACAGTGATTTTGATATTAGGAAAAGGCACTTAGTTCTACCTCTTGCTTGGGCTTTGACATAATCATATTCCCAGGCACAGCCTTTATTATATGATGACTTATAATATTTGAAAGAGCTTGGACCACACACAGGATTCCTGATGTTCATTTGTGATGATAAAAATATGTTGCGCATAAGTAGGAAGTTGTTTTTCCCACTCCCAGTAAACAAATAGTTGCAAAAAGATCTCTGGAATGCCACGAAGAATTTAGCTATTCTGGATATACATCAATGTTCTGTTTTGATTTTTCTTCATATCATGTCTGACATGTAGCAATGCTTTTCTCTTTTGCGTGTAGCCTCTATCTCTGTTGGTATTTTTAGAATTTAAGTCTTTTGACTGCTCCAGGTCAATGATGTCCGGTTGCGGAGTGCTGGTGAGGCTTCTCAGAGGAGTACTAGGGAAGACTGGGCTGAATGGATGAGACATTTCAGTATTGCACTTCTCAAAGAGTCACCATCTCCAGCTTTACGCACTTGTGCAAGGCTAGCTCAGCTTCAGGTGAAGTAGTTCTTTAGATATATGACACTCATCTTATGAGTATTTTCTGACACAAATTGTCCAGCCTTCTGTTGGCCGCGAGTTGTTTGCTGCGGGTTTTGCAAGTTGCTGGGCCCAAATGAGTGAATCTGCCCAGGAACAACTTGTGAGAAGTCTCAAGACAGCCTTCTCATCTCAAAACATTCCTCCTGAAATTCTTGCTACACTGCTGAACTTAGTAAGTTGATCTTGTGTTTAACTTGTATAGTTGATTTGGCATTCATTTCTTTTATTTAATATTTTCATTTTGTAAGTAGGCAGAGTTTATGGAACACGATGAGAAGCCGCTTCCTATTGATACAAGGCTGCTTGGTGCACTTGCTGAGAAGGTGAGTTTTGCTTCTGCTGTTTGTTCGGTTTGGCAGTTTTTTCAATAACATGACACTCATTCAAACTATCTGTTAGTGTCGAGCATTTGCAAAAGCCCTCCATTATAAAGAAATGGAGTTTGAAGCTGTGTGCACCAAGAAGATGGGTGCAAATCCTGTTACGGTGGTTGAATCCCTTATTCATATTAACAATCAACTACACCAGCATGAGGTCGGTTCTAATGTCATGTACTAGGTTAAAAAAAATATATCTTAGTTTGTTGACACCTGCCACTATTTCTTCAGGCAGCTATTGGCATATTGACTTACTCACAGCAGAATTTGGAAGTTCAGTTGAAAGAATCATGGTATAGATTTATTGCTCTTCTATTTAGTTTCTTCCAGAAACATGTTGCTTCCAATACCATTACCAATTCATGACCTTTCCTAAATTTTGTGTAATGCAGGTATGAAAAATTGCACCGTTGGGATGAGGCCCTTAAAGCATACACCATAAAATCATCTCAAGCACCTGGTCCTTTACAAAACTTGGATGCTACATTAGGTAGCACAAAATCCTGTTTGCTGTCTTTTGGTTCTTTCAAAGATAATGGTAACTAAGTAACATTCGTGCATATTTTAGGTCGAATGAGGTGTCTAGCGGCTTTGGCTCGGTGGGAAGATTTAAGTGCATTATGCAGAGAGCAATGGACTGGTGCAGAACCATCTGCTCGATTGGAAATGGCTCCAATGGTTGTGGATACCTCTGATTACCCATTTGGTTGTAGATGGTAATTGGTGATCTAATTTCTTTGAACTTCTTTTTATTTTCATAGGCTGCAAATGCTGCTTGGCATATGGGTGAGTGGGACCATATGGCAGAATATGTTTCTCGCCTGGATGATGGAGATGAAAATAAGCTCCGTATGTTGGGTAACACAACGGCTAGTGGTGATGGAAGCAGTAATGGTGCTTTCTTCCGGGCAGTTCTTTCAGTTCGTTCCAAAAAGGTAATTGCTCCTTGCTTTGTGTGCTTTATCGTTTTCATTATTTGATTTTACTTTTATTGACAATTTTATGTTTTCTTTGACAGTATGATGAAGCTCGGATATTTGTTGAGCGAGCTCGGCGGTGTTTAGCTACAGAACTTGCAGCACTGGTATGACCTATCTGTGGTACTACATAGTGCAGCATTTTATTAAATTTGCCGTTACATCTTGTACCCCAATCGGACGACCTTATGATGCTATCTGAAGCAATAAGTATGAATGTATTATAGTGCAATTCCTAATGTTCACCTGCAATATACCTTAGAATTAGGGAAAAATGGAAAAGTTCATTCACTAACCCCAGGTCTCCAGCTATTTTGGTTTGTCCACTTAACCCCCACCCCCCTATTAAGTTGGCCCAGTTTTCCCTATAACGAAATTTTGTTGTTTCTCCTTGTACAAGTTGCACTTTTGCTTTTTTTAAGTTCACATTTTACAGCATGATTGCTGACATGCTATGTTACAGACAATTAGAATTTCATGATTATTTTCATAGCTTTGAAGTATCCAATATTGACAACTATTGATACAAAGATGCATGAGAACTGATCACGAAAAAAATCTTGAAATATTTTTCTGACATGGGGGTATGATCCATTACACCACAAAGTTGAACTTAGAAACCAACTTGTACAGGGAGAAATAAAAGGAAGCATTTCATTTTTTTTTTCTGACTGGCCTACTCCCAAACACCCTTGATTATGGAAACGAAGCATTTCATTACAGGGTGGATTGATCCAGTAATACATACTCCCTCCGTCCCAGTATATAAGGCGTAACTGTTAGAGTATATGAGTATTAGGCCCATGAGGCTAGGCCCATGAGGCCCATGTATCCCTAACTATATGGCCACCCTGGTTAGGGTAAGCCCAATTATGGAAAACAGACATTCTAACATGGTATCAGCTTAGGGTTTCTTCCTTCCTCCTCCCTCACCAGCCGCCGCCGCCAGCCACTGCCTGGCCGGCGTGCGCCGCCGCCGGACCTCCATGGCCGGCCGGCCTCCTCCTCCCCC
>Ga0182004_10005341_pt1 | contig 10465 bp, 12 predicted proteins | sample Sormic07211540_1_FD_120479 | JGI IMG/M metagenome (GOLD analysis project Ga0182004, IMG submission 120479) | Endophyte microbial communities from Sorghum bicolor roots, Mead, Nebraska, USA - 072115-40_1 MetaG | ecosystem: Host-associated > Plants > Roots > Unclassified | place: USA: Nebraska...
AGGAATTATGAATTGAAGAACTTGAAGAACGATGATGAACGAACCAGTTGCTGCAAAAGTACAATGTTGAGAAAGATCCGACAGATCCGGCTCCTCCTCTGCTCTCCTCTCCTCTCTCCCTATTTTCTAGATTACAACTAGAACTAACTAGAACTAGAACTAGATGAACTAGAACTAGAACTAGATGAAATAGAGGGGTCTTCTCTACTTGGTTGAATAATTGAAACCCTAGCTTTGATTCTGTAGAAGAGGTATGTTCTCCAGGGCCAGGGGACCTACTTATACAGCCCTTCCAAATGAACGTGGGCCGTCGGATCAAACCGACCTTCATCGCACGGTTTTCCTTGATCCTCAAAGGCGGTGGAGCACGATCCACGAGACCTGCCCTGATTGGTCACTAGGGCAGTGCGGGTGCCCAAGGGGGAGGGCGGGCGCCCTGCCCTCAGGTCCGCTCGACCTCCCGTTTGTTCTCGTGGCTTCTGGAGTCTTCTAGATGTTGGATAATTGCAGTGCACGTTAATATCTCTATGTAAACCCGATGTTTCGACCTTTCCTCCATATTTCCTCATAACCCCCTGCAAAAATAGACAAACACCTAAACTTGTGGAATTCTGTCCGATGAAACCCTAATTTTGGATGTTGGTTGCATATAGGTCCTTTTCTATGATTAGTTGACGGTTAAATGTGAGCATTAAGGACCGTCAACAACCACCCCGACAGGGTGGTCACTCCCGGCGTCTACCGACTTGTCGTCGACCCCATCATCATCAACACTAGACTCACGAAGGTACTGATGGACCGCGGCAATAGCTTGAACATCATTTACCTCGAGACCCTCGACCTTCTTGGCATAGAGAGGGCGCAGCTCCAGCCAAGCACGGGTGGTTTCCATTGCGTCGTGCCAGGAAAGAAGGCATTGCCTGTAGGTCGAATCGACCTGCCAGTCTGTTTCAGAAGGAAACTCTCAACTTCGAAGTGGTGGTGTTTCGCGGCACATACCACGCCATCATCGGACGACCAGGATACGCCAAGTTCATGGCTATCCCCAACTTACCCGCCTGCACCAAGTCGGTGTTGGCCCTCTCGATCTCCTTATAGGAATGTGCAGGTCCTCGATCATCTTACCCGCCTGTAGGATGGCTCCCTCCTTCTCCAGCAACATTCTCTTCAGACAGTCAACGTCGTCAGAGAGACTGTGAGAATATTGGATTCGCTCTACCTCGAGGTCCTCACGGGCCTTCTTCCCGGCCTCCTCCATGGCGTTTTGAGCGATTTCGCTCTTCACACACTCCTCCTTCATCCCGCGATAAGCATGCCGGGCAGAGGCGAGGTTTGACTCAACGAGACTCTTCTCCTTGTCGAGCTCGGAGGCCGCATCTTTGTAATGCGCGGCCTCCTCCCGAGCCTTGGAAGTTGCCTCCTCAGCCGAGGCGGTCCGCTCCCTCAACTATGCGACCTTGTCCCTCGCCTTCTCTGAGGCTTCCGAGCCACGGTCAGGGCAGCCTCCCTCTCCTTCTTCTCCTCCAAGGCCGCCATAAGATCCTTGTAAGCCTAGACGAGCTTCTCTTGCGACTCGAGGAGTTACTCCTTAAGAAGAGGGAGCTGCTCCCAACCACCTCTCGTCGCATGAATAAAGCCCGACTTTAGGCGGGAGGTCTCTTTCAGATACTACAAGCTGGTAATCAAACTGTAATAATACGAGACTAAGTACCCAAGAAGCTAAGGTCCAAAGATACTTACGAAGAAAGCATGGCCGAGCCCATTGTTGACGATGTCGGACATAAGGCCCACAACGTGCTTCATCTAGAGATGAAGCTCCTTGAGGTGCTCCCACTTCTTTGCCTCCTTCCGGTCGTCCATCATAATATTAGGCTCCTCCGAATAGGTGGAGGCTCGAAGACGGATCCTCCCAGGGCCCCAGTTCTCCATCTCTTCTACCATGCGCGCATTGATGCCCCGTATGAGCTCTTCTATGGTCTCAAGAGACCCCCCATGCCGCAGGAACAGATCAACAAGGGAGGGGAACCGCCCGTCGTCGTCTACCGACCTCCAAGTCTCGGTTTCGCCAGCATCGCCGCCACCTGAGGTCCCAGGCTCATCTCCCTCGGCACTAAGATCCACCCACGGCCGTCGGTCTCAAAGGAACCCGGGGCGATCCCCTCGATACCATAGATCGTGCCGTTGATCTCAAACTAGGGATCCACTGGTGTGCGCATAGCACAAGCAAGTGCCACAACACCATCTTACTGCCCAGGTTTGGCCGAGATGGAGGCTGGCCCCACTGGACGGAGCCACGTGGGGGTTGGTGGACCATAGACAGGCAGCGCCTCTTCCCCGGTCCCGGGCCCTTGCGACGGCAGCGACTGTGGCTGATGTGGGCTTCGCGGTCACTGCTCGAGCAGCTCTTCCAGCTGCTACCACTGCTGCTGCTGCTGCCATTGAAGCTCCCACAGCTCTTGCTACTGGAACTGCTCCAACTGCTCTTCGAGCCACTCTCCATGCTACAGCTGTGGCTGCTCCTCCAGCAGCAGCAGCTGCTGCTCTTGCTGCAGCTGCCACGCCTGCGCCTCTTGCGGCAGTCCCCCTGCAGGCGGCGCTGCTCTTCCTTTTCTTCTTCTTCTCCCTTACGCCCTTCATCATCCATTTTCCTCCTCTCTTCGACAGAGTGCAGCCTGATGGGCCATGGCGTCTGTTTCCCAACAAGAGAGGCCTCGACCTATTTGTCCGTAGTACGAGCGTTTGTCGAGTGCGGATCGCTACCAGACCCCTCACTGATGGTGATGGGGTCACCCACTCCCCTAGACTGGGGTGGCTCGGGGGCTCCCTCCTGGCCCTGGGGACGAGGCGTCTCGACCCACCCAGGTGACGGCAGGGCGGTTCCAGAGACGTCGCCTCCCTCCGATGGTTGAGGCGGGGTCTCCTTGATGTCAGCAGACAGTCGTGGATCGAAGGAACCTATCCACACCCCAAGGCAACACGTCAGTCGCAAAGGGATTTAGCGTTAGACTGATCCAACTCTGGAACCACGAAAAGAAGTGTAAATTACTCACCCGAGCCCCTGGAAACCGCCCCCACCTTAAGCCTCTTGGCCATCGAGGGCTAGGCCTATTCCAATGGCCTCTTTAACTTGAGAAAAGGGGGAAATAGCTTAGAGAGATGGAAACCAACAGGGCACAAGACATCAGAAACAAAAATTACAACGTGTAAACCTTACCCCACGGGAAGAACAACCCGCCTGCCGGTCCCTCGACCAGTCGGCCTCGTGCCGCCGCACGTCGAGGCCCGGGCTTCTCCTGGGTAGGCACAGGCTTAGACTCCACGCCTCCCACCTGGTGAGCGCCGGTACTAGCGCTCCTACGGCCTCCTTCCCTCTGAGTTGAAGCCGCCACGGCAGCACGGTTGCGGGTCAATGGCCCCGTCACCATGGTCTTGACCTGATGGCCCGCCTCGGACGCTGGAGGGAGTTGTGGCTGCAAAACGGCCCGACCTTGTGTGGGCGCAGGAGGGGTATCAGCACGAGAGCGGCGCGGCGATGCCCCATTTTGTTTCCCGTTGCGAGGACCACCTGATGTCCTCCTAGAAACCCCCGCCCGTGATGTATCGACGTCGGCCTGCGGCGGGCCTTCAAGGATTCTGTCGAGGCGAGCTGCCATCCCCTCGGAGTCGTCACTGCCGTCGTCGCCCTCGTTCCCATCATCCTCGTCATGAGAGTCCTCCTCGGACTCCCCCTTCTGCCTCGACTTCGCGCGGCGTTTCTCGAACGCTTGCCGCTCGACGTTATTCTTCTTCTCTTTTTTCTTTTCCAAGTCCTTTGCGGACTTTTGGTTTTTTGCGGACTCACGCCTCCTCTCACGATCGACGTCGTCCTCCTTTACCGGAGGCCTCGAGGACCGAGCGTCGATCGACCCCTGTACGAGCGAGCGTAAGTATCGGAAAAATCGGAAAGGTCGAAAAAGGCGACACGACCTGCCGCGAGAACTTAGTAACAGTGATAAGGAGAACTTACCAAGTCATAGTAACCCTCCTCGGGCTTGATGGGGAAGCTATTGACTTGCTCGGGCTGGAAATCGCTAGCGACAGCCGCCCTAACCCTAGCGGCGACCTCCTCGTCCGCAGGGGCCTAGTTGGACATTCGGCATGCCTCGAGGTCCCGAGACGAGATACCGGGACCCATCTTGTCCATTTTCAGTGGTCGAGACATCAACGGGAGTACCCGTCGATGATGGACCACTGAGAGAACAAGCGCAGAGGTCAGACCTTTCTCACGCAGCGTCTTCATGGCGCCGAGGATGGGGCAGAGTCACGACTGAAGGGTCTTGATGACGCCGTAGTTCTAGTTCTCCGGGCGCTCTGAGATCAAGCGCCCGGTGTAGGCAAAAAAGAGGTCGTCGTCGTTGCGGAGGTAGAACCACTGGGAATCCCATTGGGTGTGGTTCGGCGTCAGCCCAATCGGGATATATTCTCGAGGCTCCTAAGCCTGGCCTGTCTTCTGCACCAGGTTGAGGTAGTCGGCCCGCACCGGCTTCCTCACCCCTGTGGCCCCACCAGGGGCGCGGAAGAGCTCGCCCTAGTAAAGATGGAACCATAGGTCCCAGTGCAGCATCATCCCCAACAAGCCTTCACATACCGCGGCAAAGATTGCTGCGGCGGTGATGGCGTTTGGAGAGAATTGCTGGAGCTCCACACCGTAGTGGTGGCTGAGCGCCCTCATGAAATGGCTTGGGGGAGAGCCGAGGCCATGGCGATGGAATTTGGTGAAGGAGACCACGTACCCTTTAGGTGGATTCGGTTCCCGGTGGTCTGCCGCTGGCGTGATCCACTCTGGCCATGACGAAGAAGTACGGGGGCGCAGGAGCCCCTCCTTCTCTAGGTCCATCAACCAACGGTCCGTCATCAACGACGGGCACCAGTCATCTGGGGCGACAAGTCTCACCGGCATCCTGGCGGAAGGAGAAAGACGGCTCTGCTAATTGTGGGCTCGAGGGTGCACTGTGCTTCAAGAGGACAAGGAGAGTAGAGGCAAGGGCAATGGCAGAAAGCAGAAGGGGTAGCAGATAAGAGATCCAGCAATATTTATAGATTCCCAACCCTAACGGGCGGATCCGGCGAATACGGTAACCTAGTTAGTAAATGCGCCGCCTAACGGTCTTATTACTCCTCCTCACAGGAAGCTACAGATTCCACAACAGCATAGTGCTCCAACGTCTCCCTCCTAAAAAGGTGCGCCCAACAGGCAAGAAAACGAACCGCCATAGCTCTTCCTTCCCCTGCAAGGTAAAATAGGCACGCTCCACAACAAGAACCTCGAGGGAGCGTAGACCGGCCCGCCAGATAGGTTAGACGGACGCCCTCGAGTACCAGATTAAGGAACGCCCAGCGAGGGGTCGAGAATGAGACATGCCTTGACATCTCGCTGGGAGTATCCAAGGCAGGGTCGAGAGGAATGCCCACGGAGGGAGGCATCGAGCCGCTGGACTCTATCGAATGAGACCGGTAACCCCAATCGGACTGGCCCTACTTTAATGAGAACGCCTCCGGGCTGTAGCCGACCCCCTCGAAAGGGGCACGGGTTCTCACATGGATTACCTAATAAAAGCTCATCTCGGGGCGATGACGCTCGCTCCACCGGGAGTACGTCACGATCCCTGCCTCGAGAAGGCAAAACCGGCAGCAAGGGCTCAAAGCCCCTCTTCTAGAACAGATGACTTTTGGAGAAAGGGGAGATCGAGAGAAATTCCATTAGAAAAAGCAGTATAGCCCTCGAAGGGGTCAAAGACTCCTCCAAGGGCTCGGGGGCTACTCGAGCGCAAGCGCCCGAGCAGAGACTCGGGGGCTACTGTCGAGGGTGTTAGCATGGGGTACCCCGACCGATGCTCGTAACGAAAGGACCCACATGTAAGTCGAGGCTCTAATTCGACGCTCCCGCTTACACACGTAATCACCAAAGCTCGATGTTGACCGTGGCCTTGAACACGGAAATAAGGTCGTGCGAATCAACAGTGGCTCAATTAAACAACGACCGTCGAATACGGGAACGGCTCGAGTGAATCGGTGGGCCTCGAGCGTAAAGGCGCCGAGCGCCGCCTGACGTTGGTACGGGAGCCAGGGCATTTAATGTGCCTACCACGCTCTCACCTAACCCGACAGTCATGGGAAACATGATAGGGAACAAGCATCCGTCTAATCCCCACTTTTCACAGATTTATCCCCCAAAAACAAACAAAAGTACCGCCCGACACAGTGTGGCAGTCGAGATGTCACATCGCGGCATCCCTCGAGGCACCCAGAGTAAACACACAGCTCAATGAAGCCATTCGCGATGCCTGACCCTCGAGCGAATACATTCCTTCCCAGGGAAGGGACAGGTGATTTCAGTCAGTGCTTCAACCACTCTGGATGTGACCACTGCTATGGCGTACAGGCATGCTCGCGCCTAAGCCAATCCGAGACGAAGTACAGGTGCCAAACTTAGAAGCACGCGCAATCATCACCAAAGTACGCAGTAACAAGACGGCTCGAGGCCACGCCGGTACGGAGGCCTCGAGTAAGTCAGCACGCCGTGCTCCTATCGAGCCTTATTCTATTGCCTACATCCTGTAACCTAGGTCTCCCCTTGGAACTATAAAAGGGGACACTGAGGAAGAGATACACAAGACACTACTCGTAGAAAAACCATCCATACACCACCACCGGCTAGGACTTAGAATCCTCAGCAACATTGGCCTGTATTCACCCCTGTACAAGCACTTAGGTGCAAGATCATACAAAATCTCCTCCCCCGCTGGACGTAGGGCCTTCTCTCGCCCGAACCAGGATAAACCTTTGTGTCATTCTTGCATCACCATCTGGGAGAGGGAACATGCACACAAATTCACTCGTTGGTGTTACCCCCAGGGGTCAAAACACCGACAGATGGTGCGTGTGTTCTCTTGCATGAGTCCTTGTATGTCGCCTGGCGATCGACCTGCACTTATACGCACACGCGTACAATTACGCAGTCGTCACGTCGGGGGTTGTTGGAGCATTGACTTCCTCCAGTAGATCCTTCTCAGGAAAGTATCAGGTGGCCTTGAGGATTAGGCGGAATAGTCAGGCCCCATACATGGAAGCACTGACTATTACACATCAAGGGGTCACTCGACGGGATGTTACGTCGGGCCTGACAGAACTGTTGTGTACCTTTCCCCAACTTCCAAGACAAAGCTGGTAAAAGATGGGATGTGATGGGGGTACCATCCATCATCATAGCCCTGGCTGCCATGGTGTTAGGTGAGAACTTGTTAGGTGCATTAAATGCTCTAGATCATGTACTAAAGGCAGACAGTCGGGACGCGTCCCGTGCTCGAGGCAATGCGATTTGCTTGACCCTGATTCTGTGATCTAGGGGTGTGCGGTCTTGAGGTCCTGGTGCTCGCTCGAGCCGTTTTTCATCATTGAGATTTACGTCGATTGGCCTCGAGTAGAGGGCATAACTGGTATGCGCCTGTCTGGGATGTTGAGGCCTGCTCCTAGACTGGCCCAAGATGATTTGTATGCTGGGCTTCTTCCTTCTATTAGAGTAGGTTGTTTATTTCTTATGGGATATTCAAGGGGGTACCCCCTTTTTGATATCCTCGACAGTAGCCCCCAAGCCCCTACTCAAGCACAGACAGGGATATCGGTGTCGAGTTTCTGTGGGGGACGCGCGAGCGTCCCCTGTGGGGGTATCCCCTGAGGCCTCAGAGGAGTCGGTAGACTCCTTCGAGGATTCTATTGATCTTAGGATGTTGGCTAGTTCTGTAATTTCTCAGTGATCCTGTGCAAATCTGATAGCGTGAATTGTGGGTCATCACACCTTACCTGATGGGTCCCTTGTGTCGTCGAGCCTGGATATTTTCAACCCTCTTTCATTGAGGGGTGTCAAACCTGGTGGAGCCCCCAAGCATCGTATGCTGATGGCCTGTAACATCCCGCCTCCACGAGGTCGGGCCCGCTTACATCTAGGAGCTTTTTTAGGATATAGTCATCTCTCGCAGACCAACACTAGTCTTTTCTGCACACTTTGTCCTCACTTGCGCACACTTGGGAAGTACTTCCTGGTCGGTCACCCATCCCTAAATTTCTCTAGGCCAATCATGCTTAACTTTAGAGTTCTTTGGACATGGGCTTCTGGAAAAGAAGTTGCAACTTGTTGGTATAAGTCTTGTATTAATCCTATTAAACCCTGGGCCGGGTGTTACATTGATGCAACACCTGGCCCATGGCTTAATAGGATCAATAGGAGACTCATACCAATAAGTCACAACTTCTTTTCTGGAAGCTCATCTCCTAAAAACTCTAAAGTTAAGCATGCTTGGCTTAGAGAAATTTAGGGATGGCTGACCAGTCGGGAAGTACTTCTCGAGTGCGCACGAGTGAGGACAAAGTGTGCAAAAAAGACTAGTGTTGGTCTGTGGGGACTGACTATATCCTCGAAAAGCTGCCAGATGTAAGCAGGCCTGACCTTGTGGAGGCGGGACGTTATAGAATGGTATCAGAGCAGACTCTCATAGTTTCACTAGCACGTGTGTCGTCGTTGTGCTGGCATGGTGTGCATGGCTAGTGTGGACCCAGAGTGGTCACATAGCATGGCACATGCGCAGACACTAGACAGATAGACGTGGCCAAAAGAGGATGTTCCTTGCAGTTTCACGGGCGCGTGTGTCGTAGATGTGTAGGCTTGGTGTGCATGGCTAGTGTGGACCCAGACTGGTCACACAACATGGCACATGCGCAGGCACTAGACACATAGATGTGGCCAAAAGAGGACGTTCCTAGCTTGGGGCTGATCGACGAGGACATTGATCTCTTATGTGGGTGAGGATGTAACACCAGGCCCCACGACTTAATAAGATTAATAGGAGACTCATACCAATAAGTTGCAACTTCTTTTCCGAAAGCTCATCTCCCAAAAACTCTAAAGTTATGCGTTCTTCGCTTATAGAAATTTAGGGATGGGTGACCGACCAGCAAGTACTTCTCGGGTGCACACAAATGAGGACAAAGTGTGCAGAAAAGACTAGTGTTCGTCTGTGGAGACTGACTATATCCTAGAAAAGCTGCCAGATGTGAGCGGGTCTGGCCTCGTGGAGGCAGGATGTTACATGGCCACATGGCCTTACCGATTCCGACTTTCATCCCACGAATCCTTTCAATCGGTAGCAACATTGAGCTGGTAGCAGGAAATCCAAGTGTTCTTAATGTTCTCATTGAGCTGGTAGGAACATTGAGCTGGTAGCGGGAAATCCATGTGAGAATCCATGCCCCGTTCGATGGGTGTTGGCTACTAGCCCTGAGGCATTCTCATTGATGCCAGACCTGTGGATGCATGGATGCCACTCCCATTCAATAGGGTTTGGTGGCTCGTTGCCTCCCTCTTTGGGGATTCTTTGCCTTGCCGTGCATCTTAGCCTTGGATACTCCCAGTGGGGTCTCGATGATTCAATCTTGAACCTTGCCTCATGTTGGCCCCCTTCTAGGTGACCTAACTCTTGTACGCAAGGGTGACTGTTGAACCCTTACTGAGGGTCAGTCCTTGATCCCTCGAGATTCTGGTGTGGGCTGGAAGCCGTCATGCCTTCTCGTGGAAGGAAACGCATTGACGAACTATCTTCTTGCCTGTTGGGTGTGCCTTTTTAGGAGGGAGCTATTGCACAATCTCCTTCAGGCAGAAACGGCAAGTAACTTGTCGTGGGAATCTAGGAACTATTGGATGGCGCATTTCTTGCGGGGTGTGGCAGAACCTCCTAAGTGTTTGGGTCCACCGACACCTATCATTGTCCTAAGGACCTCTGATGGTGATGTCGGGGATCCTTCCACTTTAGAAGCCCGATGAGCATCCCAGGACGCCCATTCCACCGCTACCTGAGGCGTATTAACCAAGCTCGTCCTGACCACTAGCAATGGTCAATTAACGAGAACTTCTTATTCTCGCCCTTACAGGATAGCGAGTGGCCACCTTAACACCAGGATCATTCGTTGCGAAGACATTGCAGTACCACAAATGAGATATAACCAAAATAGCATTTTGGAGTAAAATAGCGGAAGCATTACATAACTTAATTTACAAAAGTAGTTCTTCCAAGTAGTAAAGTGTTATTACAAGCCAGGTCCAGTGGAGCAACTTAATCTTTAGTACACATATTATAAATTTATAGACCCTGCCCATGGGTCACACTTACTCCTCTTCGTAGTCAACTTCAACGACGGTCACACAACAGGGTCCGAAACAAGTCAGCTCCTGAGCTTCACCTGCAACAAGGGTTATAAAACCCTGAGTACGGGAGTACTCAACAAGACTTACCCGGCAGAAAAAGAGGAGAACTTACGAATGCAGGCTTAGGGTAGACAAGGAGTGGCTGAGCAAGGAGCCAAATTATTTTGCTAAAAAGCTTACTAATAGTGCGTCCTTACTTTCAAGTTTTACCCACGAATTCCTCTCCTCAAG
>Ga0182004_10005342_pt1 | contig 10463 bp, 10 predicted proteins | sample Sormic07211540_1_FD_120479 | JGI IMG/M metagenome (GOLD analysis project Ga0182004, IMG submission 120479) | Endophyte microbial communities from Sorghum bicolor roots, Mead, Nebraska, USA - 072115-40_1 MetaG | ecosystem: Host-associated > Plants > Roots > Unclassified | place: USA: Nebraska...
GGTCAGAATTGACGAGACGAATCTTTTGAGCCTAGTTAATTCATAATTGGACAATATTTATCAAATACAAACGAAAGTGCTACTATTTATATTTTGCAAAATTTTTTGGAAGTAAACAAGGCCTAAAATGTAGAATTTATTGCTCTCATGAGGGCCTCTTGAGGCTAGGCCCTTTTTGGCTTTTTTTTTCCATCTTGAGGCCAAAATCCAAAATAGAGAATAACCACCTTTTACTATAAATTTTGCATGGTGTTTAGTTTTATTATGTAAATGATGGACCAAAACCCAAAATTTTTTGGAATATAAGGGGAACTAAACACCCCTAAGTCCAATTCTATCCTATGTGGAGGCTTGTGTCCAGAAAATGGTTGCCAGAAACATTGTGAAACTTCTGTGCACTATGCTGCCCGTATTATGTTGTGATTGGGACATGTGCTTGCTTTATGTTGAGCAGCAAACTAATGACTGGTTTAGCTGCGTGTCGAAGTGAAATGAAGCAAATTTAACTAATTTATTAACCAAAGAAAATGAAGGATCAACTGCCTGCATACTTACATAGGCTTTGAGTTGAGCGAGTTCTCCAGCTATGATTTTAAAAAAGCTTAGTCCTCGAGCTTTTGATAGTGCATTGCGAGCTAATTAATTGTGATAAAATAAAGCTCTAGCTTCAGAAGGGCGATACTTTGAACGCTTTATTCCAACGTAGTACACAAGATGGTTTCCATGAGTTTTATATGCTATTCCATGCCTCCAAATCCAAGGAAGCATTATTATGGCCACCTGAGAATAGTTATCTGGATAGTGGACTGCATAGGTCTGCTGAGTTCTGAAGCTACTTATAAATTTGAACAATGCCGGCCTAGTTGTATGTAAAAAAAAGAATGTTTTACTTCTGAAAAGCGAAACCTTTTGACCTCCTCCTTCAATGAAGTACACCTTTAAGTGCATTTTGTAAACAGGAAAGCTTAGCTAACGCCTAAAGCTACATAGTTTCTTGATTCAGTCATTATCGAAGTGAGCTGCAATTTTGAAGTAATTGGACAAAACATATAAAGGGTAATTTGTCTGAATATTATAGAGCTTCCAAGCTACCCATGATAAATTAACTTTTTACACTTTGCTCAAGATTAACACACAAATTGGGTTGGCAAAATCTGGTATGCTTCTCCAGAACCCAATGGAAGAATTTCTATGATCATCTGATAATTGTTATCTTTATAGTCCATTGAATCAATACTGATTGCTGAGTTCAGAAGCTGCTTATAAATTTAGACAATGCCCACCACCTAGCTGCATGTAAAAAGGAATGTTTCGCTTCAAAAATGTGAAAACTTTTGATGCCTCATCCAAGGTAAGACACCTTTAAGTGAAAGTTGATTCTGTAAACATAAAAGCTGAGGAAATGTGAGGCCCATCTCCAAGGAAACAATTTGATATGCACATGCATCTTGTCCACTTCTGCAACTGGCTATGAGCTAGCTTGTACCAGCTTAATTGTTTATTGTACTGATGAAGTGACTCAATGATACTTTCTTCATGTGTAGACTGTTAGCGAAGATTAGCTATTGAGATTGAGAAGTAGGAGTAGTTGCTTTTTAGGTATAGTGTAAACACATTAGCTAAGACTAGGAGTTAAACAATCTTGGAACCTTGAGAAGGCAAATTGGATGGTTGCAACGTTAGTTGAAGCTAATATTAGATTAGAAAACAATTACTTGAGCTTTGAGGACCAGGACAGCCTCAGAGATCTTTGATTATATGGCTTGCACGTGTTTCAATTTTAGATTGTTTTTCTTGTTCCAGGGCAAGGAATCTAGTTTCAGTCAGCTGCTTTTCTTTTGATAAGGGATATTAATATACTGTATCTGCACTTAAATTGGTGTTTCTTTTCTTAACTATGAATACGAAGAAAGACATAACACTGTATTAATTTTACTGAATGTACAGGATCACTCTGTGAATCCACCAAGAGCAACTTTATCAGGCCTAAAAAATCTGACAAAGTTTGAGAAATAGCTCATGAGTCATGAGTGCTTGACAATGTGTCAATGTACATGCTTACTGGGTTATTTCATGCAGAAATTTCAATTATAGAATTTTCACCAATATTGTGTAAAATAAATTGCTCCAGTAAGATTTATTTCTTACTTGCTGAACACAGTCAAAAGATTGTGAAATGGCAGTCATTAGTTGCTGCGTAAGGGATAAAATATTGCTGAATGATAGCACTTCTCACTTGAAGGCACTAAAGCTTTGTTAATCTATTTCAGATTGGTACATTCTCTCAAGACGATGTTTCAAGATGTCCTGACAAAACAGTGAACCTACAGGATCTGCAGAACAGCTTGATTGCATCTAAGGAGCTGGTAAAAGTACTCGCCCACATATGGGGCCCTGGAGAACTGAATCCGTCAAGTGTGTCACTCATTTCTGCTCTACGTTCAGAGCTTGATGTTGCTCGTTCTCATGTTAGAAAGCTAATCAAAGAACAGAAATCTGATTCCTATGAAATTGAGGGCTTAAAGAAGCAGCTTACAGAAGAAATGGAATCTTGGAAGGTCAAACAAAAGGAGAAGGTTGCAAATGCTCTCCAATTTATAGTTTCAGAGCTAGGCACTGAGAAGAAGTCAAGGAAAAGAGCAGAGAAGACAAACAAGAAGTTGAGCATTGCCTTAGCCAACACTGAAGCCTCACTGCAGGCAGTGACGAAAGAACTTGATAGGGAAAGGAAATCTAAAGGAAGAGTTGAAAAGATCTGCAACGAGCTCATCAGAGGCATTGATGAGGACAAAGCTGAGGTGCAGGCACTGAAGAGAGAAACCGAGAAGGCACAAGAAGAGCTCCAGAAAGAGCGTGAGATGCTTCAACTTGCAGATGAGTGGCGTGAACAAAGGGTTCAGATGAAGCTGTTAGAAGCACGGCTTCAATTTGAGGAGAAAAATGCGGCTGTTAATCAGCTGCGCGATGAACTCCAAGCTTATCTGGATACTAGGAAAGAGCAGGAACCATTGAATGATCCAATGCAACTGTCCCATGCATCTGAAAATGGCGCTCCTCCAGCTGATGTAGTTCCTGACAGAAATGGTGGAAACTGCAGCGAAGATGGTGCATCAGAAGGCAGTGATATACACTCCATTGAGCTGAACGTCGATGGCATCAACAGGACATACACCTGGAGCTACACTCCTTCGTCAAAGGGCAGGCAGAGGAGCGCATCAAGGCATGAATCAATTTCCGATAGAGGGATGGATGGCGTGAACTCGTGGCGATTAGAGCAAAGCTTTTGGGACATGGATGAAGAACTGGAGGGAGACTGGGCAGAAGGGTGTAGCAACGGAATGCTGAACTTGGATCATGACGAGGAGAGGTATCTGGCAATCAAGAATCTCAGAGAGCAGATGTTGGCCGGGTCGGGGTTCATCATGTCACAAGGTAGAGAAGATGCTGAAAGAGAGTATTGTGGCTTGTAAGGTAAACGGGACATGAAGAAAATTAAAAAGTAATGTGTCATATGGATCGCTGTTTGATGCTAAGACCCAACTGTTCAAGAATATATATAGTGATGGTTTTGTGTGGATGACTCTGCCCCTGGTAAATGTCTTGAGCTCTTGAAAGGTTGGGCTACAGGGCAGGTGTGTTCATGTTAAGTTCCATGATAGGGATGTCTTGTATGTGTTTTAATGTCCATTTACGTGGCCGGAAATGTAAAAGCAAAATATTGGAACTTGTGGAGTGCAGAGTTTCTAAATCACAAAAGAATAGGTTTTTCTAACCCAGACATTCAGATTCAGGACTACAACAGGGGGTTGGGCCACAACCCGGTAGCGGCCGACGAGAGTCTGGCCCGTTGAATATAGGATCGAGTAAAGGTGTTGCTGGGCCTGTAACTTGGGCCATCGCTTGTATTACCTGAGGCCCAGCTCCACTCCTATATTACAGTCACATAGCAGTTTCTGCCAATCGTATCTATCTATATTTATTTTATAATAATCCTGAACCCCACTAACAATTTAACTCTGGATGCAAATTGTCTACCTCAACAGTTCGTTAGCACATATAATTATTACAACTTAATAGCATATGCATTTATGATATCCACATCAGCGAAACACATCATCTATTGACATATGTTTAGCTACTAACATCAGCGTGCAACATCATCCACCAAAATTAATTTATAATAATCTATCTTTTTATATAAGTAATTATATGTAGTCCAATTTTATTCTAAATCATCCTAAATTCTCGCCGTAATGTGCGGGATACGATTCTAGGCCTTGTTTAGTTCCACCAAAAAACCAAAAAATTTTCAAGATTTTCCATCATATTGATTTTTACGGCACATGCATGGAGCATTAAATATAGATAAAAACAATAACTAATTGTACAGTTTGCCTGTAATTTACGAGACAAAACTTTTAAGCCTAGTTAGTCCATAATTGAATAATAATTGCCAAATATAAACAAAATTGCTATAGTATCTAAAATTTTCACCCCAACAACTAAACAAGGCCCGTATATATATATGTACAACCTAATTTTTGCACATCCCCATGCTTTGGTCCCTGTGTTAGCCAACAGTAAGAGCCTAATCTAAGGGAAGTTTGCTAAAGGTACCTCCAATTGTAAGAGTTAGGTACTAATTTGTAGTTGCCATCTCATCATGAACATCTCACGTGTAAGTTATTTATTCATCACATGTTATCTCGCTTGTTGAGAGAGATAGAGGAGTTTATGTATGGGTGTGTGGAGAGAGTTTAACTCTTATCTTCTCACTAGCTTAAATATTTGGGACCTCTATCTCCCATTTTATTGAACATAGGACTCCACTTGATTGCCGAGACTTGACAAAGGTGATAAACTAACAACAAAGTTGTCGATTTATTTCGCAAAATACAATACTCAACAAAACATAGTCTGAAATATTTGACTTTAATTTCCCATTCCTTTCTTTGCAATAAAAATGCCTAAGACATGGACGTAGGTCATTTAAATCAGTTCTTTTTTTATCTTCCCACAAAAAGAGTATGAAAAACAATTACAGTAAAGGCCCTATTTGAACCCCTGGGTCCCGGCGCCACCTCTCCCGCCACGCCCTCCACGCAGCCAGCTCCAAGGTGAAAGCACACAGTTGTATTTCTTCCTATTTTTACTTAATTTGTGAACATACGTGCACTGTGTACATCCTATATATTTCATTCAAAACGGACGAAGGAGCGACAAGGAAAAACTTTTCGCAAGAAAAGTCCAGCGACAGTGAGAAAACTAGAAGAGAGGGACGACACAAATGCTGTCGTACACACAAATTTTATTATGTTGCAATAGCCCAATATAATGGCTTCAGATGGATGAAATCATACATACATCACATGAAAGGACAGATTTCAACAAAATGTACATAACTAGTACTCGAGCCAAGAGACCTGTACCCTTTAAGTAAAGTCCATGCTTCAAAGTCCAAACCAGAAACTATCATATGTGGAAAGTTCAGCTAGTTAGAGTGCCATAATTAACTTCAGTGACTTCCATTCAGTTTGCTGATTTAGTGCCATGAACCTTGCGCGCAAATGTTGCAGCCACAAGAAGCGGAAAAGCAATCGTTGCATCGCAATGCACCTGCATTTTCAAATGTTTGAAACTTTTTGTTACTTTTCTAGCTGTATGTATGCCAATTTGTTACAGAAATAGTGGTGCATGTGAGAGAATCATCCATAATCCAATCAGTGTCTACCACCTAAAGTATTTTGTTGTTTATTTTCCTTCTTCGACAACATTATCACGTGAAACAAGCAATATTAGAAAACTAGAATTCAGTTAGAGATCATGCATTTGGGGTTTGTTTCCAAAATATGGAAAACTAGAATTCAGTTAGGGATCATGCATTTAGGGTTCGCTTCCAAAATATGCTAAGCCAAAGATTTGATAAGTCATGAGTTTGCCTGTTATTTGGTTTGTTATACTAAAACTTGCAGCTTCTCACATTTGACTTGCCAAATCTATGGTAAATTTTTTACATGACTTATGCTCTAAATCTTTGGTATGACAAATTTTGGTTGCAAACCTTAGATTATTTTTACACATCTCATTACTTGACGAATCAACAGGTCCCATTAGAGATCGTGAACATTGCCAAAAAAAGGAAGTTCAACAAGATGTGCATAATAAGAGGAAAAGGTAACCAAGCTGAAGGATATATGTACCTTTATAGTTTTTGCTGAGCTCTTGATCTTTCCCCATGAAACTGCTTCGTCAGGCCGTGCCCCAGAATCACTACCATCAAACTCCTGAGCCGTGTTGACATACACTGCATAATCTGCACCATTGCGCAACATATTGGCATTGCATATATGATGCTTTGGAAGGCCTCCACCAAGAATTATAATCCCTGTCTTCCTTGGGGTTGCGTGGATGGTTTCCGCATTCATCAGCCGTACATCTATGAAGATTTCAAGCATGATCTATATGGAAAAATAAAAAAAAATGGAAAAGGAAGAAGCATAAAAATCAAATGAAGTGGAACGTACCTTGTACAATGTCAACAATAAGACCAGGATTGTTGACCGAGTGGCAAAATAGCATGTCTCCAATTGATCCGTCAGTCAATGCTGGGCAGAACACAGGGATGTTGTTCTGCTCAAGTTTTGATGAGTCAGTTATGTGTGGATTCGGTCTTTGCGATGTTGTCATGTACTGTTTGCTGCTTTGTAGTAACAGTACATAAAGTTTGAATCCAATACTAGTGTAGTTTGTTAATTACCTTGTATGCCCAGTAAAGGTAGGAGCTTTCATCATTTATTTCTTTGCCAAGACGAGCAATCACCTTTGATGGTGTCCAAACATTCTGCAAACAAGAAAGAAATCACGGACAGCATGAAAACATGTTTGAATACTCATGTTTATGGAAGAACAGGACGCGTCAGTGTGTGAAAGTTAGGTTACATTTGTCAAGAGATGCTTGCTTACTTCAGTGGATTGTTCCAGCAGCATCTTGTCAAGGATTGGCATGATCCAGTTCTCAAACTTGCAGTAGTTATCATTGGGCACCAACAGGTTTCCTATCCGGTTAAGTCCTTTAGACCGCAGCAGCGCTCCAGGTAAAGAGAAATCACCTTTGTAAGTTGGTGCAAGGCATTTGATGAGATCCTCCTCTATACCCCCAGCAGTTGTAACAATAACATCCACCTAAAGAGAAACATTTTTGTGGGAGGAAATAAATGTACGGATTAGGAAACAAGACAGAGATGCATCATCTGAGCTGACAATCTCAGCACAGTACTATCTAGGCATACTCTGTAAACTGATTCACAAAAGGGGCGATATTTAAACTTGTTTCTAATTTAATTTCGATGCAGTAAGTTGGGGAATTCACCATGGCATGCTGAGCAAGAAACCGTATAATCTCCCGAACACCAGAAGACACAAGGTTAGATGTGAAGCCCAGAAAGATCTTGCACTTGACGGACTCTCTATATGCAGGATCAAGTTCAGCTTCAGCACAATCATCGCTTGGCTTCTCGTGGGATAACCTCCAGTCCAACTTTGGTCCAGCCAAGCAAAGGATACAGAGCAGTGAGCATGATAAAATAGTTAAGAACCTTAAAAAAGAGAGTAAAGGCAAATTAGCGCCAGATATAGATATACACTGTATATATGTTGCTCTCTACGTAGACCAATCATCAAGGCATCATTTGGACCGTAGGAAATTTTTTCTATTCCTGTATTTTTTCGTGAAATTAAACTAATTTTTACGAAATTTATTTCTGCATTTCGAATGAGGGCTATATTGAAAACAACAGACTTTCCGAGCCATTTTCCGCCCGCTAGCTGTTTCATTTAGATCAAAACTTTAGAACTAGTAAAATTTCTGTACCATAGATGTGCTCGTAGTTCTAGCTAGTAATTTTTAACTTGTCAAATTTTTATGAATTTTTACAAAAATATGGGCTTGTATGGCTTCAATTTTTTTTTTCTTAATGAAAGCTTCTAAGTATATTTTAAGGCGTTTCCACATTTCCACAATTCTGTATCCTGTACGTTGCACTTTTTGTTTTTTGTTGGAATCCGTATCAATGCTGAGACGACGAAGGTTGTGCCTTTCTGTAGCAGAGGAAGGGACAGTGGATATGTCAGTAGTATGAATTGTATATACCTTTTGATTTGACAAAAAAAAAAGAACTGTATGTAGTAGCATATACAGTAGAATACTAGTAGAACACATCAGTTACTGAAGAGTTTTTTCTGGGATTCTCGTCCGTGCGAGCGAGTTTGGCATGCAAAATAAAGCGGGTTACGTACCATCTGGTTGACGACGTCGATGGCGTCGCCGAGGTTAGAGGCCTGGAACCCCGTGGACGCGAGCGAGGCGAGCAGCTCCGCGAGGCCGAGGCTCGCGTCGTCGAAGTCGGCGCCGGCGATCCTCGTGAAGCGCTTGTCGTCGAGGCGCTCCGACGGTTTCAGCAGGATGGAGCGCACGTCTTCCAGGGCGTCCGCCATGGCCCGGGCAGGGACACGGCCTCCTTCTCCCGGCGCGGCACCCATCGACCTCTGCACAAGCAAGCAAGCTCTACAAACACACCAGGTTGGACATGGCAGTTCCACGCTGGTGTGGTGCCTTTATATAGTTCCGGCGTCGTCCTTTGAGTGATTTGCTGTGCTGGGCACGTGTAATGTTTGCTATATGTCAGATTCAAAAGAAAAATGTTTCCTATATCTTTGCCCTTATCCTAATGTGGGACATTAGTGTTGTTGCCTCTACCGTGAACTCTTAAGTCTCCAACTGTGATTTAGTAGGCTCACTTTTCTAACTTCCAAATTGTTGGTTGAAGTCAATGTTTATCCCTTATTTACACATTATTAGTTACAGTTTTGATTAATTAATTACTGAAAAATACTAAGGAAAGTGATGAGACAATATCTTTTTGATATGCAGCACACTGTCGTCCAAATACTTAGTCTCTAGATAGCGGTTAAAACGCAAATTTCTCAAAGAAAAATAGGGGCAAACCTCATGGGTAAGCTTCGCTTTTATAGTTGAATTAACACGGTTAGTTGCTCTCAATTGAATATTTTCCAATTTAAAAATGCAATGGTAAAATAAATACTTGATCTTCAAAGTTAAAAAAAATAAAGGCATCAAAGTAGCTAGGGGTCCTGCTAAATTTATATTTATGGCTGATGTTGCATTTATGCTTGAAATTCTATCTCAAAAATAAATACTTGATCTGTACGATGGAACATCATGCATGCATCTTTTCTTTACATTAGCTTTTTAGGTCAACATAAGGTAGAAATTTGAAATACAATCTTGATAGATTTTTTCTCCCGTGTTGCAAAATATACAGAACTATTTTTTAATAAATATTTCATAATTCTAGTTTCATACTATCCATGCGTTGGTGTAGTTAAATTTTGAGTTATATAACTTCTTTTGTGGACCCATAGAAAATTGTAATTTTAATCTATCATTAAAGTCGATAAGATGTATCTATACCTATCTATAAAGAGTCAAAATTTCAGTTTGCCCAATATTTTCTTCCGGTCCTGTCCGCGTTCGGTTTACCGAATCCGTCGCCTCCTCCGTCCAAACGTTTGGTCGCCTTCTCCGTCCAACGTTTCTAGAAAGGCAAAAACAAAATAAAAAACATTCTAGAGTTCCTAATGCAAAATCTCATATTACTTTTCATGGCCTCTGCCGTCCATAGGCCGGCCAACCGGATTCGGTAGGATGGAAGAGAGAAAAAAGAATAAAAATTTTTCTAAGGTTCCCAATGTAAAATCTCCAATTTATTTTTCTTTTACTTTTTAAATCGGCTGAAAATTGATAAATACATAATAATTCATAGAAAAATCTAAAAATTATAAAACAAATTTTGTTCAGCTCCAAATATGTAGATCCATACAGTAAACAAAAAACATCACAAATTTTAGTAAACTTTTTTTTTGAAATGCTTGCCTATGCTTTTTAGTGTAAAATTAAAAATATAGTTATCTTGCTCTAATTATTATAAAAATTTTATGATAGCCTATTTAATGTGATGCTTGATTCATATTTCATAGCAATCCTAATCTAAATAAAAAAAATAATGCTAGCATCAAACTTCTCATGTTTTAATATAATACTGAGGTATATTAAGAGGTAATATTAGAGTGAGATAAGATTTAGGTATAGATTTGATGTTTTTCTTCCGTTGCAACGCACAGACATATTTGCTAGTAGTTACCAATGTGTCAAAGATTAGTCTATCTGATTGTTATGACGTGAAGCATATCTTTGTTCTACATGGTAAGGATCAATTGCTTTTAGAGAGACATTTATTATACTAAATTGGATAACAAATTGCTCCAGACTTTATTTTATAATAATAATAATAATAATAATAATAATAATAATAATAATAATAATAATAATAATAATAATAATAATAATAATAATAATAATAATAATAATAATAATAATAATAAAA
>Ga0182004_10005343_pt1 | contig 10463 bp, 3 predicted proteins | sample Sormic07211540_1_FD_120479 | JGI IMG/M metagenome (GOLD analysis project Ga0182004, IMG submission 120479) | Endophyte microbial communities from Sorghum bicolor roots, Mead, Nebraska, USA - 072115-40_1 MetaG | ecosystem: Host-associated > Plants > Roots > Unclassified | place: USA: Nebraska...
ACTCATTACAAGCCCCAGCGGCGCCTGGACTGCCTCCTCCGGTGCATCAGCAGCAGAAGCAGCAGCAGCAGCCCGTGGCCCTCTATGATTTCGGCAACATGGTCGCACCCCCGGCAGTGGCAGCGCCAACCATGTCCGCCACCAGTGGACACCAGCCGCCACCGCAGTTCACCCTCAACAACCAGCAGCAGCAGCACATGTTTGCGCCGTGGAGGCAAGGCGACTGGATGGGGCGTCGTCGTGAGACCAGACCCACCATGCTTTCCTTCCAGCAGCCACCAGCCATAGAGACGCCTGTGGCTGGTGGTCACACAAACTTTGGGGACGCTGCTGTGGCACACCTTCAGTCTCAGAACGTCGGTGCTCAATCTGAACCAGCTGATAGCTTTGATGATGTGCTCAGAGCCATGATGGAGATGGACGGCACATTCCCGAGGCCCTACTATGCCCCGGCAAAAGACAAGTTATTAGCAGCTACGCAAGCAGCACTCGGCAATGGCAACCGCAGCAACTACAATGCTGGATCATTCATGGTGAAGGATATGAATGGTGGCAACAACAGTGCATCATTCATGGCGCCTCAGGATCCTGCAGCGCCAACTGCTGGGAACCAGGTGGAGTTGGGAGCACCGGCCCTCTATAGATCACTATTGGAGTCTCCACCAGGGCCTAGTGCAATGTTCAATGGGAATGGCGACATGGCAGCAATGATTCCTTCTAACGATGAGAATGCAATGCTCTCTCTGGGTGCTCTTCGGAATTTCGATGACGACGTCCCGATCATGCACCCTGAAGGCCAGCAGGTTGCTGCAGCTGATAGCACCGCCGCCGCCAACGCTACAGGAATCATGTCAAACGGCGGGGAAGAAAGTGGTGGATTGGGACCCAACTGGAACATGGGAGCTGCTGCTGATGACGGTCTTGATATGTTGGAAGAGTACTTAATGGACAACAATGCGTCTGATTTCCTGCTCCCCAAAGACATGAACAATGGCCACCAGTAGTTGGTGTTGGTGGTGTAGCGATAACCATTAACCTGAGAGAGTATAAGAGTTCAAGAGAGGAAAAGAATTACTCTCCCAAACAATTCAGAATGAATAATGTATAGTTAACCCTGTCTAAAGTTCTGTTTGCTGTAAAACTAGATACTTGGTGCAGAAGTATAGTACTTGGCTAAGGGGAATACACCCTGTGATCATTTCCTTTTCATTCGTACCCGGTGCATAATGCAGATGTGTATGCTCATATACTCACACTCTCACCTGTATGTATATATGCATGCACAAAGGATTCATCTAAAACATTCTCTTGTAACTTAGGGTAGAGTTTCATGGTAGATGTTGCAAGTCAAGCCACACACAAGCATGATAATAAGGATTCTAATGGCTACTTCCTTTTAGAACATATGAACTCAATAAGATAGTGGACAAACTATGCATGTATGGAATATAATAAAATGCTCAAATACAAGTATTAATACAATATACAACTCATTAGAGATAGAATATAGATAGCACAAAGTCACTATAGATACAACTATATATGTCTGCATTTATTATGTACTTATTCAAGAGAGAAGGGGGAGTAGAAAATAATTTACTACTCCCTCCATTCAAAATTCTAATTCATTCCAACTATTTTTGGAGAGTCAAAGCATCTCAAGTTGGAGCAAAATTATAAAGAGAATTATAAAGACTTATGACATCAAATAGGAATATTATGAAAATGTAATTAATGAAGAATCCAATGATACTTAGTTGTTATCATAAATTTTATTGTTTTAATATATAAATTTGGTCAAATTTGAGATGATTTGACTCAACAAGCAAGTTGGAATATCTTATAGTTTGGGACGGATGGAGTATATAGATAGGAGAGAAGATGAGTAATGAGGATTTATTAGAGAGAAAGAGCTAAACACCATACGGGGCTCCACATCAATAGGGACCACAAAATTGGGTAGTTTGGGAAATATTTCTACTCACATGGAGATGTATGTATTGGATTTGATACTTTCTTTTGCAATATATAAACTTACACAATCTAGTAGACAAACTTTGCACACATGGAACATAACACTTTTTATGATGACTAATAGGGCGATGTGGGAGTCAATAGAGACAAGGGTGATGCTAGAAATCATCGTGAACTCTTGATACACACAAAGAGTGAGAGATGGAGATTATTTACTAGACTTGACACTATTTAACCATGCAAGTTAATTTGATTATATAATACAAATCCTAATTTTATCCATGTATACTACTATTATGATATTCTTTAAACCAAAAGTTATAAAAGAGGAAACAAGCATAGAAGGTTTAAACTGAGATCACAAAGATTCTATTGTAACTTAAGATAGTTTTCATGGTAGATGTTGCAAGTCCAACCGCACACAAATGCATGGTAAGAATTCAAGTAGGTAGTTCCTTTTCCATCATAGGAGCTCACATAAGCAAGTGCACAAACTATGCATGGATGGAACATAATAACACGCTCAAATATAAGTAGTAAGACAATGTAGAAGTAACTACAGATAGGGTGAAGTCACTATGGATATATAGACTAGAGTAACTAGAGATAGGGAGTCAATATAGATAGAATGAAGTTACTAGAGATAGAATGGATTGAGAGATAATTACTAGAGAGATATCTAACACCATATGAGGCTTCGCATCAACAGGGACCCACAAAATTTGGTAGCTGCAAAATATGTTTTACTCAAACAGAGATGTATGTATTGAAGTTGAAGTGGACACTTCCTGCAACATATAAACTTGCACAATCTAGTAGATAAACTTTGCACACATGGAACAAAAACACTATGATGACGAATAAGGTGATGTGCAAGTCAGTGGAGATAAAAGTGATGCTAGAAATGATCATGAACTCTTCACACACAGACACACACACACACACATACTAGAGTTTATGTTATTTTTACCATGCAAGTTAATTTGATTAGGTAACAAAAAGTTCTAATTTTAGCCATGGAGATTATTATTCTCTAAACTAGAAGTTACAACATAGGCAACAAGCAAAGATGGTTTTGAACTATGGCTCAAAGATTCTATTGTAACTTAGGTTAGTTTCATGGTAGATGTTGCAAGTCAAACCACACACTACAAATGCGTGATAAGAATTCAAGTGGATACTTTTCGAGCATATGAACTTACAAAATCAAGTGGGAAGACTCTGCATGGATTGAACATAATAACATACTTAATATAAGTAACAAAATGCATGTAACAATAGATATAGTGGAGTCACTATAGATACAATAGAGTCACTATAGAAAGAACGAAGTCACTAGAGATAGAACGGAGTCACAAGAGAAATAATGAAGTCACTAGAGAAAGAATTATAATGTCTATATTCATTATGTACTCATTCTAGAGAGAAAGGGGGAGAATAACAAATAATCGTTACAAATGGGAGGAGTAATAAATAATTATTTGAAGAAAGAGATAGAACCAAAGACCATACAAAGTTGCAAATGATTTGAAATATGCAAACTAGGCAGATGGCATATGTTGTTTGTCAAATGAAGATGGATAATTGGAATTTAAAAGGATACTTCCTCTTGCAACATACAAAATCACATAATCCAATGGGCAAACTTAGCACACATGGAGTTGAAAACATTTTTGAAGATGACCAATAAGGCGATGTGTATGTCAATAGAGATAGAGTGATGCCTACATTCATCACATACTCTTATGAGAGACAAAGAAAGATTATTTAGTACACATGATGCTCTTCTTCCTCATATTAAGTTAGTTTTGGTTCTATCACATAGCTGCTAAGTTTAAGCTTTTTGAAGATTACTCATTCTCTGAACCAAAAAGTAGCAAAAGAGGCACAAGCAAAGAAGGTTGTTATACTTTATTATGAGTACAGTCCACCACCGGTCCCTAAACTTGTACTGTCGTGTCATCCCGATCCTTAAACTCATAAATCAACGATTTAGGTCCTCAAACTTATTCGTCTATGTCATCCTGGTCCCTAAATTTAGAAATCACATGTTTAGATCCTTTAATTTATTCAATTGTGTCATCCCGGTCCCTAAACTTGGTTTTGAGTCTCATCTAAGTCAAAACAAAGCGATCTAAAACTCTATATCAAAAAATAATTCATAACTTTTTTATATGAACATGCATGAAGATAAGCTTTATATCAAAGTTGTATCCCTCAATGCAATCCAACTTTGTAGTTGAAAAGTTTTCTATTTGAAGTCGTTTAGTGTCACAAAATTTAATTTTAAATTTCAAAATCTATAAACTTACAAAAAAATATTTTGGAATACTAAATGATTCTAATTTAAAAAATATTCAACTACAAAGTTGTAGATCGCGTTGCTGGCTATAATTTTGATATAAAGTTTATTTTCATTTAAGTTCATATGAAAAAGTTATGAGTTATTTTTCGATGTAGAGTTTTTAGATTCACTCTGTTTTGATCCATATAAGACTTAGAAACAAGTTCAGAGACCAGGATGACATAGATGAAGAATAAATAGACGGCAACACCATGTTGCCGCTAGAAGCTCTCCTGGGGCTGGGTGATTCTCCCGTGTACGAGCTCGGTGTTGAGTACCTGTAGGGTGGCGCAGCTGTCGGTACCTCTGTCGACGATGTTGCAGGGACCTCGCTGATCAGCGGTGCTAATGACAACCTTGACGTCCTGGATGACTATTTGTTCATGGACAACAACAATGGCTGCGAGTGTAATTCGTGAAGTGCACCGGTGCACTAATACTAGTAGCCTAAGAATAAGAGAGACAAAAGGGCTCATGAGTTTCCTCATGAAGTTAAACATCTTTGAGTAATGTATGTATTCTCTACTTTTTTTAAAATATATGATGTTTATGAGAAGCTAATTTGTTTAAAAATAAACTAATTAGCTTGCCCTAAACATAGTATGTTTAAAAATGTAGGGAGTAATAAAGTAGTTACTCCAATGAACTAAAGCGATGTTGCACTAGATGAAGATTTATGTTCTGTTAAACTATGTTTATTAATCTCCTTGCTTTGTTATATGATTGATGAAAACTTGCTTTGTTATCTTTGTTATATATGGTTTAGTCGCTCTCTCTAAAACTATTCCTTTTGGATTTACCCATGTCTGATCAATGGTTACCAATGTTTCATACTTTCCTATATAGGACTCTATTTATCAGTACTTTGGTTAGTCAATAGCCCTAGTCCATGAGACAGTGTTTAGGAACTTTAAACAATTAAACTCAACCATTGTCATCATTCACCTAACCGGCTATGTAGCCCGTTTAAATATCATGTAACCGCTACATAGTGGTACATTGTTTTCATTTAATCATCTGTTTAGCCCGTTTAATTAGTCATTTAGTCTGTTTAATGGACTGTTTAGCCCAAATAATAGCTAAACGGCAGGTGATCGACTATTTACCATTTAGCATTTAGGAAAACATTGCTCATTGTCCTCCAATTTAGCTTGACTGCTTTTCTGTTTTACCATAAAATTATCCTATGTATGTGTTATTATTTAAAACTCTTATCGTTACCATTTACACTCACTTTAGTCTAGTTGGTAAACTAATTAGTAGTTACATGATGGTTAATCAACTTTTTTAACCATTGTTTCCATGCTGATAAATACGATACCTTCAAATACAGGGTGAAACCTACACCAGTATCCATGCGCCTACGGATTTTTCTGTTTGTGTTAAAAAATACCAACAGACTTGCCACTCAAGTAACCTAATTTCTATGGAAAGAGTCTATATAGACTTAGACTGCTTTCATGACAAGTAACTACTTATTCCTCTAACAAAATCTTAATAGGTTTTCCTAAAATCTCTCATTATTTTTTCTATCTTATTCTAATTCATCTGTAGCGTTGAAATTTCCTTCGGATGGCAGCGGCTCATCTAGGCTGCACCCTCCCTTGGTTGCGCGCAAGAGGCACCAGAGACCAACTGTTGCCCTCCTCTAGGCCTTGCTTGTCCCACTAGGCCCGTCATCAGGGGCCCATATTGGCGCATGACACACACATATAGAGAGAGAGGAGAGATTATTTACTAGACTTGATGTTATTTTTACCATGCAAGTTAATTTGATTATATAATATAAATTCTAATTTTAGCAATAGAGATTATTATTCTCTAAACCAAAAGGTACAAAATAGGCAACAAGCAAAGATGGTTTGGAACTATGAGCTCAAAGATTCTATTGTACCTTAGGGTAGTTTCATGCTAGATGTTGCAAGTGAACCACACAAGAATGTGTGATAAGAATTCAAGTGTATACTTCCTTTTCCAAATGAACTCAAAAAGCAAGTGGACATACTCTGCATGGATGGAACATAATAACATACTTAAATTTAAATAGTAAGACAATGTACAAGTAAGTAGAGATAAAGTGGAGTCACTATAGATAGACTAGATTCACTAGAGATAGTGAGTCTCTATAGAAAGAATGAAGTCACTAGAGATAGAATAGAGTCACTAGAGAACGAATGAAGTCACTAGAGATAGAGTTATAAATGTCTACATTCATTATGTACTCATTCTAGAGATAGAATTATACATGTTTGTATTCATTATGTACTAATTCTAGAGAGAAAGGGGACAATAACAAATAATTGTTTATTATATATAGATGGGAGGATTAATAAATAATTATTTAAAGAAAGGGAGATAGAACCCAAGACCATACAAGGCTGTGAATGCATTGAAACCTTCAAAATAGTTAGTTACCATATGTTGTTTGTCAAATGAAGATGGATGCATTGGAATTTAAATGGATACTTCCTATTGCAGCATATAAACTCATGTAAACCAATAGACAAACTTAGCACACACATGGAGTAGAAAACATTTATGAAGATGACCAATAAAGTGATGTGTGTGTCAATAGAGATAGAGTGATGCCTGCATTCATCATGTACTCTATGAGAGACAAGGAAAGATTTTTTAGGACACAATGATGCTCTTTTTGCTCATATTAAGTTAGTTTGGGTTCTATCATATACTCCCTCCATCCCAACTTATAAGTCATTCCAAGAATCTTCGAGAGTCAAATCATCTTAAGTTTGACCAAATTTATATCATAAGATAAAAACATTTATAATAACAAGTAAGTATCATTAGGTTCTTCATTAATTATATTTTTATATTATATCTTTTTAATATCATAGATCTTTGTAATTTTTTCTATAATTTTGGTCAAACATAAATACTTTGACTTTCCAAGATTCTTGGAATGACTTGTAATTTGGGATGGAGGGAGTAGCTGCTAAGTTTAAGCCATGAAGTTAACTCAGTCTCTGAACCAAAAGTAGCAGAAGAGGCACAAGTGAAGAAGGTTGTTAGACTTTATTGTTTGTCCAATCCATCGCTAGTCTAACACTTCTCCATTGATTTTAAAAAAATGGCATCTCCATTGCCCCCTACCCCAACCCCCCACCCCAAAAAAACACCCACCCATCCCCTCCCTTAGCCTATAAATAAACAGGTTAGTCACAATCCCTTCTCATAAGTCTAGACACACCCTAGTATGCACCTCAATGAACCGAGAGATGGCATCAATGTTCCCCAATGGCATCAAAGCCTTGATTGTGGACGATGATGCAAAGTTCATCAAGTCATCTTCCATGCTTCTTTCTTTCCTAAACTTCAAAGGTAGGTTGTGATCTTTTGAGTTGGGAATAAGGTGTATTTTGGGTATTTGTTTGGAAAGTTTTTGGGCATGAGATCTGCTGTTTCCATTTAAGATCTATAGAAAATACGTACAGATATGATGTTTTCTTCGACATCTGTGGTGGAAATTTTCAATAAACCATGTCCAAATGAAATGCACTCGATGTTTATTATGTCATGTTGTTTCTTCATGTTTCTTCCATATTTGAAGATAGACCATGTTTTAGACTAGGTTTATTAACCCTTATTTCTTGGGGGAAATTATATCCCTTATGCTTGTTTGGATGTAGTCAGATTCGCCCCAATTTACATGTGTTGGAGTGATTGGAGTGAAAATTGAACTAAACTTCATCCCAATTCACCCCAAAACATGTGGATTGAGGTCAATCCGATAACATCGTCCAAACAAGGTCTTATTCTCCTGTGCGAGTTTTCTCATATGTATATACCTTGGACTAAGCAAGATTCAAATCAAATAATTGCGTGTGCTCTTCACGCCAATTTTTAAATGTCACACTATTTTTTCTTAAAGAAAATAGTTATAATTTGCTGCACTTTTGTTAAATTATGAACTATGAGCCACCAAGATCTCTTTTTAACATTACACACAGATGTGCTCGTGTTGCAATGAAACTCAATATGTTTTGAGATCGGATTTCACTGTATAGTCGGGTCATGACTCCGGATCGCATACATGACATGGTGGGCATATGGGATATTTTGGGAATAAAAAATGGATTGGAAGAAACGGTTGCTTTTTATTAATTATAGGTATTAATTACTATAGGTAGAGTTAGAGATAGATATAGAGATAGTAGAGATATACAGATTTTAAAAAAAAAAACCTCTCTTTTCTCTGGTTTTTTTTGTTTGGACAGCATAATAACCCCTAATTTTATGGGCATACCCATAGTTTCACGCGTCACTTTCCACACCTCTCTTTGCAGTGGTCTCGTGTCCGAGGCCTACATCTGCACTTAAGTTCCTCTCTGGAGACAAGAACAAAGACATCGACGTGGTCCTCGTCAACGCTGAGAAGGCTGCCACCTGCGGCTTCGACTTCCGTGGCATTGTCGAGTCCGATCTGTGCATCCCGGTCATCTACTGTAAGCACGCTGCCATGGCGATCAACGCACTCACACCAATGAATAAAATTGCATCACATCAAGCAGCGAAAATGAAAGAGGAAAATTAAGATTAATTAACCATTTTGTTATTGGTGCATGCATACTACATGTGATGCAGTCTTGTCGCGGGATCACGTGGCCACCGGCGACGAGGCGGACGAGCTGCTCCGGACGCTCTGGGACTCGACCTACGTCCTCAGGAGTCCGCTGCAGGGCAACGATGTCTACGACTTGTGGATGGTCATCGCGTGGCGCAAGTGCTACCTGGAGAAAAAGGCGAAGGAGGCCGCCGGCCGGCGCGTGGTTCCTGCCGCCGTTCAGGCATATATGGCCGGCGGCTCCACCTCCACCTCCACCACCGTAGACGAGGATAGGGAAGACGAAGATCGGATCCACTTCAAGGTGGTAGGCGCCGGCAGGAGATGCCGCAAGAGGAAGAGCAGCTGCAACACCGGCGCCGCCAGCTCTTCTGGGACCTCCGTCGCAGGTACGGTTCATCTCCTCATCGAAGAACCGCACTCATACTTGTTTTGTTTAATGCTGACAGAGGACAGAAATGGTTGGTTTTTTTCCTTGTCGATTATGTATGACATTTCTATACCACATCAATATTTATGCAGTAGAAGCATGTACAATGACAAAAGTTTGTTCAATCTAATTGTATGGTACTTCCTTTATTGTAAACTGTAAGTCATTTTAATTTATTTTGAGAGTCAAAAAACCAAATTTATATAATAAAATAATAATATTTATGATACTAAATAAATATCTATCATTACATTTTTTTCATTAGTTATATTTTAATTTCATAGTATGCCTATTTGATGTCATAAATGATTGTAATGTTTTTTTATAGTTGTAGTTAAACTTGAGATATTTCAATTCTTCAAGAAAATCAGAATGTAGTTTGGAACGAAAGAAGTACAGTAAAATTATTTATGAAACATATATTATGAATATTTTTGCATTGTCTAGATAGTCAACTCGATATTTCTTTTTATCAAGCAGGAGGCCAGACAGCCAAGAGACAGGGGAATATGATCGTGACAGGAGGGCACGAGAGGGACGACGTGTCTAGCCAGCAACAGGTACGGTGCCAATTTCTTCTAAATTCGTTTGCCCATTTAATTCGTACGAATATTGGCTAGTTACATCTTTTTTCACAGTATTACATTATAGAAGCAACAAAGGTGCCGGTATTTCTTCTAAAATCTGTATGTTTGCCTATTCATACGAACACTAGTCACTTTTTTTTTGAAGTACTACATTTTGGAATGAGCATGCTGTTTTGACAATTATTACTAAAATCCGGAAATTTAGAAACACTAAGTCCTACAAATTTTGCCCTACACATACCGATGAGCCTTTTTGGCCACGTGTATTTTCTTCGTGCCCCTCTATATATCGTTTGGGTTTTCTACAGATCTGTGGCGGTGCACCTGTTTTGGTGGTGTTGTACTTCTCTCTTTTTATTTTCCTTTTCTATCGATTAATAAAAATCGTGATAAATTCTTATCGTTCCTTAAAAGAACTACTAGCGAGCCTGTATATATGTGTTAAGTACTACTTATAATGGTAGTGAGCATATATGTGTTGTTATAGCATTTTAGTCAAACATGTGCTACTACCTACTTCTGGTAAGCAAGTCTGCTAGTATTTAG
>Ga0182004_10005344_pt1 | contig 10462 bp, 6 predicted proteins | sample Sormic07211540_1_FD_120479 | JGI IMG/M metagenome (GOLD analysis project Ga0182004, IMG submission 120479) | Endophyte microbial communities from Sorghum bicolor roots, Mead, Nebraska, USA - 072115-40_1 MetaG | ecosystem: Host-associated > Plants > Roots > Unclassified | place: USA: Nebraska...
CCCCCCTATTAGCACTAGTGAACTTAGATTGAGTAGACACAAACCACGGATATCCATCCATATATTTATTAGAGAGTCTTAGTCCGCTTCCCGTGAGCGAACTATAAATTACGACACCACGGATACTCACCCCGGTTGAAATGCTACAGCGGTATCTGTGCGTTTGCAGAGTTACCCTTGGTACGTCTTGCGTCACCGCTAGAGTTTAGCGTTGCTTAGCATTTTTGGGCCGTGCTTAGGGTAGCCTGACACCCTATCCTAGTAACAGCTCAGGCTTGCATTTAAGCAGTGCTGGTTAGGCGCCACCCTTTCTAGATACTTGTCACATCTTACTCTAGCCGGTGTGCGTTAAGATTTGCCAATAAAGGCTTCACCTCCAAGAGTAACAAATGCACAAAGAAGATCGATGAAGCCCAACAAGTGCTCAAGGTTAGATTGCTCTAATCTGCTCTCAAGCTCTTAATCACACAACCCCAACACTTAATTGTGCACTAAGCACTTCACTCTCACAAAGAGAGGGTTAGGGAGAGGCTTTGGAATGTCTGGAGCATCACTAGCACGACCTAGAGCTGTGGGATGAGTATATATACTCATCCATACTCATCCCACTTTAACTAGTCATTAGGATTTAAAAACTAGCCATTGTGACTGTATAGGGGTGGCACTGCCGCCCTCCTAAAAACAGCACAGGTCACCTCACGGAAAAAGTCATAACTTTTTACTTCGAACTCCATTTGCAGTGATCTTGGACTTTTCAGAAAGCTTGTTTCGAGGGCTATACAACCCTATAGAGAACAAGCTTCAAGATCAACTTTTGTAGGTGCAGTGCTAAGTGTTTTCTCTCATGTTAGCACTTGGGTTTAGTTAGTTTGAGCACTTGAGACTTCTCTATCATTTGTATTGCATCCCCCTTGATAGTACAACATACCTATACTTAAGAACAAGAGAATAGAACCAATTTAACTACTTGAGTATTCAATGTCTTCATATGCCATTTCTTCTCAATATTACTCCATAAAGGGTTCCATTTCTTCTCATCCTCTCCATTTACTTACCGCAAAGTAGTGTAATTAGTTTAGTTGCTAGTTTACCTTGTGTACCTTAGTTCACTAGTGTACCTTGTAGTGACGTAGCTATTATGTGCTAGTGATCTTAGTAACTAGAATTGTTGGATATGTGGCTTACAACTCTTATAGAGCTAGAGCAAAATTTATTACGCCTTTTTGTTGTACTAATATTTGCTCTAGTGCTTTGTAGAATTTTTAAATAGACTATTCACCCCCCTCTAGCCATATTAGGACCTTTCAAACACTATCGTGGAATATGCTTTTTGTACCAACATTCTCTATTTATTCTGTTATTTTCTAGATAACACCCTGTAGAACACAGATTCGCCAAAATCTCTTGAACTATGTCAGTTAAACACCTATTACTATGTTGTATTTCATTATTTATCCTTTTTCATGGTTGATTGCCGATTTGAAATGGATGGTTGACAACCATCAACAATTACATTGTTGAAAAATCTAGCTATTGATGGCAAAGAAATGAAAAAAAAAATCACCTATTGATATTCTAGGTGCCAAATCTGAACTAAAGAAGATGAGAGTGCCCAAAATCAAGAAAGATTTGCCATTGTCTAATATTGAAATAAATCTGATATGCTCAATCGGTTTACCAAAATGGCAAGAGAAGAAGTTGCAGAAGTTTAGTGTAGAGAAGCTGAAAGGAAAAGGTTTAGCATGGATTCCTAAAGAAAGTATTCAAATTCAGAAGGATGATGCTCAAACAAGTGGTGCAACAAAGGCAAAGGAGAGAAGAAGATTCAAGAAACAATTGTCAAATTGGAGGTTTGCACCAAATCATCAAAATTTGTGGGCATGGCATCATCCATACTCTCTACCAATGCTTATGTGGAATTCATTCCCTGGTATGCGTGGTTATCCCTCAGCTCCTTATTTTGGTCCGTGGTATGGTGGTATGGATCTTTATGTTATGGAGGGTTGCCAAATTATTTTTCTTATCAATGATCAAGAGCCAAATTATTTATTTTGATTATGCATGCTCTTGTGAATGAATTCATATGGCCGATATTTTGATATCACCCTCAGTATAAAATATAGTCGATGAATGTTTGCAACCATCGTACTATTAGAAAGTTCCCATAGAATTCACTTTTGCGGCTTTTAGGTCTCAGGGGCATAATGATATATGTATCTTGATTTAATTCATGGATATGACAATTTGATTAATCGGCTTACTAATAAGGCTAAGATGTTGGCATGATCATTATTTTTCTCACAATGGTGTTGTTTAAGACATCAAGCTGATTAAAATTACATTTGCACAAAAAATCAAACCGAACGTGATTTTTTCTTATTTGCTTGGCTAAATTGCAATCCATGAGGTATGACATGTTGAAGCCTGTGGTGATTCTTTACTAGTGGTGCAACAAGTCATTGGTTTGTCTCGATGTTCTAAAGGATCACATTATGCTCATCTTGATATGTGTCTTGATATAATCGTTTCTTTTATTAAATTTCGAATTCAGCATGTTTCAAGGCATGAAAATCAGAAGGCCAAGATGTTAGTTCAATAAGCATCTGGCCTTAACATTGGTAGGCATATTTTTTTTACATCAAAGAAAGGCTAGTGCAAGAAAACTTTATTGTTGTGTGTGTAGGAGTAGCAGAGTCGGCTGATTCCCCAAGTTGGCTAAGTCGACTCTCCTTTGGCTCGCTAAGGAAATACCAAATTGGCCCAACTTGAATTCCAACAATGACATAGTTGATTTGAATGATTGTATAACTTCCATATTGCGGTATTCACATGATCTAAGCACCAAAGTTGATAAATGTTTGATGAAGTGCAATTTTGTTTTGCACCATGAGTTCTATCAAAGAAATGTTGAAGACTTATTATTGAGGTATTTAGGATTTGATCAAGCAAGTATGGTTATGGGAGAAATCTATGGACTTTGGTCAACCTCATGAAGAAGAGAATTGGGATAATCCAAGGAGCTGATCTAAATTTTGGTCTAAAGCTCTATGGGCACATTTCATTTTTATGAATGGTGTTAGGTATGGAAAATTATGCTACCAAGTGGATGATGAGCAATAAGTTTGGCAAAAGGTCACCAAGTTGAGGAAGTCCTTGTGGAGTGATCAAAGTGATCTTTGGCAATTCATATTCACTGGAGACAACGTTGCAAGGAGATAGTCTCCAAGAGCAATCAACGGGAGGTGCATAAAAATATACTTTCCAAGTGTTTGGCAAGAAGCCCAAAGTGTTCTCTAAACAATGGCCGATACATGTATTGCCCTTAAAACAAATATGACCGATGTATACATTGCCCTTAGTCACTGAATAAATGGGCATCATTGCTATTTTATTTTGTTTGCTTAAGTGTTTTCAAGTTTATGTATCATTTACTTGAAAACAGGGGCATATGTTGACAACAAAAATTGTCCATTTTGTAAAGTTGTTAGAATGTAGAACAGACTTCACCATTGTGTTTCTCTTATCAAGATGGTCAAAAAAATATATATGGAATGTCTAATTCGGAGTCCAGATGAAGAAGTTATGCCCTCGAGAAGATGCTTCGTTGTCTAGAGTTCTGACCCAAGTCGGAAGCTTCAACATGAGTCATGACTTCTAAAAAACGCCGGGATGTCCGACCCGAGTTGAGAGTTTTGACCTGAGTCGGGAGTTCTGACCCACGTCGGGAGTTCCGACTCGACTTCCGGCAGACCTGTTCGGATCTGGCCTTCGAGACTCCGATCCAAACTGTTCCAAACTCATGGAAAACTTGAAAAATAAGACTTGGAGAGGTTTCCTACCGGAATAAGACTATATATATATATATATATATATATATATATATAGAGAGAGAGAGAGAGAGGATCATGGCCGATTAAGTTTCTATCTATCCAGTCGACATACAAACATATCAATCTACTCCTTTTACCCCTTTTCTCATTTCCTTCAACCTTCATACTGTTCATCCCTTAATCCACAGCCAAGGATGGCGCCTAGGCTCATCGGCTGACCTAGGAGTCTAGGACAACCCGCCAACGTCCTTGCCCTGACAGTGTCCCTCCCGGGCGAGAACTTCAACAGTTTCTTTGCTAGTTTTCTCGAAAACTAGTTGGTTCTTCATCACGCAAACACGTTGTTTATTCTTTGGAGGTTTGCTTGTAAATCTCTCCGTCCTTCATCACGAAAGAGTGAGATCTCACTGTGTTCTTTGGCCGTAGCGGCCTGGGCGTCCAATGCCATTTCTGGTGTGTGATTCAAACCACATCCGATATAAATAGTACCCAATTGCATTTGACCAGGATCATTGTTGTCATGTACTCTATCTGTCTCTGAAAGCTGCAACTTATAAGTTGTAGCTAAACTTTCAAAACTTTGACTAAATTTATAGAAAAAACGCTAAAATCTATAGTACCTTAATACCATTAGATTTATCATAGAATATATATATTGATACTCTTTTCTATAAAGTTAATCAATATTAAAAAAGTTTGACCAACACGCATTTTAGGAGTTGCTTTCGGGCACATTACTGAAACTGTTCTAGCTTATATCTGCCAGTGTAACCTGCGTCCACCGCGATGTGAAATGAGACAACGTTTGGGATATGGTCCGCAATTGAATAGCCTAGAACTATACAAGAGCCCTTTTGGATTCGGAACTATGGCAACAATTGACACTGTGGAAGTATGCTGGTAAGGATCGTGATGACAGCTTTGCTTCAGGGCACGTTTTGTGCACGACAAAAACTACATGACTTTCAGCCATATAGGGCTGTAGAAAAGGATTTAATCTTGCAGCCTATGCTCCCACAGGATACTGAGAATCTCTAGCTGTACTGTTGTCCAGCCCCACGGCACTAAGCACACTTTTTATGTTTGGTATGCTTTGTTAAAGGGCTTGTTTAGATCCTCCAAAAACTAAAAAAAAAATATAAGATTATCTGTCGCATCAAATCTTGTGTCTTATGCATAGAGCATTAAATATAAGTAAAAATAACTAATTACATAGTTTATCTGTAATTTGCGAGACGAATCTTTTGAGGCTAATAGTCCATGATTGGACAAAATTATCAAATAAAAACGAATATGCTGCAGTACCTAAAAACTTTTTATTTCGTCAACTAAATAAGGCCAAAAGCAAACATGGCAACTAATCACTGGGAGGAATTGATTTGAAGTGACAGGTTATAATAACGTTTTATATTTTTGTATTTTATCTGAATTTTGCATATAAATACATGCTCTTTCTGTCAATTTTTATAATAGAAAAAAGGTTATCAGAAAGAAAAAACAGGGAGCATACCTACTTAATATCAGCTAGCTGTTGCTGTCATACACTCATACTCCGGGGATGCATTCCACTAGAGAGTCCAGACCAAAGAATTTGCTGCTAGTCAGCTTTCTTGACTTATCTTCAGCGTGCTTCACCTATTTTTACATGGTGCAGTCACTACCAAAATGGTGAAGTTCTCCTAGTGTTTTTAGTTAGTAATAAAACACTACCACTAGTCAAAATACTAGGGAATCCTCACTAGGAGACATTTACTAGGGAAAGTTTATACTAAATTTTGAGTGCTAAAACACTAGGAGAACCCCACATCACTAGGAGAAATTGAAAAATCTGGTTGTGAGTGAACATGGAAAGTAAGTGGTGGGGAATTTTGGAGGGGGTGATATGATGCTACTATGCATATGTGCTATAGCTGCACTTGACTACTTGCACAATGCATGGACAAATTTTAACCGTCAGCGTTCTCCATACATGTTCAGCAACAGTGTGACGCTGACAACAATAAGCATGTCATTTTCGTTCGGCGCATAGGATCGGAGGGAAGCCATCAGCCATCGGATGATCAGGTAAGCCTAGCCTATAGCACGTACTACCTCCATATGTGTGAAAGAATGCAATAATAAAATACGTGTCAGTCCAAGTAGTTTAAATTTAATCAAATTTATAGTAAATATTATTAACATTTTTTACTCTAAATATTTTTTTACAAAAACATATTCTATAAATAATCTAATGTAATTTATTTTGCATCATGAATGTTTGTACTATTTTACATAAATTTAGTCAAAGTTTAGTCTATTTGACTTTTTGAAAAATGAGAATTATTTTTTTATGGAATCGCTCGCTTAGGAGGTGAGGAAAAACGGACGAGGCTGAGGAAGAACGAGTCTGTTCGTTTGTCTAAAAAGCAATGATTGAAAATATTGTTTACTGATTTATTATTAGAAAAAAAATCAAGAAAGCCCAGTAATCAAGAAAAAAAAAATAGGTTATAAGATAAGCGAACGGATTCTATCTGCTCTGCAGGAGCAAGAGGCTTGTCTCATTCTCTGGATTCTGGAACGCATGGCTGCCACTGAAAGAAAGCCCTCCAAAAATCAAGGCCACGGACCACGGTACTCTAGGACCGTGAGAGCGGTAGCCGCTAGGTTAAGCTACCAACTGGACCAACCGCAGTGAGCTCACTGCTGTACCCAGTAGTCCAGTACTCTTCAGTCCTCGTCACCATCGGCCGAAGCAAGTGACACATCTCAAGCTGTCATGCAGTTGCCATGCCACCGCTCGATCCCTGCTAGCTGCTGCACCCGTCGTCCCCCTGCTCCGTCGTCCGCCCGCGCGCGCGAGCGAACGAGAGAGCCGAGACGGGACAAAGGCGCCGGCGGGGGTGGTGGTCGTAGTGGGGCGCCATCGGAGGGCGACGGCCGGGCTAAAGGAGGGAGACGCGCTTGGCTGCTTGCTGCAAAAATGCAACTGATGGTAACGTCACCTTGGTTTTTCAGGTGAGAGGTGGGTCGGTCGAGTACGTTATGCACCCTGTAACCACCCACCTAAAGTGCCTGGGGCGTAGTATGAGAATTAGGTATGTCACTCAAGTGTCCATGTCCGTTTACATCAAGAAACCGGTATGCCTAGCTAGCAGCAGCATATACTAGCAGTACCAAATCGGCAGCAGGCGGCCGGCCAGCGCTCGTCGTGGAGTCGTGGTGATCAGCTAGCTATGACAGATTGGTGAGGTGGTCTGGAAGATTTTCGAAAGCGTTGCTGATCCATGACGACGACGGCGAGGATTAGGATCGAGCTAGCTAGCTAGTAAAGCGAAATGTTAGGGAGGAAATGCGTCGCGGTTAGAATAGATTGATTGCTCTCCCGGATTGTAAAGTGAACCGCAGCCTATGTCAGAACAATCTAGAATGCACTTAGACAGCTTCTCCTTGGTCATATGATACGGAGTAGCTGCGAGTCATACACGTCTTTGTGCTAAAATAATAGTGCTACCTATATATTCTATGTCCATGCAATTCTCTGTGAGGATGAAAGCAATGATTGGAAAGTACTAGCTCCTGCTAGTTAAACTTAAATCGACCAGAAATCACTATCAGTCAATTAATTTTACTCATCACTCTTTACTCATCTGACCGCACTAAAACAGACTTGATTTATTTTATGTGCCTGTAAAATGCAGACATGTCGTAGAGGTCCGGTACTCATGCCCGGGGATACTCCTCTCTTTTTGCCAAATCGGTAGCGTGCCTGTAATGCATTTGTGAGAAGAGGAAATTAAAGAGAAGACAGTAACGACACCGATTACCTAATTCAAGTACACTTTATCTTTGGTAAAGCACAATACATACTTTATCAATATCAAGTATGTATTTTATCTTAAGTCCGTTCGTTTGTTTGAAAAGTCATGGCTGAAAGTAACGTTCGCTGATTTTTTGTGAGAGAAAAACACTGTTGAATGGTTGCCAGATTCGACAGATAAGCTCAAGAGAACAGGCTTTGAAGGCCTCCAACAGAGTCTTCACGTTGATCCTAGGATACATGCTAGAAAAAAATATAAATTCTAGAAATCTTTACAAATCTTATTCAATAATTGGAGTCCCCTAATAGAGCCTCTATGTTAATCCTCATAAAATAAGTTAAAAATAATTCGTATAAATTCTCAAAAAAAATATTTTTATTTGATCATCCATTCGATACATTCTAATCATTACTGACAATGATAGCCATTATATTTATTTTGTTTATAGAAAAATACCTACACATGCTATTAGAAAAGGCAACATAAAGTTACTAAATTACCTACATATATCATTATGAAACATAACTAAAATAACCCCCTCTATTGGCATCTAAATTATGCATTTTCCACAATGGTAGATAATATACATAACCCTTTAAATTCGGATCTAAACCTTTCACATATGTCTTTATTAAAAATAAACTAACATATCCACTTAAATTTACTTCTAAATTATCAATAATATGCTATAATGAAAAAAAATTAAAATAACTATAAAGTACGCCTATATGTGTTTCTAGATTATCTACTTCTACCACTATTAGTATATAAAAACTAGCTCAAAGTAAACATGTGTGTTATGTGGCAGCATGCACCACCAACACACGGTTCAGCAATCATGAATAAATATTCCCTTAGCAATTCATGTACCAATGTCACTAACAAATACATTTTCAATTCTATTAACTATCCATGCCAAATTAACTAAGCTGTTACTTTAGATAAATTTATATATTTTGACTGAAACATTATAATATTTCCATATTGATGGATAATTCAAAGCTCTCTACTTTCATAGAAAGATAATAATACTCACATAATTCATTGATGGAGGCAACCCAATAGCTAAATCCCTAAAATGAAATTTTGTCATTGTAGTAGCTAAAAGCACAATATAGAACCCATAATACATGAGAGTTTTGAATAATAGGTACAAGCAGCACTATAGTTTCAACATAAGGGCCCCCTTGAAACACAAGAATTTCACAGCAGGAAAAACCTTCGTGTTGCAAAGGGGGTCTAAATATGGATTCAAAGATCGCAGCAACTAATAAGATTAAAAAAAACTTGAATGCAAAATCTGGATTCATTGTGTCATTATACATGAGCTACAACAAGAGTTTATATAATTTGAGCTAACATTTTAAGTATAAACATAATGACAAAACAATGTCGTATAATGAAACTGGAGGAAGATGCAAATATGGACGAAAAAGTATAGGTTAATTCATAAATCCAACAAAAAAGTATAGCTAACATCTTATAGTGTTTATATGGATATTTTGCTGGATAATAGAGAGAGCACAAGAATAAGCAATTTTGTGAAGAACAATATAAAATACCCCTATATTTCTAAATTACATGTCTCTATCATTATGAAATATAATGAAAAGTCACCCTTTAAATAATAAACACACTGCTCTTATGATCGATCTAACTACCCTTAAATTTATATCCAAAATTACCCAAAAAACCCACATCTACCATTATTGAAAGTAAATTAAATATTCCCTTAAATCTATATCTAAATAATTATTTTTGTTTAGACTACTTTGGAGTAAACAAGTATTTAAGCTTTAATATTTTTTTAGGTTAGCACAAGTGCTTTTCCTATATCTTGCATCAAGTTCTAAATCCGATCTTGAGCACTATGGAGTATTCTATAGGCTTAAACGAACTAAAAGATGCATTTTTAATTAAATATTAAAGGAATTTATGAATAAAAGATGCGAAAGAGTTTCAACTTAATACACATATATAAAAAATTTGCAGCAAATAAAAACGATAGCATTTGAAAGTCAAAATCTAGAATAATTATGGCATCAAAGCATATGGAGGTGCCGTGCAGTGGACAAAACTATTTTTGCTTTTCAATTTAGAAAATATAGTAACCGTTAAGTTTATCATTGCACAACAAAGCAGACCGAGTCTTGTCATATTGTCCTATATATAGCCTATGTGAAAGCACATGGACTGGTGTTTTATAATTTTGAGAACCTTACTTCGAGTCTTCAACACTCCACGGATATTTGAACACTATTTATAAGAAGTAAATAAATATAAATAAAAGTTCGTTCCTTTTTTTTTTGAGGGCATAGTAAGAGATACAGTAGACCGGGTCGTATATATATTCCACGACATGCATATGCAACACACCTATGACCTATATGCCACCGTGCAGATAAAGTGGTGACGGTGGTGCCGCACATAAAACACGCCTGACAACTGTTATGTGGACTATATACATATTCCCTGTCATCATATCTGACTTGCCGACAAAAACATTTGGGCACATTCAACGGTACGCCCCCACGACCACAAGAAAAGGCCGGGCTGCTCCCGGGAATGACAAGGAACACACTGTCACGCGCTAGCTAGCCGCGCGCGCGCGCTGAGCTAAAGGGACTTGCATGCGCAGAGGAACGGTAGGTCAGGATCTCTTGAACTATGCGAATGTCTACCGGAGCAGGACCGCCAGGAGAAAAAGCTCCAACGAAAGCTGCACATGTCGAGCCAGCCAACGCCAAAGACGCCCGGTGCATATATCGGTCGAGCTCGAGCGAGGCAATGCAAGTTGCTCTGCACGTAACTTGGCAGCCAGCCACTCGATCG